>Ga0268280_1000927_pt1 | contig 21417 bp, 23 predicted proteins | sample saktaG_9_FD_190139 | JGI IMG/M metagenome (GOLD analysis project Ga0268280, IMG submission 190139) | Saline water microbial communities from Sakinaw Lake, British Columbia, Canada - sak_2011_5_24_40m | ecosystem: Environmental > Aquatic > Non-marine Saline and Alkaline > Saline ... | reverse complement strand
GTCTCGACGACGAACGTCCGGCCATCGGCCCCGAAGGACATCTTCTGGATCGACCGATCGCCGATGAAACGCGCCGCCAGCGCCCTTGGATCGCTCGAGCGGACCGAGATCATATGCGGGTGGGCCTCGATGAGCTCGCGGATATAGGGGATATCGCCCTGGGCCAGGATCTTGCCTTGGTGGATGAGGACGACCCTCGAGGTCAGGGCCTCGATCTCGGGCAGGACGTGGCTCGAGACGAGGACGGTCCGCCCTTGGCTCTTGAATTCCTTGATGAGTTTGATGAGTTTTCTCTTGCCCAGCGGGTCGAGGCCGTTCAGCGGCTCGTCGAGGATGACGATCTCCGGATCGTGAGCGATGGCCTGGGCGAACTTGACCCGTTGGCGCATGCCGCGGCTGTAGCCGCGGATGAGACGGTCCTTGTCTTTGGTGAGCTCGACGATATCCAGGGCCTTGGCCGCGCGTTCCTTGATTTCGGACGCCGAATAGCCGTAGAAACGGAGAAGACCTGCGACGAACTCGAGGCCCGTCATGTCCTCGTAGAAGACGTCGTTCTCGGGGCAGAACCCGATGTCGCGGAAAACGGCCGGGTTGTTCCAGGCCTTACGGCCGCGGACGGTCACATGGCCGATATTGGGCTTCATCTGGCCGGTGATAAGTTTCATGAAGGTCGACTTGCCCGCCCCGTTCGGCCCGAGGAGCCCTGTGATGCCGCTTTCGATGTCGAGGCTGACTTCGTTCAATCCGAGGACGTTCCCGTAGTACTTGGACAGGTTGGAAGCGGCGATGACGGCCGTCACTTGATCACCTCGACGCTGCGCGTTTTCCGGCTGAGGATGACCGCGGACAGAACGCATATGCCGGCCAGGACAATGAACGACCAGACGGCCGGAACGGCGTACCGGGGCTTCTGGCCGAAGAGGAAAGCTCCGACCTGTTGGAGGTTGGCTCGTATGGAGAACAGGGCCATGGCCGGTTTGCGGAAGGTCTCGTACAGGATGCCGAAGAGAATGTCGGAGAAAAAATAGGTCGCGAAAATGAGGATCGTGACGTAACGTGTGTTCTTGCTCGAGGCGGAAAGGAGGAGGACGTAGAAAGCAAAAAAGACGGCCAAAAACGCCGAGTATCCGAGGATGGACAGGGGCAGCCAGGGATAATCGAGGAAGAACTTGAAGCTGCCCGCGAATATCAGCTTGAAAATGATGAAAACGAGCCCGGGCAATGCCGTGATTATGAGGACAAAGAAAAAGACGACGGACATCTTGCCCAAGAGGTAGTCTTTCTTGTGAAGCGGCCTTGAGAAGTAAAGCTGGAGGGAGTTATGCTTGAGGTCGTCGGAGATGAGGCCGGCGGCCGCGAAGGCCAGGACGAGGATGATCAGGAAAAGAAAGAAAGGGAGCGTAAAAAATTCGTTGAAGTACTTGGGGGTAACACTGATCAGTGCCTCTCTGCTCCGGACGAGCGCCTTGAAATCCTCGAGACGTTCGGAGATATAGATGCTCGCGAGGAAGAAAAAAGACGGAACAAAAGCCATCGCGAAGACGAACTTGAAAGCCTTCTTGCGGAAGGCCAGCCGGATCCCCGTCCGGGTGATCGGCCACCAGGGGTAGCGGCGTTCGCAGAGCGTCCCGGCCCAGTGGCTGTAGCCCTTCTCGCGGATGGTGGCCATCAATCGACCCCCACGACGCCGGCGAAGAGGTCTTCGAGCGAGGTCTGGCTCTTGACGAAATACCGGATCTGGACGCCCGTCCGCGAAGCGGCCCGGAAAATGTCCATGCGGTCGCTTTTCTCGGGCATGTAGATCTTGATCAGCCTGTCCTCCATCTCGTCGACGCGGCAGCCCAGGGATTCGAGGTCCTTGCGGAAGGCCTCTCCGTCCCCCTTGAGCCTGAGCTCGAACAGGCTGTAGTTGATCGCCCGGAGGTCGGCCATCCGTCCTTCGGCGGCGAGGCGCCCCTTGTTGAGGATGACGACCGACCCGCAGATCGATTCGATGTCGGCCAGGATGTGGGAGGACAGGAGCACCTGGATCGACTTATTGGTCGATATGTCCCGGATGAGTTCGAGAATATCGTTGCGGCCGTTCGGGTCGAGGTTTGAGGTCGGCTCGTCTAGAAAAAGGATCTTCGGGTCGTGGACGAGGGCCTGGGCCAGCTTGAGGCGCTGTTTCATCCCGGCCGAGTACGTGTCCAGGAGCCGGTAACGCGCCTCGCCGAGCCCGACGTAGAAGAGGACCTCGTGGGCCCGCTTCATGGCCTCCTGCCGGGGCATGCCCGAGAGCTCGCCGAAGTAGGCGGTGAAAGTCACGGCGTCCATGCCGGCGATGAAGCAGTCGCTTTCGGGCATGTAGCCGACGGAGCGACGGATCATGGCTAGGTCGCGGCGGATGTCGTAGTCGAGGACTTTGCCCTCGCCCCGCTCCGGGACGAGGAAGCCGAGGAGGATGCGGAGGAGAGTGCTCTTGCCGGCCCCGTTCGGACCGAGCAAGCCGACCGCGCCTTCGCTGAGCTTCATGGTCACGCCGTCGAGGGCGACGATCTTGCCGTAACGAAAGCTCAGGTCCTTGACTTCGATGCTCATCGGAAGCGCTCAGTGTATTCTCAATGATATACGGATCGCAAGAAAATTTGTTCCCTTCTTCGCCGGGCTCGGCAATTGCGGGCGTTTTGCCGTATAATCCCGGTGTGACCTTCAATAAAAACAAAGGAGTCCCGCCGATGAAAAAAGTCGCCCTCCTCTTCTGCCTGTTATTCCTGGGCATGCTGATCAGCGCCCCGGCCGTCCTATCGGGCCAGAACGCCGCGGCCAAGCCCATCGCCTTCGAGGACTTCATCCGCATCAAGCGGGTGACCGACCTCCAGCTCTCCCCGGACGGCTCCACGATCGCCTTCGTCGTCACGGTCATGGATAAAGACGCCAACCGCGGCGCGAGCGATATCTGGCTCGTGCCGGCGCGCGGCGGCGAACCGAGGCGATTGACCTCGAGCCCGGCGGCGGACATGAATCCCCGCTGGTCGCCCGACGGCCGGACGATCGCCTTCATATCAACGCGCTCGGGCAGCCCGCAGGTTTGGAAGATCGACCCGAACGGCGGCGAGGCGGTCCAGGTCACCCGAATTTCGACCGGCGCCTCGGGCGTCATCTGGTCCCCGAAAGGAACACACCTCGCGTTCGTATCGTCGGTCTTCCCCGACTGCCGCGACGACGAGAGCAATCGAAAAAAAGCGGAAGCCGCCGAGACGAGCAAGGTCAAGGCCCGGCTCTTCGACCATCTCCTGATCAGGCATTGGAACGCCTGGTGGGACGGAACGCGGAGCCATTTGTTCGTCGTCCCCGCAGCCGGCGGCACGGCCGTCGATGTCTCTCCCGGCGACTTCGACGTGCCGCCGCTCGCCTTGGGCGGAGCCCAGGATTACGCCTTCTCCCCGGACGGGACGGAGATCGCCTTCGTCCGCAACGTCGACCCCGAGTTCCGGCTCGGGCTCGGCACGAACAACGATATCTTCGTCACCGGAACGGGCGGCGGAGAGCCGAAAAAGCTGACGGCTAACAAGGCCAATGACCATTCGCCGAGCTATTCCCCCGACGGACGCTTCCTCGCCTATCTGGCCATGGCCCGTCCCGGTTTCGAAGCCGACAAGCAATGCCTGATGCTCCTCGACCGGAAAACGGGAACCGCGGACAATTTGACCGGGAGCTTGGATTATTCAGTCGCCTCGTTCCTCTGGGCGCCGGGAAGTGCGGCGCTAGTTTTTGACGCCGAAGAAAGAGGGCGGACGGCCGTTTTCCAGATCCCCCCGGCAACGAAGAAGATCGAGAAGGTCCTCGAGGGCTACACGTTGAGCGGCCTCGCCCTCTCCCCCGACGGCCGGACCCTCTATTTCCTGAAACAGGCTTTGAACCGGCCGAACGACGTCTGGTCTTTCGACGCGAAGACGAAAACGTTGACACAGATCACAAAGGTCAACGCCGACCTTTTGGCCGGTCTGGACATGAATCCGGCCGAGGAGTTCTGGTTCAAGGGCGCGGCTGGCGACAAGGTCCACGGCTTCCTGCTCAAACCGCCGGCCTTCGATCCGGCGAAGAAATATCCCCTCCTCATGCTCATCCACGGCGGGCCCCAGGGCAGCTTCGCCGACGATTTTCACTATCGCTGGAACGCCCAGATGTTCGCCGCCGCCGGCTACGTCACGGCCATGGCCAACTTCCACGGCAGCACGGGGTATGGCCAGGCGTTCACCGATTCCATCAGCGGCGACTGGGGAGGCAAGCCCTTCGAGGACATCATCACGGCCGTCGGCTATCTCCACGGCGCATATCCTTTCATCGACATGACCAAGCTCGGGGCCGCGGGCGCCTCGTATGGCGGCTACATGATCGATTGGATCGAAGGTCATACGGACGTCTTCAACTGCCTCGTCTCCCACGATGGCGTCTTCGATCTCCGCTCGATGTACGGCTCGACCGAGGAGCTGTGGTTCCCGGAATGGGAATACCGCGGCACGCCCTGGACGAGCCCCGAGCAGTACACGAAGTGGTCGCCGTCGATGTTCGTCAAGAACTTCAAGACCCCCTGCCTCATCGTCCACAGCGCCAACGACTTCCGCGTCCCGCTCGAACAGGGGCTGCAGTTCTTCACGTCTCTCCAGCGCATGGGAGTGCCCTCGAAGCTCCTCTACTTCCCCGACGAGGACCACTTCATCTCCAAGCCCCAGAACGCCGAATTGTGGTGGAAAACGCTCCACGAGTGGCTCGCGACATACCTGAAGTAGCGCTGGCCCAAGATCTTAAGGCGTGCCCACATTAGGATGGGTAGATGTGCGCCCAGAGGAGGCCCCTCTGCGGCCCTATTTTTCGAGCGGCAACCGCAGCATGGCTTCGGGGTCGACGCGGGCGTTAAATATCTTGACCGCCCAGTGAAGATGGGGCCCGGTCGAGCGGCCGGTGCTGCCGCAGAGGCCGATGGCCGTTCCCTTTTTCACCGCTTCTCCCCTTTTGACCAGGAGCTCGGACATGTGCCCGTAGGAACTGAAGACACCCAGGCCGTGGTCGATGATGACGGTCTTACCGCCGAGGTAGAGGTCGCTCGCGAGAACGACCTTCCCCGCGTTGGCCGCGCGGATCCTTTCGCCGAAGGGGACCCGGATGTCAAGCCCGGCGTGGACGGATTCGAGGACATTGTTGTTGAGGCGCCGCTGACCGAAATTCGACCATGACGGCGCGTCATGGGGCAGAGCGAACGGCCCGTCACCCAGCCACTCCGGTGTGACGACGCTCGTGGCCAGCGCGACGAGCTCCGCCTCCCGCTTGATCCGCTCCAGGGCCGCGGCCGGAGGCGTCACGAATTCCCTTTTGAGTTGGAGTTTCGTAAACGGGAATTGCTTGTCCGAAACCAGGAGCTCCTTACGGACCGTCTCGATCGCCCCGCCGGATTTGCGGACCTTGACGGTCATTGTGCACGACCCCGGCTTGGCCTGCAGGTCGATCCCCAGGAAGGCGAAGACGCTCCCCCCTCCCGGAGCGGGCCTCAGCTCGACCGTCCGGCCCAAGAACGTCACCGAGGCGGAATTGGCCGTGCCGTCGTTTTCCAGAAAGACGATGATCGGTTCCCCCGGCTGGAGGGCCCTGTAGACCAAGCGGATCACAGGACCGGTCGCTTGTGCCTGGATTTTGCCGGCAGGGCGCCTGGCCGGGGCGACAAGGGAAAGCGCGACGACGGCTAACGCGACCGCGCCGGGTCTCGTCAACAAAACCCTGCGACGGGTCACGCCACGGCCCCCCGCGAATTCTTTCTCAGAATCCTCCCGGGCAGGCGCCCGGTATGCCGGCCTTCGTCCACGACGACCTCGCCGTTGACGACGACCTGCCTGATGCCCTCGGGGTAAACGGCGGGCTCCATGTATGTCGCTTTATCGATGACCCGTTCCGGATCGAAAACGCAGAGGTCGGCGGCCCAGCCGACCTTGAGCATCCCCCGGCGCACGAAACCAAGATGCGCGGCCGGCATGGCCGTCATCTTCCGTATCATCTCTTCGAGCGGAATGACCTTCTCGTCCCGGACATATTTCCCGAGGACTCGCGGAAAGGTGCCGTAAAAGCGCGGGTGGGGCTTGCCCTTGGCCAGCGGGCCGTAGGGAGCGACCGCCGAGCCGTCCGACCCGACGCCGACAAGCGGATGGGCCAGGAGGATCTTGAGCTGCTCCTCGCTCATGGCGAAGGTGATCATCCCCACCCGGCCCGTCTCTTCGATGAGGAGGTCTCTTATGAAGTCATAAGGCGCCTGGCCGGCCCTGACCGATGCGTCAAGGACGTTCACGCCCTCGAGCGGGCGGTTCTTGCCCGTGGCCACCGAAGAGATGAGGACCTTGTCCCACGAGCCCAGCTCCTTTTCCTTTATCCGAACCTCGGCCCGCAGGCGGTCCTGGAGCGACGGGTCGCGCAGTCGGACGATGAAATCCTCGGTCGTGCCCTCGCGCGACCAGATGGGGAAGAATATGTCCAGGCCCGTCGCCCAGGCGATATACGGATAACGGTCGCAGCGGAACTCGATCCCCGCCGCCCGGGCTCGCTCGATGCGTTCGAGGAGGGCCGGAAACTTGGGCCAGTTCACGGCGTAGCCAACCTTCAGGTGGGAGATCTGGAGACGGATTGGCGTTTCCCGGGCGATGCGAAAGGCCTCGTCCACGGCTTCAAGGATGCCCCCTTCCTCGTCGCGCACGTGCGTCGCGTAGACGCCGCCGCTTCCCGCGGCGACGCGGCAGAGTTCGACGAGTTCCTCCGTCGAGGCGAAGCTCCCGGGCGTATATTCGAGCCCCGAAGAGAGGCCGAGGGCCCCTCCGGCCATCGCCTCGCCGACCAACGCCTTCATCCGCTCGAGTTCCGCGGCGGCGGGAGCCCGGTTGCCGAAGCCCATGGCCGCAGCCCGCACGGTCCCATGCCCGACGAAGGTCGCATAGTTGAGGGCCGCCCCGGCCTCTTCGAGCCGGCCGAGAAAGCCGCGGATATCCCGCCAGCTCAAGTCCAGGCCGTATTCCGCGAGAAGCGTCTGTTTCGCATTTTCGAAGGCCTCGTCGGTCAGGGGAAAGGGGGAATCGCCGCAATTGCCGCTGACGAGGGTCGTCACGCCCTGACGGACGGCGCTTTCCGCCCGGGGGTTGACGAGAAGCCCCTCGGCCGTGTGCTCGTGGACGTCGATGAAACCCGGCGAGACGGCCATCCCCTCGGCCTTGATGACGGTCGCCGCCCGAGCGGCCCGGATCCGGCCGATCGACCTGACCGCTCCGCCCGAGACGCCGATGTCGGCGCGGGCGGGCGGGCCGCCGGTCCCGTCGTAGATCGTGCCGCCGACGATGAGAAGGTCGAACTCTCTCCCCTTCGTGCATCCCCGGAGCAGGAGGCCGGCTCCCCCGGCGGAAGCCAGGCCCGCCGTCCGCAACGCTTCCCGGATGAACGTCCGTCGGTCCATGGGTGCCATGACTTTTGCATGATAATCTAAACCCGCCTTGGAGTAAACCCGGCGCGCCCATTTGGACGGATTTGCCTTCTCGTTCCGTTTCTGGTAAATTAAGGGTCCTCGAGCCGCCGGTATTCCGACAAGGCAGAAATCGAAAGGATCGACATATGGCTGAGCAAAAAGAGGATAGCACTCCGAAAAGGAAGAAATTGAACTCCCTGGACCTGGCCGAGATCGAGGCCGCGCTGGCCAAGTGCCAGGAGAAACAGGGTGGGATCGTCTCAAAATACGCCCGCCAGCTCCTGGTCCGCAAGAAAAGCCTTTCCGGCTGAATCCCGGGGAAATCCCCTCCCCTCACCCGGCCCGCCGGGTGCGGAGCCGCCCCTTCCGGACGTAAAATCGGACGCAAAACGAGGATAGTTGTTTACATAGGCCCCTATTTCTGTTAAAATACGCCGGAAAAATCATCAGGAGACAAAAAAGCGTGATTAGCAAGGAACAGAAGACGAAGATCGTCAGGGAGAACCAGGCCCATCCCACCGATTCGGGATCGCCTGAGATCCAGGTCGCCTTGCTGACGGAGCGGATCAACCTGCTCGTCAAGCATTTCGGCAGCCACAAGAAGGATTTCCACTCCCGGATCGGCCTCATGAAGCAGGTCGGACAGAGAAAGCGGCTCCTCGAGTACATCAAGAAAAAAGATGTCGGCCGTTACGAAAAGCTCATTCAGAAGCTCGGCCTGCGCAAGTAGGCCCCGTCTCCAAAGGACCCCCACATGTCTAACACCATCAGTCTAGAGATCAACAAGCGGACCCTGTCCATCGATATCGGCAAGATCGCCAAGCAGGCCGACGGCTCGGCCCTGCTGCGCTACGGCGACACCATGATGCTGGTCACGGCGACCTCGCGCAAGGAACTGAAGGACCCTAACAAGGCCTTCCTGCCCCTCATCGTGGATTACCGGGAGAACACCTACGCCGCCGGCAAGATCCCGGGCGGCTTTTTCAAGCGCGAAGGCCGGCCCTCGGAGCGGGAGATCCTCATCGCCCGCCTGATCGACCGCCCCATCCGGCCCCTCTTCCCCGACGGCTACTTCTTCGACACCCAGATCGTCGGCCTGCTCCTCTCGGCCGACCTCGAGAACGAGCCGGACACGCTCGGCGTCATCGGCGCCTCGGCCGCCCTCTATTTCTCCGACATCCCCTTCTCGACGCCGCTCGGCGCGGTCAAGGTCGGGATCGTCGACGGCAAATACGTCGTCAATCCCACGTCCCATGAGCTCGAACGGAGCCCCATCAACATGACCGTCGTCAGTAACGAGGACGGCATCATCATGATTGAAGCCGGGGCCAAGGAAATCGAGGAGGACAAGATCCTCGAAGGGCTCTCGCTCGCCCACGAGACCAACCAGCGGATCATCAAAGCTCAAAAAAACCTCTACGCTCAGCTCGGCTTGAAAAAACGGGAATTCATCGCCAAGGCGATCGACACCGAAAAGCTGGCCCGGTTCGAGAAGGACTACGGGCCCGCCCTGTTCGAGGCCATGCAGGTCAGGGGCAAAAAGGCCAACGAAGCCGCGCTCGCCGCGGCGCTCGCGGGCATCCTGGCCAAGATCCCCGAAGACAAGCCCGAAGAGAAACTCGAAATGAAGGAGCTCTTCGGAAAGCTCGAGGAAAAGCTCTTCCGTGAGTTCGTCCTCAAGAAGGCCCTGCGGACCGACGGGCGCCAGTTCGACGATATCCGCCCGATCACGTCTGAGGTGGCCCTCCTGACGAGGACCCACGGCTCGGCCCTCTTCACCCGCGGCGAAACCCAGGCCCTGGTGACCGTCACGCTGGGCACGTTCGACGACGCCCAAAGGCTCGACAGCCTCGGCGCGGAGAGCAAGAAGCGTTTCATGCTCCATTACAACTTCCCGCCCTTCTCGGTCGGCGAAGTGGGCTTTCTCCGGGGCCCCGGACGGCGCGAGATCGGGCACGGCGCCCTGGCCGAAAAATCCATCCTGCCGGCCATCCCCGACGACGACGAGTTCCCCTACACGATCCGGATCGTCTCCGACATCCTGGAGAGCAACGGCTCCTCCTCCATGGCTACGGTTTGTGGCGGCATCCTGGCCCTCATGGACGCCGGCGTCCCCCTGAAGATGGTCGTCGCCGGCATCGCCATGGGCCTGGTCACGGGCAGCGACGGCTACGCCATCCTGACCGACATCGCCGGGCTCGAGGACCACTTCGGGGACATGGATTTCAAGATGGCCGGTACGGAAAAAGGCGTCACCGCCATCCAGCTCGACCTGAAGATCCCCTGCGTCACCCTGCCGATGCTCAGCGAGATCATGGCCAAGTCCAAGGCCGCCCGGCTCAAGGTGCTGGTCAAGATGAAAGAAACCATCGCCGAGCCCCGGGCGACCATCTCGGTCTACGCGCCCCGGATCATCATCCTCAACATCAACCCGGAAAAGGTCGGCGAGGTCATCGGACCCGCCGGGAAGATCATCAAGAAGATCATCAGCCAGACCGGGGCCAAGATCGACATCCTGGATGACGGCAAGATCCTCATCGCCTCGACGGACATGTCCGCCGCGGAGGCCGCCAAGCAGATGATCCTGGACCTCACGGCCGAAGCCGAACTGGGGGCGACGTACACGGGCAAGGTCGTCCGGCTCGAGGAATACGGCGCCTTCGTCGAGATCATGCCCAACCTCGTCGGACTCCTCCACATCTCCGAGGTGGCGCCCTACCGGATCAACAGCATCCGGGACGTCCTCAACCTCGGCGATACGGTGACGGTCAAGGTCCTTAGCATCGATCCGGCAGACAACAAGATCCGGCTCAGCAAGAAGGCCCTGGAGGAGGGCGGCGCCAACCCCGACTCGACTCCCCGGCCGGAGTCCGACCGCCGGGGAGGCCGGGACCGCGGCCGGTATTGATTTCTCGGGCGATTCATCTATAATTTCCTCGCGACGAACGCGACGGGGCCAACCGAATGATGTCTCGAGACGACCGCGCTCAGGGCTTCACGCTCGTGGAGATGATCATCACCCTGTCCCTTCTGGCCGTCCTGGCCCTGTCCGCCCTGCCCCTCGGCAAGATGGCCGTCAAAAGGGAGCACGAGATCGAGCTCCAGCGGTCCCTGCGCCTTGTGCGCGAAGCAATCGACGCCTGGAAAAAACTCGCCGACGAGAAGAAATTCGAGTTCGACGCGGACACCGAAGGCTATCCCCCGACTCTCGAGGACTTGGTCAAAGGTGTCGAGGTCCAGGACAAGAACGCCACGGACAAGGCGGCCCGGAAGAGGGTCGTCAAGTTCCTGCGCCGCATCCCCAAGGACCCCATGACCAATTCCTTCAACTGGGGGCTCCGATCCTACCAGGACGACCCCGACTCCGACGTCTGGGGAGAGGAGAATGTGTACGATGTCTACACCAAGAGCCAGGCCCTGGCCCTCGACGGAACACGTTACCGGGATTGGTGAGCGCGGCTTCACGCTGATCGAGCTCATCATCGTCCTGAGCATCATCGGGCTTCTGGTCGGACTGGGGCTGCCCCAATACAAATCGGCGACCATCAAGGCCCGGGAGGCCGTCCTCAAGGAGAACCTTTTCATCCTCCGCAAACTCATCGACCAATACGCTCAGGACAAGGGGAAATACCCGGCTTCTATCCAGGCCCTCGTCCAGGAGAGTTATCTTCGGATGATCCCCGTCGACCCGATGACCCGGCAATCGACGACCTGGGTCGAGATCCGCGAACTCCCCTCTCCCGAAGATCCCATGCTGAACGAGATCCCCGGCATCATCGACATCAAGTCCGGTTCCGAAGACAAGTCGCCGATCGATGGCTCCCCTTACAACACCTGGTGAGCCCGCCGGACGCGGGCCCGGGCCAAGGACCGGGCTCGGGAACGAAGACCGGGGTTACCTGGTCATCATGCTGATGATGGCCGTCTTCGTCATCACTCTCGGGCTCCTCGTCGCCGTCCCGGTCTGGCAGACCGAACTTCAGAGAGAGAAGGAGGAGGAACTCATATTCCGGGGCAAGCAGTACGCCGAGGCCGTCCGCATCTACGTCTTGAAGAACCCGGGGCATTATCCCGCCAGCCTGAAGGAGCTCCTGGACAAGAAATGCATCCGCAGACTCTACAAGGACCCCCTCGGGCCCGACGGCCAATGGAACGTCATCCTGACGACGGGCAAGCCCTCCTCAGGGCGCGACGGCGCGGCGGAGGTCATGATCGCGCCGGAACGCGTCCTCCCGGCCATCAAGAACGTCCAGATCCTCGGTGTTGTCAGCTCCTCGACGAATAGGTCCGTGAAGATCTACAACGACCAGGAAAGCCACGACAAGTGGCTGTTTTTTTTCGGCCAGGACCCCAAGAAGCTGCCCAAGATCGTCTATTACGGCGAAAAGAAGTGAACCGGAAGGGTCAGGAGGCTTTCACCAGGGGGACGAAGCGGACAGCCAGCAACCGCTCCCTCGTCAGGCTTTTCTCCAACTTGCGGACGAGAAAAAGCTCCTGGAGAGAGGTCCCGACCGGGACGATCATCCTCCCTCCGGGACCGAGCTGGTCCTCGAGGGACTCGGGCATCCTGGCCGCTGCGGCGGTGACCATGATCGCGTCGAAAGGCGCGGACTCCGGCCAGCCCCCGGACCCGTCGCCGATCCGATAATGGATATTGGCGTAGCCTAAGCTGCCGAGAACCGACCGGGCCTGTAGAGACAGGCTTTCGACGATCTCGACCGTCCAGACCTCCCGGACTATCTCGGCCAGGACCGCCGTTTGATATCCGGATCCCGTCCCGACCTCGAGGACCCTCTCCCCACCCTTGAGGCCGAGCGCCTCGGTCATATAGGCGACGATGTAAGGCTGGGAGATCGTCTGGCCTTGGCCGATCGGCAGGGGGTCGTCGGCGTAAGCGTTGCCCCGCATGCCTTCGGGAACGAAGAGATGGCGGGGGACTTTGGCGATCGCCGCGAGGACCAACGGGTCACGGACTCCTCTGGCCCGGATCTGGGAATCCGTCATCACCCGACGTTCTTTGGCGAATTCTCCGGTCAACGGAGATGATCCTTGTCAGTAAGCGCGGGCGAAATAGGCCAGGGCCTGGCCCTTGGCACCGCAGGCCACGCAGCCTCCGTCGGCCTTCGCCTCGCTCTCCTCGAGCGGGATGACCCGGATCGTGGCCATGGTCTCGGTCTTGATCCTGTCCTCGCAAGCTTCGCCGCCGCACCAGGGCGCCCGGACGAAGCCGCGCTGGTTTTCCAGGATATCCTTGAAGGCCTGGTAGTCCGAGGCGTCATGAATATTGGCTTCGAGGAAAGCCCGAGCCTGGGCCATCAGGCCGGCCTGGATCTCCTCGAGGAGCGCCGGAACCCGGGCGGCGAGAGAAGCGAGCGGGACGGTCTCTTTGACCTTGGTATCCCGGCGGACGAGAACGGCCTGACCGGCCTTGACGTCCCGCGGGCCGATCTCCATGCGCAGGGGCACGCCCCTCATCTCGTATTCGGAGAACTTCCAGCCCGGCGTCGCCTCCTCCCGGGCGTCTATCGCGATCCGGATGCCGGCCGACCGCAGCCCTTCGACTGCGGCCTGGGCCACCGGAAGGACCGACTCCCGCCAGTTGCCGATGGAAATGGGAACGACCATCACCTGGACCGGAGCGATTCGGGGCGGGAGACGCAGGCCGGAATCGTCGCCATGGACCATGATCAGGGCGCCTATCGTCCGCGTCGTCATGCCCCAGGAAGTCTGCCAGACATATTGGAGCGTCTGGCTGCGGTCCTCGAACTTGATATCGAAGGCCTTCGAGAAATGCTGGCCCAAGTTGTGGGACGTCCCCATCTGGAGGGCCTTGCCGTCGGACATCAGGGCTTCGATGGCGTAGGTCATCGATGCCCCGGCGAACTTCTCGCGCAGGGACTTGCGGCCCGAGAGGACGGGGATGGCCAGCTCGGTTTCGCAGAACTCCTTGTAAAGCGCCAAGATCTTCAGCGTTTCGGCCTCCCCTTCCTCGGCGGTTTCATGGCAGGTGTGGCCTTCCTGCCAGAGGAACTCCGTCGTCCTCAAGAACGGGCGGGTCACCTTCTCCCAGCGGACGATGTTGGCCCACTGATTGATGAGGACGGGCAGGTCCCGCCAGGACTTGATCCACTTGGCATACATGTGGCCGATGATAGCTTCAGAGGTCGGCCGGACGGCCAGCCTTTCCTCGAGCTCCTCTTTACCGCCCATCGTGACCCAGGCCACCTCCGGCGAAAAGCCCTTGACGTGCTCGGCCTCCTTCTTGAGGAAGCCCTCCGGGATGAACAGGGGAAAATAGGCGTTGACATGCCCCGTGGCCTTGATGCGAAGGTCGAGCGCCCGTTGGATATTCTCCCAGACCGCATAGCCGTGCGGCCGGATGACCATCATCCCCTTCATGGGCGTGTAATCGGCGAGCTCGGCCTTCTGGACGATCTCCACGTACCACTTCGAAAAATCGTCGCTCTTCTGCGTGATCCTTTTGACCTGCCGTTCGTTCTCGTTCACTTCATCTCCTTGACTTTGAGCGTTTTACGATTCTAGCCGCGCCCCCCTCAATTGTCAAGAAAAGCCCTCGCCGCCCCTCCGGAGACCGGAAATATCCCCCGCGCGTTCACCGTTAGGGGTGATTGACCCGTCCCGGAGGCCCGTGCGAAACTGGACTCGCCAATTTCAGAGGAAAAGGAAAATCAATATGCTGAGAGGGATTTCCTGGGATTCCAGGCCCGTCCGGCACCGCCCGCCCGAACGGGGATTCAAGCTCTCCCTGCCCATGACCGTCGAAGGACCGGACCCCGACGGCACGTACTTCCACGAAGAGACGACACTTGCCTTCATGAGCCATCAGGGTGCCCTCTTCCCCCTTAAGAATCAGGTCGCCCTCGATTCGCGGCTCAAGCTCGTCGTCACTTTGCCTCCCAAACTCGGGGAAGGACGAAACCTCAAGCTCGTCGTCAAGGGAACGATCGTCGACGTCGACTCGGCCGACGGGGACGGACACACCCGCCAGGTGGCTCTCCGCCTGGAATCGAGGTACCTCATCCAGACGGACGCTCTCTGACGGGACCTCCGGCACGGCGGGGCTGGCCCGGAGGCCTAGTCTTCAACGATGAGGAGAGTGGCACGAATATGACCCCCATATTCCCCAGGAAGAGGGATTGATGGAGGCCGTGGGGCGAGGGATAATCCTGGTTGACATGGATACTGAAAAGTCCTTTTCGAGTCCCCCCACCCAAGGCACGGCCGGGGCCGGAAAGAAGGAACGGACCTTCGATCTCTCTCTCCCCGCCTTGGTCAAGGGTCTCGACGCCGCGGGCCGGAAGTTCGAGGAGAAAAGTGCGGTCTGCGCCATCAGCGCCCAGGAAGTCTCGTTCCGGCTCAAGGCCCGGCTTATCATCGACTCCCGGGTAACCGTGTTCCTGGATATCCCGCGGACCCTGATCCTGGAAAGCCCCCTTCGCATGGTTCTCTCCGGGGCCGTCGTCTATGTCCGCTTCGAGGAGGGGAACGCCAAGCATCAGTACGTCGTCGTCCGCCTGGACCGCAGCTTCCGTCTCCATCCCAGCAACCTTCCCCCGGCCTAGCCTCCTCCCTCCCCCATTTTATCCAGCTCCCCCGCTTGACCCTTTCGCCGACAGCGGCCGGGGCCCCGGCCTTGCCACCGCCCTGGCGGTGCTGGCGAAGCCGGCAGGCCGGGAAGTCCGGGGGTTGACAAGCCTGCGGGGATTGACTATGATTCGATAAAATCTGATGCGAAGGTGCTGAAGGATAACCAAAAGTGCCAAAAGGGACCGATACGAGCATGGAGAAAAAGAAAGCCCCGGCCACCTCGGAATCGAAGATCAGCCTCCTCATTTTTTGTCCGTCCGACATCATCCTCTCCGGGATCCTCCGGGCCCTCGAGGCGGACCCGAACTTGGAGATTTTGAACATCGAGAAGAACACGATCGAATCGTTCATGGACTCGATCAAGAAGCTCAAACCCCAAGTCATCATTTTTGCCCACATCGAGGCCCTGCCGAACCTCCGGGAGATCTGCAAGGCCATCCGGGAGATATCGAAGAGCCAGGGCCGGGCGGAGCTTCTCCTTCTCGGCAGCATCCCGGCCCATGAGGAGATCGTCAACCTCATCAACGCCGGGGCCCGCGGCTATTTCGACCTCAACGACGCCTCGACCCAGCTTCCCGAAGCGGTCCGGGGCATTCATAAGGGGGAGATCTGGCTGCCACGCGACAAAATGTCCAGCATCATGGACCGCATCATTTCCGTCGTCGGCCGGGACCTCAAGGAAAAAACATTGGACCAGCTGACCCCCACGGAATTCCAGGTCCTCCGTCTCATCGGGCAGGGGAAGAGCAACGACGAGATCGCCGAGCTCATGTTCATCAGCAAGAATACGGTCCGGTCCCACATCAAGAGCATCTACGCCAAGCTCGACACCCACAGCCGTCTTCAGCTGGCGCTTTACGCCATCAACTCGGCCCTCTTTTAGAGCAAGGAATCGAGGTCGCCATGACAAAGAAAGCCGCAACCAAGAAGAAAACCAAGCCCGTCCCGGAGGACCTGGAGATCAACCGCCGCCGGGAATGGCGGTTCGACTTGCCCCTGGAAGCCTTCGTCGAAGGCAGCCGTGCCGACGGCAATCGGTTCAAGGAAGAGACGCGCCTCGAGAATATCTCCTCCGGCGGCGCCTTTTTCACACTGGATTCCGGGGTCGTCGTCGGCTCGAAGCTCAACCTCTACATCGAGCTCCCCGAGAGACTCGCCGACGGGAAGAGATTGAAGCTCCGGATCGGCGGCATCACGGTCCGCTTGGAAAAGCCCGACAAGAAAGCGAAGCACCAGGGCGTCGCCGTGCGCTTCAGCGATGACTTATTCAAGGTCGTCCCCGCGAAGAAAACGCCCAAGAAAAAATAGCGTTCTTCGCGTCGCCTTGACCGGGGGGATCGCTAGCGGTAAGTCCGTTGTCGCCGGCCTCCTCGTCGAAAAAGGCTTCTTCGTCCACTCCTCCGATAAGGCGGCCCATGATCTGATGTCCCCCGGCCGGCCGGCCTGGAAAAAAATCGTCGCCCGCTTCGGCCGGGATATCCTGCGCGAAGACCGGACGATCGACCGGACCCGCCTCGGCCCGGCGGTTTTTTCCGACCCCGCCGCCCGGCGGTTCCTCGACAGGCTTCTCCACCCTCTCGTCCTCGCGGAACGGGAACGGGTCCTCCGCCGGCTCGAGCGAGAGGGCCGCGTCCGGATCTTCGTCTCTGAGGCCGCCCTGACCGTCGAGGCCGGCTACGCCCGGCATTTCGACCGGGTGGTCGTCGTGCATTGCAGCAAGGCGGAACAGGTCCGGCGCTTGCGCCAACGCGACGGCATCAGCCGGGCGGCCGCCCTGCGAAAGATCGGCGCGCAGATGCCCCGGAAAGAGAAACTGCGGCTGGCCGATTACGCTATCGATACGACCGGTTCACTGGCCGAGACCGTCGAACAGACCGAGCGGGTCTGTGCACGGCTCTTTCAGGACGCGGAACTGAAGCTCCATGGACTTACGTTCGTGGGATCTTTTGGATGGAATCCCGCGAAGGGGATCAAAAAGGGTGGGGATTAGGGTTTGATCCCTTCCAGGAGACCGGCGGTCAGCCGGGCTTGTTCTTGGATAGGAGGGTTTTCAATTCCTGGCCGGGACGGAATTTGATCCGCTGGCCCTTTTCGATACGGATCTGTTTCTGACGGCGGATATCCCTTCCGAAGCCCGTCTTCTTGGCGACGACCTTGAAGCTGCCGAACCCCCGGATCTCCACTTTTTCCCTTTTCGTCAAGGCCGTCTTCAGCGACCCCAGGACGGCCTCCACAACGAGCAATGATTTGGCCCTATTGAATTCCGATTTCTTCTCGAGCGCAAGGGCGATATCATTCTTGATCATCGGAAAACTCCTGCCGTGAAAACAGCTTACTATATTTAATTGATTGAAAATAAAAAGTCAAGCATAATTAATGCGGAACATGGAGTGTTGACTTGACCTCGGCGAATTCCTATAATGAAATTGTATTGCGTGCCAAAATACTCCTAATTTCCCTTCTCCTGGGGCCCGTCCTCGCTTCCGCGTCCGTGCTCAAGATCAAGGTCGACGCGCCTATCCATCCGGCCACCGCGGAGTACATCGTCCGGTCGCTCGAAAAGGCCGACCGCGACGGCGCCGACCTCGTCATCCTGACCCTCAACACGCCCGGAGGTCTGGACACGTCCATGCGCGAGATCATCGAAAAGGTCGTCAACGCCCGGACCCCGGTGGCCGCCTTTGTCGGCCCGAGCGGAGCCCGGGCGGCCTCGGCGGGTTTCTTCATCGCCTTGGCCTGCGACATCTTCGCCATGGCCCCGGGAACGAACACGGGCGCCGCCCACCCCGTCGGCATCTCTTTCACGGGACAGTCGATGGACGAGACCATGACGGACAAGATCACCAACGATGCCGCCGCCTTCATCAGGACCCTGGCCGAGAAGAGGGGCCGCAACATGCGAATGGCCGAGGACGCCGTCCGCAAAAGCCTGTCCTATACCGAAAAAGAGGCCTTCGACGGCGGCTTGATCGACCTCATTGCCAAAAACGAAGAAGAGATCCTCGACCACTTCGACGGCAAGGTCCTCAAGCGTTTCGACGGGTCCGAGCAGAAGCTGGCCCTCCTCGGCCAACCCGTCATCCTCCTGCCCATGACCTTTCGCCAGAAGTTCCTCCTGACAGTCGCCAACCCCAATCTCGCCTACATCCTCCTCATGATCGGGCTCCTGGGGCTCTATTTCGAGTTCGCCCATCCCGGGGCCATCCTGCCGGGAGTCCTGGGAGGCATCTCGCTTCTCCTGGCCATCTTCGCCTTCCAGATCCTGCCCATCAACTACGTCGGGCTGGGACTCGTCCTCCTCGCCGTGATCCTGTTCATCCTGGAGGTCAAGGTCCAGAGCTTCGGCATGTTGGCCGTGGGAGGCATCGTCGCCATGATCATCGGTTCTCTCATGCTCATCAAGGCTCCCATCGAGGAGTTGCGGCCAAGCCTGCGTTTCGTCCTCCCCGTGGCCATCGGCGTCTCGTTGATCGTCCTTTTCCTCCTCACGCTGGTCTTTCGGGCCCAGGCCCGCCGTTCGTTCTCCGGGCGCGAGGGGATGATCGGCGAACGGGGCACGGCCCGGACCGACCTCGCCCCTTCGGGGAAAGTCTTTGTCCACGGCGAGCTCTGGACGGCGGAGGCGGAGGAAACCGTGCGGACGGGCGAAAAGGTCAAAGTCATCGAAGTCCTCGACGGACTAAAAATCAAAGTCGGCAAAGCCTGATAAGGAGGGCATCGTGATCACTTATCCCATCATCGTCGTCGGACTGATCGTCCTTTACATCCTGAATTCGATCAAGGTCCTGAGAGAGTACGAGCGGGGGGTCATCTTCCGTCTCGGCCGCGTCCTGCCCCAGCCCAAGGGGCCGGGCCTCATCCTCGTCTTCTCCCCCATCGACCGCATGGTCAGGATCAGCCTGCGGCTCATCACCATGGACATCCCGCCACAGGACGTCATCACCAAGGACAACGTCACGGTCAAGGTCAACGCCGTCCTGTATTTCAGAGTCATCGACCCGCTCAAGTGCGTGATCGATGTCCAGGATTATATCTACGCCACCTCCCAGCTGGCCCAGACGACCCTGCGGAGCCTCCTCGGCCAAGTGCCGCTCGACGACCTTCTCTCGGAGCGGGAAAAGCTCAACGCCCGCCTCCAGGAGATAATCGAACAGCACACCGGCCCCTGGGGCATCAAGGTCCAGCTCGTGGAGATGAAACAGGTGGACCTTCCCGAGAACATGCAACGGGCCATCGCCAAGCAGGCCGAGGCCGAGCGCGAACGCCGGGCCAAGGTCATCCACGCCGAGGGCGAATTCCAGGCCGCCGACAAATTGACCCAGGCCGCGGACATCATCTCCCGTAATCCGCAGGCCCTACAGCTGAGATTCCTGAGCACGCTGGCCGAGATCGCCACCGAAAAGAATTCCACGATCGTTTTCCCTCTGCCTATGGAGTTCCTGAAGGCTTTCAGTTACGATAGACCCCAGGAGAAAAAATAGAACTGATGAAAAGCAAAGATTTCCGCGAGATCCAGGTTTCGAGCTCCCTTCTCGTCATCATCTTCCTCGGCGTTCTCGCCTTGGGCGTGTTCATTTTCCTGCTCGGCGTCTCGGTCGGAAAAAAGCAGGTCCGGATCGCTTCCCCAACCCAGGTCGTCACCCAGCAGATCGCGGAACCCGTCAAGGAGCCCCCCGTCGAGCCCACGGTATCCGAAAGGGAGTCGGCCAAGACGGAGCTTTCGGCCACGGGCGCGGCGGCGTCGAAGCCGCAGGTCCAAGAGCGCTCGGTCAAGCCGGCCCCTGAAAAAGCCAAGGCCGCGCCCAAGAAGGCCCCCACTGCCGGGTCCGGCCTATACTATGTCCAGATCGCCGCTTTCACAGATAAGGCCCTGGCCCTGTCGCTTGCGGACAAGTATAGAAAACAGGGGTACACGGCGTTCGTCGCCGACCCCAGGCCCGCGGACACCAAGACGTGGTATCGGGTCAGGTTAGGTGGTTTCTCCTCCAGGGACCCGGCCGTCGCCCTGCTCAACAAGCTGAACGCAGAAGCCAAGAAGACGACCGACTTCCGGGTCATTCAAGATTAGGCCGGTCCGGAGATGTCCGGCTGGTCGCCGGCTTGACTTTGCGCCTCCTGTCCCCTATCCTGGCTGTGGCGAAGAAAGCGAAGGAAAGAAAGAAAGAACCATGGCCGCCCTCGACAAATCAACTGACATTAGGATACGCCTCACCGGCCTTTTCGCGAAGATCGAAGAGGTCCGAGGCTTTCTTTGACCTCGATCGCAAGAACGCCGAATGGGATTCCATTAACCTGCGCCTGGCCTCCCCCAAGGTCTGGCAGGATCAGAAGACTTCCCAGTCCCTCCAGCAGAAAAAAAAGCGCCTCGAGAAAGACATCCTGTTCTTCAGGCAGATCCTCGGCCAGAAAGAGGAGCTCGAGGTCCTTGAGGAGCTCGCTGCGGAAGGCGAAAGCGTCGCGGCGGAAATCGAGGCCGGGATCGGCCGGCTTGACAAGAACCTGCAGGAGGCCGAGTTCCGGGCGCTGTTCTATGACGAGGACGATCCCCGGAACGCCATCCTGACGATCCACCCGGGTGCCGGTGGAACCGAATCCCAGGACTGGTCACAGATGCTCCTCCGGATGTACCTCCGATACGCCGAGCGGAAAGGATTCAAGGTGGAAATCCTCGATCAGCAGCCCGGAGAAGAAGCGGGATTGAAGAACGCGACGGTCAGGATCGAGGGAGACTACGCTTTTGGGAACCTGAGCCAAGAAACCGGCGTCCACCGCCTGGTCCGCATTTCCCCGTTCGACGCCGCCAAGAGGCGGCACACGTCGTTCTCCGCGGTTTTCGTCTATCCCGAAGTCGACGATGACATCGAGGTCGGCATCAACCCGGACGATCTCAAGATCGACACTTACCGCTCGGGCGGCAAAGGCGGCCAGCACGTCAACACCACGGACTCGGCCGTCCGCATCACCCACATCCCGACCGGCATCGTCGTCCAGTGCCAGAGCGAGCGTTCCCAGCACAAGAACAAGGCCTCGGCCATGAAGGTCCTCAAGTCCCGGCTTTACGAGCTCGAACAGCGAAATAAACGGGTCAAGATCGACGCTCTCGAGGACACGAAATCCGACATCGCCTGGGGGAACCAGATCCGTTCCTACGTCCTCCACCCCTACCGGATGATCAAGGACCTGCGAACCAGGGTCGAAACCGGAGACACGGACAAGGTTCTCGACGGCGACCTAGACGAATTCATCAAGGCCACGCTCATCCTCAGGAAAAACTCCGCCCCGGCCGCAAAGTAAAGGATTTCGCCATGACCAATGACGACACGAAAATCAAGGAC
>Ga0268280_1000926_pt1 | contig 21447 bp, 22 predicted proteins | sample saktaG_9_FD_190139 | JGI IMG/M metagenome (GOLD analysis project Ga0268280, IMG submission 190139) | Saline water microbial communities from Sakinaw Lake, British Columbia, Canada - sak_2011_5_24_40m | ecosystem: Environmental > Aquatic > Non-marine Saline and Alkaline > Saline ... | reverse complement strand
TCCTGAACTCAAAAATATGAAATACTGGGTCGAAGGTCAGGGACGCTTTGGAAATGACACATCGCAATTTTCACAAGGCATGGTTCGCGCTGGTTTGGGTTATGCCGTCATGGATAAAGTCAGCATTTGGCTCGGTTATGCGTTTGTGCCTACCGAAGAACCGTTCACAAAAAAACCTTTTGACGAGCATCGCATTTGGCAACAACTGTTGTGGAGCGACAAATTCGCCGACATTACGCTCACCAGTCGCACTCGTTTAGAGCAACGTTTTATTCCGACGGGTAGCGACGTGGGTTGGCGTTTTCGACAAATGTTCAAAGCGTCTGTGCCGCTCGCTTATGATTTTAGTTTTGTCGTATCGGACGAGTATTTTGTAAACGTTAACAAAACAAATTTTGGCGCGGCGGATGGTTTTGATCAAAATAGGGCGTTTGCGGGCGTGGGTTATAACTTCGATAAATACATTAAAACCGAAGTCGGCTACATGAATCAATACATTCGCAAAGCTGCCGCGCCAGACCGAAAAGACGATATTTTGTCGGTGAATTTGTATTTAAATTATTAGATGCAAAAACTCAAAATCACATTGGGCGTTTTATTACTTTCGCAATCACTTTCCAGTTATGCGGCGGGACAAACCGAACTATTTGGCATTTGGGGATTGGTCACTCTGCAAGGTGATTTCAAATCGTTATCGCCAAATTTTGATAAATTCCAATGGAAAATATCTAATCAAAACAGCGTCAGAGAAGATTCTTCCGCTGGATTGCGGTTGAATGAATCGCTTGGTTTTGGTCAAATTGGCTATCAATTAAATGCTAATGCTTCATTTTGGATGGCGTATTTATATGATGCCGCTCATCCATTGAACAGATTGCCTTATCAAGAAAGTCGTCTTTATCAGGATTTCGTTTGGACTCAAAATATCGCAGAGTTTAGTTTTACAAGTCGCTTCCGATTTGAAGAGCGTATTCAACAAACAACAGGTGATGTTGGTTATCGAGCAAAACAATTCATACAAATTACTCATGCGCTGCCATTCATTCAGGATTTAAGTGTTTATGTTAATGAAGAGGCTTTTTTTCATCTGAATCAAACGAACTTTGGCAAACAAGGATTTTCTGAAAATCGCTTTGGCGCGGGATTAAGTTATCAATTCACCCCCAAAATAGGCGGTGATTTAGGTTATTTAGAGCAATATATCGACAACAAATCGGGTAACAATTTGTTAGTGAATAATTTACAGATGAATTTGCGTTATAAATTTTAATCATTTTTCAGAGTTTCTATATCTTAATTTTGTCGGTGCGATAGACTGGCAAGATAGAAAAAGCTCATTCCACGTTAAGAAGAAAAATGACATTAAAAAAAATAACGTTAGGCATTTTATTACTCGCACAATCGGTACCTAGTTTTGCAGCACCCACTACCGATATTTATGGCATTTGGGGTTCGGTCGCACTGCAAGGTGATTTCAAATTGGTGTCGCCGAGTTTAAATAAATTTCAGTGGCAAGCGGTTTATCAAAACGGAAATAGGGAAGATTCGTTAAAAGAATCTGTTTTTTTTGGGCAAGTTGCTTATCAATTAAACACCAATGCCTCGTTTGGACTGGGTTATCTGCATAATTCGCTTCAACCTTTAAACAAACCGTTTTATCAGGAAAGTCGCACTTATCAAGATTTTGTCTGGAATCAAACGGTGGAGGATTTTATTTTCACCAGCCGGACGCGAATGGAAGAACGTATTAACCAAACGTCAGGCGATGTGGGTTATCGGATGAAACAATTAGTACAAATCAGTCACGCGCTACCCTTTTTTGATGGGTTAAGTGGTTATGTGAACAACGAAATTTATTTTCATCTGAATCAAACGAACTTTGGAAAACAAGGATTTTCAGAAAATCGGGTGTCAGTGGGATTAAGTTATCAATTTACGCCGAAAATCGGTGGCGATTTGAGTTATTTGGAACAGTATATGGACAGAAGGACGGATGATAACTTGTTGATTAACAATTTACAGATGAATTTGCGTTATAGATTTTAGGTAGCAATAATGAACGATAACAACGACCTGTCACACCACATTTTACCGAACTCTGCGACGATGGTTGGTGTTTGCATTATGGTGGTTAGCATTGTGAAATCATTGCCGCCGGATGCAGTGAATTATTTTATCGACAAAGCGTTAGCGGTGGATTGCGTGCTTTCTTTTTCACGCGCAGTAAAAATCATTTCACCTGACGTTTTGCGGCAATTCGCAACCATTCACAATCGGCAAGCGAATCTCATCGAATGTTGAGTAATCTGTACGGTGATATACTGCAACTCCAAAAACTACAAAATTTAGGTCAAAATCATGAACAAATTATTATTAGTTGTAGCTCTAGCTTTCTTAGCAACCGGTTGTTCCACAAGGGTAGGCGATTTCACTATGGTATCAACCAAGAATGTTGATTTAAGTCACGGAGCTGATTTTAAACGTGGTATAGCCAAAGTAAAAGGCGAAGACTCAAAACCGATAATTCTGTACTTTCCAATCGGTCAGCCAGATATGAAAACAGCTATTGATAGAGCGATTGAATCCACACCTGGCGCGATAGCTCTAACTGACGTGGTTATAACAAGGTCAGCGGTTTGGTTCATTTTGGGTGGTCAAAACACAATTGAAGTTGAAGGAACTGCTTTAATTGACCCGAACTTATCTAAAAGATAAAACAAAAACCTTACTAAAATCCCCACGCTTAAAGCGGAGGGATTTTTTTACCACGCGATAAACGAGAGAGTTAATAATGCTATACCTGCTGATTTTCATTTTGATGTGTTTTTTAATACCTTCATTTTTCACATCTATATTTGTAATTAGCGTGGCAATTCTACCCGCCATTGGCACTGCTTTAGCAGTTGGACTGGCTGTTTTTACCTTAATAATTATATTAAAAGCACTTTTTTCATCTAAAAAAACAGAAGCCAGCCAACCTTTTCTGATTACATACGGAAACAAAACTTACCAATTATCTGATGAAGAATTCGACATGACAAAAAACGTCGAAAACAAAAAAGAATTGGAACAAGAAGAACCCATTGTAAAAGTACCAACGTACAAAGATGAATTTAAAATCGTTTATTTTGTAATAGCAGCAATAGTTTTTCTTGTGGTTATTTTGTTTGCGAATACTGATACAAAACCTAAAAGAATATATTCGGAACACGAAGCAATTGCGACGAAAGAAGATGTAAAACCTGAAATTAAAGAAGTTATAAAAGAAATTTCACCTGTTATAGAAACAAAACCAGTTCCAGACCCAACGGATAACAATTACATAAAAGTTTGCAACAATGGACAATTAGAAGGGCAAGGAGTTTGCCCTAAATCGCCTGTATTAGGTTCAAATCCAACTGATTGGGCTTGTACTAAAGATAAGAAAACTGGATTGATTTGGGAAGTTAAAACAACCGATGGTGATTTGCGCGATAAAGATTGGCGTTATAACTGGTATGAACCAGATAGTAAGAAAAATGGGGCTTTTGAAGGATACGCTTATGGAGACGAATCTCTTGGTAGTAAAGGAGTTTGTTCGAAAAAATACGGTGCTTGCAACACTTTTTCTTTCGCAAAAGCAGTAAATAAAGAAGGTTTATGTGGGGCGAAAGACTGGAGAATGCCAACTAGAGACGAACTAATTGGATTGCTGAATTGTTTCGCTGGCAAAACAATTCCAAATACTGACAACGAATTAAATCGGATGTGTTCTGATGGTTCATTAAATAACGCCCCAAATATAAACAAAATATATTTTCCAAATACACTAGCTCATTTCTGGTCTTCTACAAGTTCCGTGTATAACGGAAGTCCGCCGTATGATGGCAAAAATGCTTGGCTTGTTGTTTTTAGTTATGGCGGCAGTAATTTAGATAATAAAGCGTTTGATAGCTCCGTTAGGTTAGTTAGAAAATCAAACGTATTTTCTAAAGTTACAAAAAATTGCACATTTGAAAACTTTGAGAGAAAAGAAAAAAGTGAAAATTCTCAATATACTGGTGTAACTGGGATTAAAAAAGATGTTTCAAAGTTTATGGTTTTGAATAAATCGTATTTCTTTGATGTTCCTTCAACAGAATGTAAAACAAATGAGTTTTTAATAAAAAACGATACCGTCCAAGCCATCTCAATATATGGCGAATACATTCATGTAAATTACGAAAATCCAAAAAATGGCTATAAAAAATTAGGTTGGATTAAGGCTGATTCTTTAAAACAAATTGAAAGAAAATATAAAAATTATAATTTTAAAATAACTGGTGGGGTTGGTGCGATGGCTGGAGGGATCAAGCATTATGATGTTACTTGTTCGAATAATGAAAGTTTTTCCATCATATACGACCCTTTCAACGATACATACGAAATAAATTCAGATGAAGATTCATCAATTGATTTCAAAAGCCAATCGCTTGATGAAACAGCGGAAAGAATTTGTGAAAAAAATAACACTTAGAAAATAGATGGAAACTATTAAAATATCTTGATGGTAAATTGCGTTAATTTAAGGAGAAGATGAGTTATGTGCTGATGGATAGTGGGTTTGCTTCATAAGAAACATTTGAGCATATTTTAAAACATAAAAAACACTTTGTGGCATTCGGGCAGAGGATTTTTGATTGATGATTGACCAAATGGAAACCGAATTCTACGAATATGAGCTTAACCGACACAATCAAGATAACCGCAAGCGAACGACTGGTGCGGGACGAAAATTCGAACAATCGCTGGCACAGCGAACGGTTGGCGTATTGGCATATCTACGTTTGAACACTTCGCAGACGGTTATTGCGGCTTGCAGCAATATGAAATATCCCGCGATTTACGTCGTTTGTTACCGTTGATTCGAGATGTTTTGCCACGTCCTGAAATATGGGAAGTGAATGATGACGACTTTGCTGCAATGCTTTCAGAACAATTGGAAGATGAACTTGCTTTGATCGATGCGACTGAGCAAAGGGTGTCACTGCCAGGAAAAAATAACGAAATTCGGAAGTTGTTTTTTTCTGGGAAACAGCATGAATTTACCTTAAAAACGCAACAGATGGTCATTGGCACATTGCAGCAGTCAGTATGTATGCCTGTTCCTGGTTCAATGCACGACAAAAAACGCTGCAATCAATTACAAACCTTAGAACGATTACCAACAGGGTGTAAAGTGGGAGCCGATAAAGGATACCAAGGCTTGGCAACCGATCCCGTGAGTACAATAAGCACTCTTGATTCCGAAACGGGTGTTGAAAAACAAGTTCCTCGTGTGAAGGCTTACACACCTTTTAAAAAACCAAAAGGACAGGAACTGACTGAGCAACAAAAAGCGTTTAATCGCGCTTTAGCCTTAATTCGGATTCGGGTGGAACACTGCAAAAAACTGGGCGATTCTTGCTACACGATTTCGCTGTTCTCATTCTATAAATTATGGGCTGGTCATGCAGACTATTTGCGGACTTGTAAATCAACAGACACTTCGTCGACACATGGCGGCAGGTAAATCTGCTTATTGTGCATAAACTCTATTGAAATTAAAAATATACTTTTCAATATGGATGATTTTTGTCATGTACAAAGAAGAAAAATACACAAAAACAGCTTTTGTTTGCGTTTTCAAGCATATTTTAAGTATAATCAGGTGCTAAAAGTCGTTGACTGATTTTAACTGCGTGGATAAATAATGAGTGAAGAACAACAGCAATCACAGCTAAAACAATTGATCGCCAAAGGTAAAATTCAAGGTTATTTGACTTTTGCTGAGGTGAACGATCATTTACCCAGTGATATTGCTGATCCAGAGCAGATTGAAGATATTATTAACATGATTAACGATATGGGCATTCAGGTGCATGAAGTTGCACCGGATGAAGACTCATTGATTACCGATTCTGCTGCTGTAACAACAGATGATGAAGATGCAGAAGAAGTTGCCGCATTAGCATCCTCGGATAACGAGTTTGGACGCACCACCGATCCAGTTCGAATGTACATGCGTGAAATGGGTTCGGTTGAATTGTTGACCCGCGCGGACGAATTAAAAATCGCCAAGCGTATCGAGGAAGGACAAAGACATATCGTGCAAGCGATGGCGCGTTCTTGTATTGTGGTAAGTGAATTTATTTCCGCATTTGAATCTATTCCACTCGAAGAAGCCGTTAGTTATAATTCAAAAAACAATGACGAAAATAGCATTCGTTTAATTGATTTGATTTCTGGTTTTATTGATTTATCGGAACCCGAAGATTTGATTGCCGCCTTACCTATAGCTGCCGATGATGACCTTGAAACGGATGAAGAAGATAGCGTAACGGTTGATGAAAGCGGTGAAGATGAAAGCAAAGGTCTGAATTATGACGAAGTTAAAGAAAAAGTTGATGCACTGAAACAGCAATTAACGTGCGTATTAAGTGCAACGAAAAAGTACAGTTATACTAGTAACGAAACGGAAGAAGAGCTTGAAAAACTCACCGAACTGTTCATGGAATTCAAATGGTCATCGAATTATTTGAAAAAAATGACTAGCATTATTCCTCGCGGTATCGTAATCGTTCGAACACAAGAAAAATTGATTAACGAGATTATTGTTGATCATGCCAAAATGCCACGCAAAGAGTTTTTAGCATTGTTTAGTGAAGATGAAACAAATGTGATATGGCTAGAAAAATGTTTAGCGGATTCGGTTTACGGTGAAAGTATAAAAGAGCGTGAGAAAGAGTTACGCAAATGCTTGAAAATATTAACTGAAATTGAATCTGAATACGGTTCAACAATTAGTAGTTTAAAAGACATCAACCGTCGTATGACCATTGGCGAAGCTAAGGCCAGACGGGCGAAAAAAGAAATGATTGAAGCAAATTTGCGGCTGGTGATTTCAATCGCCAAAAAATACACTAATCGCGGATTGCAATTTCTTGATTTAATTCAAGAAGGCAATATTGGGTTAATGAAAGCGGTTGATAAGTTTGAGTATCGACGTGGCTATAAGTTCTCAACTTATGCGACGTGGTGGATACGCCAGGCGATTACGCGCTCGATTGCAGATCAAGCTCGCACAATCCGAATTCCCGTTCACATGATTGAAACCATCAATAAGTTGAATCGAATTTCACGGCAAATTCTGCAAGAAAAAGGACGCGAAGCGACTCCCGAAGAATTGTCAGATCGTATGGAAATGCCAGAAGATAAAGTTCGGAAAGTGTTAAAAATTGCCAAAGAACCGATTTCGATGGAAACACCTGTCGGTGACGATGAAGATTCACATCTCGGTGATTTTATTGAAGATGCGAAAGTGTTATCACCGATTGAAGCCGCGACAATAGAGGGTTTGAAAGAATCTACGCAAAACGTATTGGCAGGTTTAACGGCTCGTGAAGCAAAAGTATTGCGGATGCGTTTTGGCATCAATATGAACACAGATCATACGCTAGAAGAAGTCGGTAAACAGTTCGATGTGACACGGGAACGCATTCGACAAATCGAGGCAAAAGCCTTGCGGAAATTACGTCACCCTTCTCGCTCTGAACAATTACGTTGTTTTTTAGATAGCGATTAAGATTTTTAAGGGCCCTTAGCTCAGTTGGTTAGAGCGTCCGACTCATAATCGGCAGGTCGTAAGTTCAAGTCTTACAGGGCTCACCATATATTTCAAGGCTTGTGAGGTTATCTCATAAGCCTTATTTTTTTGCAAAAATGGCATAAATGCCAAGGCTACCCCCTCAACCAAATACCACTTCGCCTTACTCGTTGCTGCTGGCTGCTTTTCCGCCCTGAAGCGGCGGTTTCAACTTAGCCGTTTCTGTTTTGATAAAAAACTAACCCTTCACGCGCGTAATTTTCAACACACTCGACAACTCTTTTAATCGCCGCATAATTTGCGCTAAATGTACGCGATTCCGCGCTGTGAGAAGAATCGTATCGGTACAGGTTTGAGCATCATGATCAACAATCGTCACATTTTCGATGTTGGAATCTAATTCTGAAATGGTCGAAGCAATCGTTGCGAGCGAACCACGTTGATTTAAAATTTCCATCCGAATTTCTGTCACAAAATCGCCTTTCGTATCTTCGCCCCATTCAACATCGAGCCAATTATTCTGTTTTTTCTTAATCATCGCGTGATTGCGGCAATCGTGTTGATGTACCACAATCCCTTTGCCTGGATTGAAAAAACCCACAATCAAATCACCTGGAATAGGGCGACAACATTTCGCCATCGTGACGACCATGCCTTCCGTGCCTTTAATCACCAACGGACGATTTTTGTTTTCAGTGCCATCGTCAAGTTTAACGTGCGTCTGCACATCGTCCTGCGTCAGTTGTTTTGCCACCAAAAACGGCATTTTGTTTCCTAATCCAATGTCTTCCAGTAATTTATCCAGCGACTTAATTCCCATCACTTTTAACAATGTGGCAATCTTTTCATCGCTAATTTGTGTCAATTGCACGCTCATTGCCAGCAACTCATTTTCTAACAAACGTCGCCCTAAACTCAGAGCTTCTTGTCCTTCAATATGCTTCAAACGGTTACGAATCGCGGTTCGCGCTCGTGCGGTAATCACATAATTCAGCCACAGCGGATTGGGGCGAGTGTGTTCAGCCGTAATAATTTCAACCGTCGCGCCGCTTTCCAATTCAGTTTGTAACGGAATTAGCTGTTTATCAATTCGCGCAGCTACACAGGCATTACCCAAATCGGTATGCACCGCGTAAGCAAAATCAACAATCGTGGAACCGCGTGGCAATTTGATAATCGCGCCATTCGGTGTAAAAACAAACACTTCTTGTGGAAATAAATCGACTTTTAAATTGTCGATAAATTCGAGTGAATCACCCGCGCTTTTTTGAATTTCCAACAAATCTTTTAACCATTCATTCGCTAATGCTTGGAAATTGCGGCTTTTGTCTGGTTCGGATTTGTACAACCAATGCGCGGCAATGCCTAATTCCGACATGCGGTGCATTTCGTGGGTGCGAATTTGAATCTCAATCGGCACGCCATACGGCCCCATTAAAATGGAATGTAACGATTGATAACCGTTTTCTTTCGGCATCGCGATGTAATCTTTAAACCTGCCTGGAATCGGTTTGTACAAATTGTGCATCATTCCCAGCACGCGATAACAGGCATCCACATCGTCACAATAAATCCGAAACGCATACACATCGAACACATCAGCGAGCGGAATTTTTTTCTTCACCATCTTTTTATAAATGCTGTAGATATTTTTTTCACGTCCCGCTACATCATACGGAAACGGGGCTTCCTTTAATCGCAATCGAATGGTGCTTTCAATGGTATCAATCATTTTGCGGCGATTGCCACGCGCTTTTTTAATCGCACGATTTAAAACGGCACAACGAAGCGGATACATTGCTTCAAAACTCAACGCTTCCAACTTATGACGAATGTTACTCATGCCTAAACGGTTTGCGATGGGCGCATAAATATCGAGCGTTTCGCGGGCAATGCGTCGTTTTTTTGGTAGAGCCATTACGTCTAACGTTTTCATGTTATGCAAACGATCGGCGAGTTTCACAATGATTACGCGCAAATCTTTTGCCATTGCCAAAAACATTTTCCGCACATTTTCAGCTTGCGCTTCGGCGTGTGATTGATTTTCAATTTTTGATAATTTTGTCACGCCATCGACTAATTCTGCGACTTCCGCGTTGAATTTTTCCGCGAGTTCTTGTTTGCTTACGCCAGTATCTTCAATTACGTCGTGCAAAATGGCAGCGGTAATTCCATCCGCATCCATTCGCATTTCTGCCAAACTAATCGCTACCGCTAACGGGTGGCAAATATAAGGTTCACCACTTTTGCGGAACTGTCCAACGTGCGCGGATGCACCAAATTCGTAAGCGCGTACACATTGAGCAACTTGTTCTACATTTAAATAACCCGTCAATATGTTGCATAAACGTTCAACGTGTTCGGCTTCTACATTTTGAAAATTCTGGTCAGGTGGAGGCATAATATTGATAGAATTCAAACTTAAAACAACGGGTTTTCAGGTGGTTGATGATCATGAACTTCGCCCACGCGATGCAATGCGGCAACATTCGCTTCCGTCACATGACCTGCGGCGATTTCACGCAATGCCACGACAGTATCTTTGTCGCGGTTGCGCGGCACAAATTCAGTTGCGCCGTGACTCAATTGGCGAGCGCGGGTGCTGGCTAATAAAACTAATTTGAAACGGTTTTCAAGGTTGTGCAAACAATCTTCAATAGTTACTCGTGCCATCTATATCTCCAAAATTTAAGGGTTAAAACGTTATTTTTGTAAAATTGCCACAGCGGGTAATTCTTTGCCTTCTAAGAATTCTAAAAACGCGCCACCGCCTGTGGACATATAAGAAATTTGATCGTTAATGCCATATTTATCAATCGCCGCTAACGTGTCGCCGCCGCCTGCAATTGAAAATGCGTCGCTGCCCGCAATCGCATAAGCGAGCGTTTGTGTGCCGTGCGCGAATTGTTCAATTTCAAACACACCGACGGGACCATTCCACACAATCGTTTGGGCAGATTTCAATAAGTGGGCGTAATGCGCTGCTGTTTCTGGCCCGATGTCTAAAATTAAATCGTCGGCTTCAATGTCTGCGACGTATTTAATGGTGGCTTCAGCGGTTTCGGAAAATTCTTTCGCACACACTACGTCGGTGGGAATTGGAATTTCAGTTCCAGCGGCTTTGGCATCGGCGATAAGTTGTTTCGCGTCATCAATTAAATCGGCTTCGTACAATGATTTTCCGACTGAAAAACCCGCCGCCGCGATAAATGTATTCGCAATGCCGCCGCCGACAATCAGTTGATCGACTTTTTCAGAAAGTGATTTTAACACGGTTAATTTTGTCGAAACTTTTGAGCCGCCTACAATCGCAATCACGGGTTTTTCAGGTGTTTCGAGTGCGCGACCTAACGCTTCTAATTCGCTGGCTAGAAGTGGCCCAGCACACGCAATCGGGGCAAATTTTGCGATGGCGTGCGTTGAGGCTTGAGCGCGATGGGCTGTTCCGAACGCATCCATCACAAAAATGTCGCACAATGCCGCCATTTTTTTGCCTAAATCGTCGTTATTTTTGCCTTCGCCGACGTTGAAGCGCACGTTTTCACACAACACGATTTCGCCTGCGTTGATTTCAATGCCTTCGAGCCAGTCTTTTTCTAAACGAACGGGCTTATTTAACAATGTCGCCAAATGTTCCGCGACGGGCTGCAACGAGTATTCGGGATTGTATTCGCCTTCGGTGGGACGACCAATGTGTGACATCAACATCACCGCTGCGCCTGCGTTTAAGGCAAATTCAATCGTCGGCAAACTTGCTTGAATTCGCGCATCGCTCGTGACTTTGCCATTTTTGACGGGGACGTTTAAATCTTCGCGAATCAACACACGTTTTCCAGCTAATTCTAAATCGACCATGCGTAAAATCGTCATTGCTTATGCTCCTTCTTTCCATTTGATTGAACAGCCGATACTGCTTAATTGCTCTTTCGGACCGTGACTGGTTTCAGCCACGAGTTTCATGGCTTCAAACAAATCGCGCGGCGTATTATTGGGTGTAATTTCACGACGACTCGAATCCAAGCGTCCGCGATATTGCAATTCAAAATCGGCGTTGTAACCAAAAAAGTCCGGCGTACAAATCGCGCCATAATTTTTCGCCACTTCTTGTGTTTCGTCTAATAAATACGGAAAACTGAAATTCAATTCGTCAGACCACAGTTTCATATTTTCAAACGAATCATCTGGATAATTTACAAAGTCATTTGGCATAATAGCAACGCTGTTAATACCAAGGGCTTTGAGTTCATTGGTATCACGGACAATGCGCTCTTTCACAGCTTTAACGTACGGGCAGTGATTGCAAATAAACATCACCAATAACCCTTTTTCACCCATGCAATCTTTCAGTGTCCACGTTTTACCATCAACACCTAATAACTGAAAATCCACTGCAGGTTTACCAAAATCACAAATTGGCGTTTCTAACGTCACCATTTTTTAAACCTCATTAATCTTTAGAATTAGTTTTAGAAAAGGAATGGCGTGATTATATCGCAAATCGCATTTCAAAGGATTGCAATCACAGGTTTAACCAGTCTAAATATTTTCACTTTATTCATGTAAGCGACTGACAAACGCATTTAGGAAACCGAGGCAACAAGAAATTAGGAAACCGAGGCAACAAGAAATGAAGATAGTGCTTTGCTTATAGTTGAATTCGCCTATTCCTTTTACACATTTCTTACGCAATGTTAGACTTATCCACATAATTTACGCCATTTTTTCACTTTATTTTTAATCAAACCTGCATGGATAATTTCGATTCCACTAAAAATAGTTTAGTTAGTGTTCACAACTTAACGTTTTCGCGTGGCGAAAAGAAAATTTTTGATGATATTTCGCTCGAATTTGAACGGGGCAAAATCACCGCAATTATGGGACCTAGCGGCACTGGTAAAACTACGCTGTTAAAATTGATTGGCGGACAACTTTTCCCCGAACACGGTAATGTTATGGTGAATGGACGCAACGTACATCATTTGAAACGCGACGAACTTTATACGTTACGAAAAAGAATGGGAATGTTGTTTCAGAGTGGCGCGTTGCTGACCGATATGACGGTTTACAACAATGTGGCGTTTCCGTTGCGCGAACACACAAAATTGCCCGAATCGATGATTCGTTCGTTGGTGTTAATGAAATTAGAAGCCGTTGGTTTGCGCGGCGCACGCGATTTAATGCCGAATGAATTATCAGGCGGAATGGCGCGGCGCGTGGCGTTAGCACGGGCGATTGCGCTGGATCCGATGATGATTTTGTACGACGAACCTTTTACCGGACAAGATCCGATTTCAATGGGTGCATTGGTCTTGTTAATTAAATCGTTAAATTCCACGTTGGGTTTGACTAGCATTATTGTTTCTCACGATGTTCACGAAACGTCAGCGATTGCCGATTACATTTATGTGCTGGCTGACGGTAAAATAGTCGGACAAGGCACGCCGCAAGAAATCCAACAATCGTCATCCAAATGGGTTCAACAATTTATGAAGGGGGCCGCAGATGGTCCCGTCCATTTTCACTATCCGGCAAAAGAATATATGGATGATTTGTTACACAGCGAAAAACCGTTATTTTCCCGCATTCGGCTTTCCGACGAGCGGTCTGAAAAACGTAAACGGTATTCATAATGGAGTTTTTTCGTTATTTAGGCGCAAGCACTCGCGCTGGTTTTACAAAATTAGGACGCGCTAGTTATTTTCTGATTGAAATTCTTTCAGGGCTTGGCAGCGTTATCGTGCGTCCGCGTTTATTGTTGAAACAATTGCATTCCGTTGGTGTGCTGTCATTTTTGATTATCGTTATTTCAGGCTTATTCGTTGGCATGGTTTTGGGCTTGCAAGGTTTCTATATTTTGTCACGCTTCGGCGCAGAAGAAACATTGGGTGTCATGGTTGCCGCCTCGTTAGTGCGCGAACTCGGTCCCGTGGTTGCCGCGTTATTATTTGCTGGGCGTGCCGGTTCGGCGTTAACGGCTGAAATTGGTTTGATGAAAGCGACTGAACAATTGTCCGGCATGGAAATGATGGCGATTGACCCCATCAAACGCATTATTTCGCCACGCTTTTTAGCCGGTTTTTTATCAATGCCATTACTTGCCGCGTTATTTAGTGCCGTCGGGATTATTGGCGGACAACTGGTCGGCTCAGGATTATTGGGCGTTGATGACGGCGCGTATTGGTCGCAAATGCAAGCAACGCTCGATTTTAAACATGACATTATCAATGGCGTAGTTAAAAGCGTGGTATTTGGATTTGTCACCTCGTGGATTGCGTTGTTTGAAGGTTACGACGCGATTCCCACCGCCGAAGGCGTAAGTCGCGCCACCACGCGAACTGTCGTCAATTCGGCATTTAGTATTTTAGGATTAGATTTTATTTTGACCGCGCTTATGTTTGGAGAACATTGATTTATGCCGCACACCCATACGCAAGACACGTTAGTCGGGCTATTTGTCGCCACTGGAATTGCCAGTTTATTTTTTCTTGGTTTACAAGTGAGTAATTTAAGTTCGCTTTCGCACGGTGACACTTATGAAATCACCGCACGCTTTTCAAATTCGGGCGGCTTAAAAGTGAAATCGTCCGTTTCGGCGGCGGGCGTGAAAATTGGCAGCGTGAAAGCCATTACTTTCGACCCGAAAACGTATGAATCCGTTGTCAAAATGGATATTGATGCTCAATATAAAACGTTACCCGACGACAGTTCAGCAAGCGTTTACACTGCTGGATTATTGGGTGAGCAATATGTAAGTTTAGATGGCGGCGGTTCAAGTGAATTTTTGAAAAACGGCAGCAAAATCGAAATCACAAATTCCGCGTTGGTTTTAGAAAAAGCCTTGGGGCAATTCTTATTTAAATCCGCCGAAGAAAAGAAAGCCGCGCCAGTTGACGATAAAAAAGGTAAAAAATGAGCGGTAAATTAAACATCGTTTTCAAAGACAACGGACAATGGCTGCTTCACGGTGAACTTACTTTTGCCAGCATTCACGGTAAATTGGTCGAATCACCGCCTTTTTTGCGCGGCGGTAAAGATATTACTTTAGACTTCGCACAAGTTACCAGCACAGACAGCGCGGGACTTGCGTTGATGATTGAGTGGATAAAACTCACGCGCCATCAACGAATGCAATTGCATTTTAAAAACGTGCCAAAACAATTGCTCAATTTAGCCAAACTCAGCGGGTTAGACAAAACCCATTATTTTTCACTCAAACTAAATAAAACGACCTAATTCATGGATAAATTGATTATTACTGGCGGCGCACGACTTGACGGCGAGCTGCGAATTTCAGGCGCAAAAAATGCCGCGTTGCCTATTTTAGCGGCGACTTTGTTGTCACACGCGCCCGTTCGGATTGGCAATGTGCCGCATTTGCACGACATTACCACGACGATGGAATTGCTCGGGCGCATGGGTGTAAATTTGACCGTTGACGAGAAAATGAACATTCAAGTCGATGCCAGCACGATTAACAGTTTTGTCGCGCCGTATGAATTGGTGCGGACGATGCGAGCGTCTATTTTGGTTCTCGGCCCGTTATTGGCACGATTTGGTGAAGCGCACGTTTCGTTGCCAGGCGGTTGCGCGATTGGTTCGCGTCCCGTCGATATTCATATCAACGGCTTGATTCAAATGGGCGCAGATATTACGCTCGAAGGCGGTTTTATTCATGCAAAAGCGAAACGCTTGAAAGGTTGCCGTTTGATGTTGGAACAAATCACCGTGACGGGAACAGAGAACCTATTGATGGCGGCGGTGTTAGCCGAAGGCACGACCATTATGGAAAATGCCGCAAAAGAGCCTGAAGTTACGGATTTGGCGCATTTTCTAAATAAAATGGGTGCAAAAATTACAGGTATCGGTACCGACGTTTTGACGATTGAAGGCGTAGAAAAATTAGGCGAAAGGACAGTACATTACGATATTTTGCCTGACCGAATCGAAACGGGAACGTATCTTTGCGCGGCAGCCATTACGGGTGGACGAGTGAAATTAAAAGATACGCGCCCTGATTTGCTCGATGCCGTTTTGGCGAAATTGGTCGAAGCAGGCGCAGAAATCACCACGGGCGAAGATTGGATTGAACTCAATATGCACGGCAAACGTCCAAAAGCCGTTTCAGTTCGCACCTTGCCCTACCCTGCATTCCCCACCGATATGCAAGCACAATTTTGTGCGATGAATGCCGTCGCAGAAGGCGTGGGTGTCGTTACTGAAACTGTTTTTGAAAATCGGTTTATGCACGTTAATGAATTGCAACGAATGGGCGCAGATATTCGCCTAGAATCTAATACTGCGATTTGCACGGGCGTGAAAAAATTAACGGGCGCACCTGTAATGGCAACAGATTTACGCGCTTCAGCTAGTTTGGTGATTGCCGCATTAGTCGCAGAAGGCGATACCGTTGTCGATAGAATTTATCATATCGATCGCGGTTACGATCACATTGAAGAAAAATTAGCTCAACTTGGCGCGACGATTCGTCGTGTCCCGAAATAAGGCGGCTCTGATGATTACGATAGCCGTTTCAAAAGGACGTATTTACGAAGAAGCCTTGCCGTTGCTGGCAAAAATGGGCATCACGCCGATTGATGATCCCGAAACTAGCCGCAAATTGATTTTGCCAACCACTCGTGAAGATGTTCAGCTCGTGATTATTCGGGCGACTGACGTGCCGACCTTTGTAGAATATGGCGCGGCAGATATGGGCATTGCGGGTAAAGATGTGTTGATTGAACACGGGGCGGAGAATTTATACGAACCGTTGGATTTAAACATTGCCCGTTGCAAATTGATGACGGCGGCTCATAAAGATGCACCTGCGATTTCGGGACGTGTGCGGGTGGCGACAAAATATGTCACGATTGCCCAACAGTATTTTGCGAGTTTGGGCGTTCAAGCTGAAATTATTAAACTTTACGGTTCGATGGAACTTGCGCCGCTCGTGGGTTTGGCTGATTGTATCGTGGATTTAGTCGATACGGGCAATACGCTACGCGCTAACAATTTAGAACCGCGCGAGTTAATTATGAATATCAGTTCTCGTTTAGTCGTAAATAAAGCGTCGATGAAAATGAAAAATGCTGTGATTGCGGATTTATTGGCGCAGTTTGAGCAGGTTTTAACTGAACGAAAATAAGGCAACGACGATAATTCTCTGAAAAAAACCACCGCTGATTTTTAATATCGGAGGTGGTTTTAATTTAACAAGCGCACTAAAAGCGGTTTTTTTGAGATTTTACGCGCCACTTAGTTAATGTTAATTAGCTTGCCGTCTTTGTTAAAGTTAATTAGCTTGCCGTCTCTGTTAATGTTAATTAGCTTGCCGTCTTTGAAATTGATTTCTGATTCTTTCTGTCCGTTCTCAAAAAAAGTTGTCATCAAGCCGTTTTCCTGTCCGTCTTTGTAATTTCTTTCTAGTTTTTTCTGCCCGTTCTCAAAAAAAGTTGTCGCCAATCGGTTTAATTTTCCGTCTTTGTAATTCCCTTCTGATTTTTTCTGCCCGTTCTCAGACCACATTGTCCCCAATCCGTTTAGCTGTCCGTCTTTGTAATGGATTTCTGCTTCTTTCTGCCCATTTGGAAATTTTGTTTCAAGTGTGCCAGTAAATGGCGTGGATTCGTTCGGCAAATAAGCTAGTCCATTTCTTTCTTGTATTTCGTTGGTTGTTTTGTCTGAGCATCCAGTGATGACTAAAAACGAAATTGCCAATAAAACTGCTGATGTTTTTTTCATGATTTTCTCGTGTTAATTTGCGGCTAATTCCTCGCGGCATCTAATCACAATAAATCACTAAAAACAAAGATAGAATTGGATTATTAAAAAAATCCATCTTTCAAATCGGCTGTGTTAACCGTTTCGTTTGTCTTGAATGGTGCTTAATTTACTTTATTTTGCTACGCACTGATAGAAAGCGACCTGAATGTTTGGAGTGATTTTAAATCAATTTTTTGGAAAATTGAGACTACCAATTGATACTCAAAACGGTGTATTCTTTGTGCAAATACCACTTTAAGTGGCGTGATTTTTAAATCACGCCTTTTTGTTTACGTTTTCTGAAATCTTAACATTCCTGACAGTCGTCTTGCGGAACGAAATCTACATGAACATTTACATCCAGTAGCGAATCCTGTTCTTCTGAGTTTAATAATTCCGAGAAATTTTCAACCAGTGAATTCGCGATTTTTTGAGCGTTATTTAATGTATGAAGATTGTCTAGTAAGACAACAAAACTATGTTCATTTACGTCGTTTATTTGCACTAAGGAATCACTCTCCCGTATTCGTTGCCGAAAAATTTTGTTAACCTCCATTAACAATTCACGAGTTCTCGCGTGTGTAAGGCTATTCTGCAACACTTGGAAATTAAGTGTTAATAGCGCGATACTTTTACCTTTTCGCTGCTCTACTTCGAATTTTTGTGTTAATTCAGTCATCGTAATTGTCCTTCTTAAATTTTTAGTAAATATAGTAATAACCACCACAGATAGCAGAGGTAACGGCTCATTTTATCATTTTGGTAAGAAATATCAGCATTGATTCGTTAGTTATTCAAAAATTCCAATACTTTCCTTCCGTGTCGCGCAAACTCTCAATTTTTACGCCGTCCGAATTTAATTTTACCGTCAACGCGCCATCGTTCGCACTCGTTAAAATTTTCGCGTTAATTGATTGATAACGTGCCAAAACATCTTTGCTCGGATGATGAAATTGATTGCGATAACCAGCGGGAATTAAAATAGTTTCAGGTTTTACCGCGTCTAAAAATGCCCATGTCGAGGACGTTTTACTGCCATGATGGGGCGCAACTAAAACAGTGGCACGCAATGCTTCGCCCACATTCTCAACCAACCCATTCTCCGCCATTGCTTCAATATCGCCGGTCAATAAAACGCTATTCTTCGCCGTTTCGATTTTTAACACGCACGAATTATTATTGCTCGCTTCAAAGGTTTTTGCCGGTGATAAAATGGTGAACGTCACTTCATCCCACGTCCAGGTTTGCCCTGCGTGACAAATTGTCGTTTGATACGGAATAAATTTTTCGGGAACGCTGGTTAGAATTTGTTGCACCGGTAACGTTTGCAAAATCGATTCCGCGCCACCAATGTGATCATTGTCGCCGTGACTAATCAACAACGTGTCCAGCTGCTTCACGCCTTCATAACGAAAAAACGGCAACACCACATTTTTACCCATGTCGCCGCCATCTGGAAATTTTGTGCCTGCGTCGTAAAGCAATTGATGATGTTGCGTTTGGACGCTGACCGCCAAACCTTGCCCGACATCTAAAAGCGTAATGATTGCGTCGCCCTGATTCAACTTCGCTACAACGGGAAAGAGCAACGGTAAATTTAAAATCAAGCCGAGCCAACGGGCGGGAATTCCACGCGGCGCAAATAACCACAACAATCCCACGCACGACAAAATTAAGCCAACAATCGACGGTTGTGGATAATCCATCGACGCATTCGGCACCGTCGCGGCGAATTCCAGCCCCATCATCAACCAGTGCAAAACGTGATTCAACGCAAAAAATAATTTGTCCGCCAACCACGGCGCGACAAAAATCAGCGGAATCAACAACAGCGCAAACGGCACGAGCAATAATTCCACTATTGGCACAGCGACGAAATTCACCAACGGCGAAATCACTGACGTTTGTTGAAAAAAGAACAGCAATAACGGCGACAAACCGAGCGACACGGTGAGTTGAATATCCACGCCATTCCACCAATTCATCGGCGATTGTAACCGTCCCGCCACGCGATATAAAATCAGCGCAACCGCTAAAAATGACAACCAAAAACCAATCGACAATAATATCGTCGGGTTGAAAATTAACATTGCCAACAACGCCACGGCAAAACTTTGTAAATGGCTGAGTTGTCGCTGATAAAAACTCGCTATCGCTACCATGCTCAACATAATCACCGCGCGTTTTGTCGGCACAACGTAACCCGCCAAACTCGCGTAACCGATTGCCGTCAACAAACTCGCTAACGCAGCGGCGCGGGGCGGTGAAAAGCGTAAAATGTTCAAGCGCGTCCACAATTTCAACGTCAACCAATAAATCAACCCCGCAACTAACGCAATGTGTGAACCTGAAATCACGATTAAATGCGTCGTGCCAGTAATCCGAAAAACGTCCCAATTTTCAGGCGTTAAACCGTTGTCGTCGCCAATCGTTAAGGCTTTCAATAAAGCAACGCTGCTGTTTTCGCCGTAATTTATTGTTAAATTATCGCCGATGATTTGCCGCCAATTGTCGATATTGAAGGGCGAGGCGGACGCGATAAAAATGGGCGGAATTTTCGCGTAAACCGTACCCGTTGCGCCGATGTTTTGCGTGAATAACCAGCGTTCAAAATCTTGGCTACCGAGATTAAACGTGGAGTGCGGACGTTTTAATTTCACTGTGAATGTCCACGTTTCGCCCGCGTGTAAAATGGCGGTGGGTTCGTACCACGACAATTTCAGTTTATCGGGCAATTTTTCGGCGGCTTCTGTAACGGTGAATTCAAAATTGGCGCGTTGGGTGTTTTGGTCGGGTAAATTAGAAATTTTTCCGATTATGACAAGTGGAACGCCTTCAAATTCGGGCGATAATCGCTCATTTAATTGATAATAACCAAACGCGCTCGCCCATAAAAATCCGATTACAAAAAAGAGCGAATGCCAATAACGCAACCGTGCCATAATTGCCGCTAACGCGCCTAAAATAAGCAATGCAGAAACGGGTGGCAAGTGGGGAAATTGTTGCAAAACTAAATCGCCGCCCACAAAGGCTAACGCGCGACCTATCATAAAAGAAAAATAATAAGTATTGAGGAGACAAGAAAATGGCTAAAGAATTGATTGAAAAAATGATGCACAGATTTATTCCCGACCCTGAGGCGATTAAACGTCACAAAAGTTTACAGTTTTTAGGCGAAAAGTTACACGACCCCAATTTGTGGCATTTAAATCGGCGGTCGATTTCGCTGGCATTTGCGGTGGGATTATTTTGCGCGTGGATTCCAACGCCGACGCAAATGGCGATTGCAGCGGCTGGTGCGATTTATTTTCGAGCGAATTTACCCGTTTCGGTCGCGCTGGTGTGGGTGACAAATCCGTTGACGATGCCGCCGTTATTTTATTTTGCGTATCAAGTTGGCTTAGATGTGATGAATCAACCTGCCGCTGAAGGGGATTTTTCGTTGACGAGCGTATTATCGGGATTGGGTGACGTGTGGCAACCGTTTTTACTGGGTTGTTTGATTATGGGTGTGATTTCTGCAACCGTTGGTTATTTTGGTATGAAAACTTTTTGGGCGTATCACGTCAAGAAAAAATGGACGCATCGCCACGAAAAAAGCCATAAAAAACAAACTCACTCACTCTTTCATGCGATAGAATGGCGACGTTAAATTGGTTACACAGGTTTTTGAAATGAAAAAAAGAATTTCTCCGCTTTTGGTTTTTATGACATTGATGAGCGCGACACAAACGATTCACGCGCTTCAACCCGAACAAGCGTGGTTGATATTGCCGCCTAACGCACCGCCGCTTCCGATTACAGCATCGGTGTTGTTTTCTTGGGGAAACACGACCGCCGCACAAATCCTAAGTTATCGGATTGTAGTTTCAAAAACGCCTGATTTTAGCGGTTATAACGCAAAAACAAAAACGTGTAGCAACACTTGTTTTACGGCGACAGTGCAAAAAACCAATTATTTATTACCCATTTCAAACGCGATTTTGAAAGCGGATAACAATTATTATTGGCGAATTGAAGCGACGAACACGGGTGGCGCGAGTTTGTCGGATATTCACGCTTTTTCATTCGGAGCTTCTGCGCCC
>Ga0268280_1000925_pt1 | contig 21449 bp, 19 predicted proteins | sample saktaG_9_FD_190139 | JGI IMG/M metagenome (GOLD analysis project Ga0268280, IMG submission 190139) | Saline water microbial communities from Sakinaw Lake, British Columbia, Canada - sak_2011_5_24_40m | ecosystem: Environmental > Aquatic > Non-marine Saline and Alkaline > Saline ... | reverse complement strand
AGCGACAGGGAATGAGATGGTCCCGTGAAGGTGCCAATAATCTTCTTGTCTTGCGAGCCCAATATCTCAATGCTCAATCTCAACATCTCAGACTATGCCCTTCCCCCCACTAAAAAGGATGCAACCATAAAGGAGCTAGGAGTTGTATTTACGCTTTCAATTCAATAGTTTACATTCACTACATCACTTAGAACAGATGAACCTATGACACAGAATAGAAGAGACTTCCTCAAATCCACCGCTCTCGTAACCGGTGCTGCCATGATTACAGATGCCCCCGCGAAAACTTTTCCTGGAACCATATCAAACCATTACAAAACTGGGAAGATGAAACTGACATATCGCCCGTACTTGCTGGAATTGAAACACGTGTTTACTATTGCGACAAATTCGCGAACAACCACACCTGTCGTGTTAACGGAGATCGAGTTGAATGGAGTTGTTGGATTCGGTGAAGCATCCATGCCCCCTTATCTCGGTGAATCGCATGAAAGCGTACAGAAGTTTCTCTCCAAGGTTGATTTAAGTACATACGAAGATCCTTTTGATCTTGAGAATATTTTACATGATGTCGATACCATCGCACCCGGAAACACCGCCGCAAAAGCATCGGTGGATATTGCGCTCCACGATCTCCTTGGCAAGTTGATGGGGCAGCCATGGTTCCATATTTGGGGGTATGACAAAAATAAAACGCCCTGTACATCGTTTACCATCGGTATTGACACACCAGAGGTCGTGAGACAAAAGACGAAGGAAGCCGAAGAATTCAAAATCTTGAAAGTGAAACTCGGACGTGAAACAGACAAAGAGATGATCGAAGCGATACGGTCGGTTACCAGTACACCGATTACGACGGATGTCAATCAAGGATGGACAGATAAACAGCAAGCGTTGGATATGATCCACTGGCTGAAGGATCGGGATGTTGTCATGGTGGAACAACCGATGCCAAAAGAACGAATGGACGATCTTGCCTGGCTCACAGAACGATCACCGCTTCCTATCATCGGAGACGAAGGGGTACAGCGTCTTACCGATATCAAGAAAGCGGTCGGTGTTTATCATGGCATTAACATCAAACTGATGAAATGCACGGGTATGCGAGAAGCGCAAAAGATGGTTAACCTTGCCCGTTCGCTTGGATTGAAAGTGATGCTCGGCTGTATGACGGAAACCTCGTGTGCGATTTCTGCCGCTTCACATCTCTCGCCTATGGCAGATTGGGCGGATCTGGACGGTGCATTGCTCATTAAGAATGATGCCTTTGACGGCACAAAAGTCGTTGATGGGAAAATCATGCTGATGGACCGGCCGGGAATTGGTGTTATAAAGATTTGAACAATGCCGTCGAGGTTCTCAACCTTGACGACGTTATCCGTTCAGATATATTAAAGAATTCTTGAGTTTTTCTACACCCTCAAAACGGATTGCCTGCATACCCGCTCCTAGCGCTCCCTCCACATTCGATTCAAGATCGTCAATAAAAAGTATAACAGAGGGAGCGACCAGCAAATCATGAATGATGAATTCATAAAATTTCCGATCAGGTTTCATCACCTGCAAACGAAACGAAAGATAATGTTTTTGTAGAATATGCAATGCTTCAAACCGCTTAAGGCTGAGACGGTAATGTGTCTCACTGGTATTGCTGACAAGACCTGTTTGATACTTATAGGAAATTTGCTGTACGAGCTTCACCATGCCTTCGATTGGTTCCTGAATAATGGAGTCGACCGCCTGTGACAGCTGTTCGGCAGTAAACCGGTTATGGAATACTTTTATTAATCCATTAAAATATTCATTTGACTGAATGCGGCCGGTTTCATAGTTCAGCGTCCAGAATGCATACTCTTCCTTCCAAGGCGTACATGCCGCCGGAGTCAAGAATCCCAGCGATCTCCAAAAAGCATCGAAATCAATATGGGCAATGACATTTCCAAGATCAAACAAGATAATTTTTACATTGTTCACCGGCATTTCTCCCTTCCTTTTATCCATAAAAGAAGATCGCAAGAAGTTCAAAAAGATGAAATCGGAAAAAAGAAACAAAGGAACTTCTTCCCTTCTTCTGGGGTTATGTACTTTGAATTTGATTCTCCAGCGATAACATAAAACAATATCATCCAGCAATGTTTAACCTCATAGAAGGAAAAGTTATGATCAAGATAAATACACCGGCCCCCGATTTCACAGAAGATGCTTATGTGAACGATCAAGTCAAAAAAATTTCCCTGAAGGATTACCGCGGTACATGAGTAGTTCTGTTTTTCTATCCGGCAGATTTTACCTTTGTATGCCCCACCGAACTAGGCGAACTAGCAGATCATTATGCCGAAATTAAGGCTGAAGGGGCAGAGGTAATTTCCGTAAGCGTTGACACCGGATTTGTTCACAAGGCATGGCATGATACATCCGAAACGATAAAGAAGATCAACTATCCAATGCTTGCCGATCCTGCGCGCCGTGTCTGTACCTCATACGGTACACTGATCGAATATGAAGGATTATCTCTCCGGGCAACCTTCCTGATTGATCCGGACGGAATTCTGAAAGTGTATGAATTTCACGACAACAGCATCGGGCGGAGCATCGAAGAACTACTCCGCAAACTCCAGGCAGCAAAATTTGTTGCAGAGCACGGCGGTGAAGTATGCCCTATGAATTGGAAACCCGGATCAAAAACACTTAAGCCCGGATTAAGTTTAGTGGGAAAAATCTAAACAGAGTTGCGTTACAGGTGAGGAGCGCCTAAGTTGTTTGAGGGAAAAGGGGGGCGCTTGGGTCTTTTACCCCTTAAACCATCGTCGGATGGATATAGAGTGTGTCTCCCTAAGGCAAGAGAAGACTAATATGCTTTACGGTTGGCATAGAGGTTCATCAGGAGGCCTGCGATCATCATATTGGCAACCAGGGCAGAGCCGCCATAGCTGAGGAATGGAAGCGGTATGCCAATCACCGGCATGAGACCCATGGACATGCCGATATTCACAATAGAATGTGTAGCAAGGATACCCGTCAAACCAATAGCAGCCAGACTGCCAAATTTATTTTTTGAAATGCTTGCCAATCGAATTCCCTGAAGCAGAAGCGCTGTAAAGAGGAAGAGCACAATGGATCCTCCGACAAATCCAAACTCCTCTCCCGGAACGCAAAAAATGAAATCGGTCCATTGTTCAGGGATATAATTCAGCTGTGTCTGCGTGCCTCTGAGATAACCCTTGCCGAAAAACCCCCCTGAGCCGATAGCAATTTTCGATTGCACAACGTTGTATCCCGCCCCTAATGGATCGGCTTCAGGGTTTAAAAAAGTTGAAATTCGTTTTTGCTGGTACATCGGCATTCGCTCATACACGATCTGGACAGAAAGCCCGATCGCGAGTGTAATTCCGAAAGCCACCGCAACGGCAAATCTGTTCTCGCGGAAGAAATACAATAACCCTGCACCGATAGCGGTAGCAATCAGGAATTGTGCGGTCCCGAATAATGCACCAAGTGCAACCAGTATGGGAACAAGAATCGCGATTAAAATAAAATTTGATGCACCCGCCCAGTAAAGCAACGGCAGGAGTGTAGAAAAGAACACAATGGTTGTTCCCATGTCGGGCTCTGCCAGAATCAGAACCATCGGTGCACCGAAAATGCTGAGCGCAATGACAAGATGCTTGATCTGAGCAATTGAAACATCCGTTTTCGAGAGGTAGGAAGCAAATGCCAACACGGTGGCAATCTTGGCAAACTCTGATGGTTGTCCGCCAAGACCGCCTATCCCGAACCAACTTTTCGATCCTTTAACGGTACTACCAATAACCAGTATGACGACGAGGATGGCAAGTGCAATAAAATAGAATGCAAACGACATTCGCTGGAGTGTCCGAATTGGAATAAATGCCGTTACCAGCATGACGCAAAATCCGATTCCCGCCCAGATGGCTTGTCGATGAAAATTTATTGCATTGTTGATGTCAAACGTTGCACTGTAGATAGACATCAGACCGATGGCAACTAATGCAATGCAGATAAAAAAAGTACGGGAATCAAAGTATTCCTTAAAATAGGAGAACATATTAAGGCATCCGTTTTTCGAGAGTGAGAGTTGTTGTGTCGCGACGCACAGTGGGAGTAGGAGTATATTTTTTCCTTCGAACTTCGCCGAACAAGTATTTTTCCATCACCATACCGGCAATGGGTGCCGCTTTTACTCCGCCAAAACCAGCATTCTCCAGTAAGACTGCTACTGCGATTCTGGGACGATCAAATGGAGCAAAGCCGATGTACCAGGCATGATCTTCCCCATGAGGATTTTGAGATGTTCCAGTTTTTCCTGCGGATACGACACCCGAAATCCGAGCCTGCCCGCCTGTTCCTCCGGGTGCTTCAACTACGCGGCGCATTCCTTCGCGGATTAAATTGATAATACTGGAATCAATTCCTATAGAACTTTCCTTGTGGTCAATAAGATTGAATCGGTTGGTCCGCTTATTACGGATAGAATTCACTGCATGTGGCTGAAGGAGAATACCTCCATTGGCAAAGGCCGCCGTATACTGCGCCATTTGCAGGGGAGAGACACCGACCTCCCCTTGACCGATACCGAGACTCACAAGATTTCCCTGAGTCCACTTTCCTTTCCCGTATACCCGATCGTAGTATTCAGTGGAAGGAATAAGGCCTGCGGTCTCTTCTCCAATGTCAAATCGAGTAAGTTGGCCAAAGCCGAATCGTTTTCCATACTCATTGAGTTTATCTAAACCAACTTTCAGAATGAGCTGATAAAAAAACACATCACACGAATGCTGTATTGCTTCCACGACATTCATAGATCCGTGAACATGGGTGTCTCGAAAGACTTTTCTTCCGAACCGAAACGAACCGCCGCAAATAATACGGTAATGTTCATCGATTATTCCTTCTTGCAATGCTGCGGCAGCGATCAGCATTTTAAAGGTGGAACCTGGAGGGTAGCGTGTCATCGTAGCTCGGTTGAAGAGCGGTTTTTCAGGATCGGTGTTTAACTGTGTCCACATCTCAGGAGAGGTTACTCCGCTGAACACTGAGGGATCAAAGTCCGGTTTGCTGACAAGCGCGAGGACACCGCCATCATTGGGATCCATGGCGACGAGTGCACCGCGATAATTTGTCATGAGGGACTCAGCGAATGCCTGGAGTTCGAAATCAATACTCAGGATTAAATCAAAGCCTTCTTTAGATGGAATATCGCGTTGTCCGCCTTCCAGGGGTCCCAGCAATTGTCCCTTAGAATTTACAGAGATGAATTCGTATCCTTTTTCACCCCGAAGAAATGTTTCATAACTCGCTTCCAAGCCGGATGAACCTATGAGGTCACCCTGTTGATACATTGAGCCAAGGCGTGCGAGCTGAGCATCTGTGATTTCTTTGCAGTACCCAAGCAGATGCGGTGCCCGTATGCGGAGGGGATAAAGCCGTTTGGATTCGATTTCGTAACTGATCCCCGGTAACAAAAACAAATTTTCTTCCACCGTTGATAATGTTTTGAAATCGACATCGCGTTTGATACGGACCGGCGAAAAGCGTGAATAGGCACGGCCTTTATTGATGCGAGCCTGAACAAGTGCCGGATCTATCTGAAGGAGGGAACTCAAAAAAATACTGTTGTTCATGTCGAATAGAGCAGGTGTCGCAGTGATCGAGTATGCAGGTCCTACATCAACGACTAAACGTCCTGTACGATCGAATATATATCCCCGTACCGGTTCTTGTATGATCGCACGTACGCTGTTTTCCTCGGACTTTTTTCCAAATTCCGTATAGAAAAGGAATTGAAGCTGGTACAAGCGGAGGAAGAGCAGGGAAAATGCCAGGAGTACAATAGACGTGAGTACGCGTTTTCGTGATGAGGCGCCGATTTCTTCTACGTTGATCATTGTGCCCAAGAAACATGAAATTTACGCGAGAAGAAAAACATCGGCAGCAGACTGATAACGCACGTGTAGAGGGTCAATCCCAGCGTTAATTCCAGTGTCGAAAGAAGCACCGAGCCTTCACTTCCCTGAAAAAAGATTGTGAAATACACAAGATCGTGAACGATGGAACTTATCCCAACCAACAACACAAATCGGTACGAACCAAGAGTCTGCTCGGTGGTGTTCTCATTGAAAAAGTAGCCGGCCACAAATCCTGTGATGGTTTTTGCGAGTGCAGCTAATCCGAAGAATTTGATGGTGACAATATCTTGCAGGATGCCGATAATGAATCCGCTGATCATCGCTTCAATCTGTCCTCGCTGTACAGCAAGATAGACCAAATAGAGAAGCAACAAATCCGGAAGATATCCGCTCAGCGAGATAAACGGAATAAATATGGTATGAAGCAGCAGCAAACCCATGACAATAACAGCCGAACGTATGTATGATTGCATTGTCTTCCCTGAATAGTTCCAGAAAAATAGTACCGAGAAATGGAGAGAGAAGCAAGAACGAGTACTCCCATGCGCGCTTTCCATCACTGCGGAATGCTCTCAGTACCCCCGCACACGTGAGACATGGTCAAACCCGGAGAATACCATACTAATGAATTTGAACGGTCATCGATTCAATGAAAGAGGAGGCGATTCTCTAGATTCCGCGCTCCAGGAGACTTTGCGGATTACTGCACGAGGACCTCAAGGTATGCTAAAAGCTTTGTCTACTATTCTGTGGTGGATGGGTCTTTGAAGGTGAAAAAAAAGCCGGATCCACCACGGCCCGGCTTTTTCTCAAGCAGCAGTTGAACGATTTTACCGTTTGCCGCTGCCTTTCGTGCGCTGTCCCATACGGTCACGACGCGCTTTCATCATTGATTCATACTTTTTTGCCTGTTCTTTAGTAAGCTCGGCTTTCATTTTCTCATCTGTTTTTTTCATTAAATCCTGCATGACAGTTCGCATTGCTTCACGGTCACCTCGATTTTCGCCCATCGCTGTGGTCATTTCTTCACGCTGATCTTCAAGGATTTTTGTAATTTTGGACACCTGCTCATCGCTGAGTTTGAGACTATCCGTTAAAATCTTGACTTGTTCTTCAACAGTCATCCTCATGCGCTGAGCGTATGTGACCGTGGAGAAGACCGATGAGACGCCCATAAGCACGATAAGCACCAGGGCGATTCGTTGAGAAGCTGTTGTCATATAAAATCCTTTCTTAATAAGTATAGAGGCAGGGTGTGATATTATGTCATCCTGCACATTCAATTGGTTGCTTGATAAAAGAACGGATACGGGTTGAAAATGTTTCGGTCAGGAATTCCGTATTCTTTAATGTTAGACTCCGAATATCAGATGAAGGTTGAACGAATTCATGACCTTTAGAGAAGATTTTTTTATCTATACCTCTGTGCTCTTAGACGACGAACCAAGGATGGAGTTCCTGGCAAAGAATTCTAAAAAGACGTGTCATATTTGCCTGAGATGAAATGAACGGTATTAATAGATTTTTCATCGTTCTTTCATCTTTGTCTGCTATATTTGAGGTGAAATGAGCTATACTCTTATTATGCGCAATGGATCGATGATATGCAAAGAATAGACTTTTGGATTTCCCCCTTTATTTTCTTTTTCCTTTCCTCCGGTCTTTCTGCCCAAACCATCAAAGGAGTCGTTGTCAATGAATCGACGCACCGTCCAGTAGAATTTGTCAATATCGTTCTTATGAGCACTACCGATACTCTGCTGGTGACAGGGACTGTGACCGATAAGAAGGGGAGGTTTGAACTTCGGAATGTCCGTGATGGGGTATATAACGTCCGCCTTAATTTGATCGGCTTCAAAGAGAAGAGCATCAGGTCCGTTGCGATCGATCCGCAAAACCGTTCTTTGAACCTCGGCACTATCTCACTCCTCGAAACGACAGTCAATCTCGATGAAGTGTTGGTAATGTCGCAAAGGGCACTTTTTAATAATTCGATCGATCGGAAAGTGTACAACGTTGAGCAGGATATTATGAGCAAAGCCAATTCGGTGAGCGAACTGCTGCAAAACGTTCCATCGATTGAAGTCGACATCGAAGGAAACGTGAGTTTACGCGGTTCGTCGAATGTACTGATCATGATCAACGGAAAGACCTCTCCTTTGATGGGAAAAAGCCGTGCGACGGTACTGGAACAAATGCCTGCCAATTCCATCGAGAAAATCGAAGTGATCACCAACCCCTCCGCGAAGTATAAACCGGATGGCACGTCCGGCATCATTAATCTCGTGTTGAAGAAACATACCAACCTTGGTCTCAACGGCAGCGCGACTGCAACCGCGGGGAATGATGACCGCTACAGCGCGAATATCCAATTGAATTATAATCCGGATGGTTTTAATATTTTTGGAAGTTATGGTATACGAAAAAATAGCCGGAACCGGATCAATTCAGATGCACGGGCAGAACTTGACTCTGCGGGATCCTTGAAATATTACCACGAAGATTTGAACTCTTACGCTCGTCCCGTATCGCATATGGTTGCTCTCGGCGGCGAGTACAAGTTTGACGAATCCAATAATGCCGGCATCACAGGAGATTATTTCTTCAATAGTTTCGATAGAACCGACTACTCAAAAAAAATCCTGAAAAATAGTAATTTGATCATTACAGGTAGCTATGATCGCAACCGGTTTGACGCTGAATCTGAAAAAGGATTTGGATTGACATTGTTCTTTGAACACCTATTCGATAAAGACGACCATAAAGTACGGTTGGAATATAAAGCTTCGGAAGCACCGGAAGTAGAAGATAATCATTATACCAATGTATTTATTGTACCGCCGGCACCTCTTCAATTTGATAATGCCCTCATTAAACAAACAGAGAGGAAGAAGGAACTCACACTGGATTATTCCAATCCACTGGGCAAGCATACAACCTTGGAAGCCGGATATGCCGGAGAGTTCAACAATTATGACCTCGATTTCTCAATTGATTCGCTGAATACTATCCTAAACAAGTTTGTCGTGGATAATGCAAAAACGAACCGATTCATTCTCGATGAAACGATTCATGCCCTCTATACCACATTCGAACAATCATTTGGGAGTTTCGGTTTTCTGGCTGGAGTGCGTGCTGAACAGGTTTTTACGAAATCCAATTCACTGACAACCTTTTCCGCCATCAAGAATGACTATTTTGCTCTTTACCCGACACTTCATTTATCCTACGAATTGAATGATGTTTCTGAATTACAGCTTAATTACAGCAAGCGCACACGACGGCCTGAAGCGGATGAAATGAATCCATTTCCAGAATACCGAGATGCGAAAAATATTTCAGCCGGTAACCCTCGTCTCTTGCCGGAGTATATCCATTCGGTAGAACTTGGATGCAAATTTCAAAACGACGAGATCACGATACTTCCGAGTATCTACTATCGGTATACCTATAACCGGTTTACTTCTGTCACAGAGGTCTTTGGTGATTCTTCATATACAACGAGGCAAAATCTCTCAAACGATCAATCTGCAGGTGTTGAGTTCATCACATCGGCGACTTTCAACGATTTGCTAACCTCCCATGCCAGTGTCAATGTGTTCAAAAATACTATCGATGCCTCGAACCTTGGGTACAGCTCGGATAAATCAACAGTTACGTGGAGCGGTGCCCTCACAGTCAGCATTCATGCTACTTCGTCGACTATGCTGCAGTTGAATTCCACGTATAATTCCGCACGGCTGACACCGCAAGGGGAATATGCTCCGAGTTATGTAGTGAACATTGGACTAAGGCAGGAGTTGATCGAGGGGAAACTCTCGCTGACGGTGACTATTGCCGACCTGTTCAAGACGTTAAAACGAGAAACTGAGGTGAACACATCAGTCTTGAAACAGACAATGATCAATACGCGTGATTCAAGGGTCTTCTCAGTGAGCCTTACGTATAATTTTGGGGCTCCGCCCAAGAAATCTCAAAAAGAAGAATCACTGAAATATGATAATGGCTTATAATTTTTTCTTGGCAGAGCTTCAAACACGCGGATGTCTTTTGGTTTTATTTCAAGAGCCAGAGCAGGTACCCGTAGCCCGCTTTCTCCATTTCTTCTTTGGGAATGAACTTCAATGAAGCCGAATTGATGCAGTACCGGAGATGCGTTGGTGTTGGCCCGTCGTCAAATACATGCCCCAAATGTGAATCGCCGGATTTGCTGCGCACCTCGATCCGTTCCATAAACGCAGAGGAGTCCTTTTTCTTCACAATATGGCGCGGGTCAATAGGTTTAGTAAAACTCGGCCACCCTGATCCCGATTCGAACTTATCGGTTGAGCTAAAGAGCGGCTCACCAGAGACGATATCGACATAAATTCCCTCTTTTTTATTATTCCAGTATTCATTCTTGAATGGAGGCTCCGTTCCGCATTGGGTGGTTACGTTGTACTGTTCGTCGGTCAGCTTCTTTTTGAGTTCCTCCGGATTCGGTTTTTTGTAATTTGCTATTCCGACATCTCCCCATTTTCCTAGAATAAACCGGTCTCTCCCTGATGCGCTGCGATAGCTGTAATAACGCACGGGATTCTTTTTGCAGTACTGCTGATGGTACTCCTCAGCAGGATAGAATGAAGCATACCGGATTACTGACGTTGCGATCGGTTTATCAAAGATTCCCATTTGGGCAAGATCTGTTTTTGACTCTTCTGCGATCTTCTTCTGCGTCTCGTTATGATAGAAGATAGCAGAAAGATATTGCGAACCTCGATCGACGAATGAGCCGCCAGCATCCGTAGGATCAATCTGCTTCCAGAAGACATCGATTAATTCCGAATAACTGATGATTTGAGGATTGTACACAATTTGGACTGCCTCTAAATGTCCTGTTGTACCGGAGCACACTTCTTCATATGTTGGATTTTTCACATGTCCGCCGGAATAGCCGGAGACAACTGTTTTGACACCATCCAGGTCTTCAAAGGCTGTCTCCACACACCAGAAACATCCCCCTGCAAATGTTGCTGTGTCCAATCCATTGTTTGTCTGAGTTACTAATTTTGTTGCCATAGCGTTTGATTCCGTTTTTGTACAACTTGAAGTGAGAATTACTATGAGAAAAAACACAAGCATTTTAAGGTTCACCGGAAATTCTCCCATATTTATTATTCTTTAAAAATATACCTATCTTTAATAACAAAGTGAAAGATGGTTTAGTTTCTACAAAACCCTATAGAGGTCTTGAAGGAGTGCCACTCCTTTTTTTCATCATCTTCTGGCGCATTGAGGACGATATCGCCAGGAATTCCGAGATGGAACAGACACACTCTTTCACGCTCATATCACATAAAGAGGCTATGCGCAATGTTCTTGCGCGAGTTGATACCATCGGAAATTCGGATTGGTCAATGTTTCTCACCGGGAAGACAAGTGTCTAGGAAGAATTTCTTGCCAAGGAAAAAATGCGCGCGAGCGATCTTCATGGTGAAATGACTCTTGGCAGTACAGTAGAACTCATAATGAAAGCCTGCTGCCGGCCCGTTCAGACCGATCAGAAATTCATCGTTCGCCAATGATTGATCGACTACAAATTCAATTCTCCGTGATGTATTTTCTCTCAAAGAAAAATGGTTAGATGAGACACATCGCCGTGTCCTCTTAATTTGGATTGAACGCTCTTTCTTCAGACGACACCGGATTATTCAATTTCAGGAAAGCGAGAACTGTTTTTTGCATTATTGAAAGGCTAAAGGGGTGTTTTTTCGTTAATGCAGTTAAATACATAGACGGTACATTTCTTGCCCATATGAAGATGCTCTTATAAAACACAGCAATCATTATGCATGAACTTTCAATTGCGCAGAGTATTGTCGAGATGGTCCAACAGCACGTCCCTCCTTCTGACTGGGATCGTGTTGTAGCCGTGCGATTGAAAGTCGGGGTACTTTCTGGCGTGGTCTCAGATTCTCTTGAATTTTCATTTCAAGCCATCACATCGGACACATCGTTCCGACGGGCACGGCTGGAAATTGAATCTATTCCTTTCCGCATTCAGTGCAATGCGTGTCAGACAACAACAGTGAGCGAAAGTGGATTTGCTGTCTGCTCTCAATGCGGCAGCGTAGAGACCAAAATTCTTTCCGGGTCGGAACTGCACGTTTCCGAGATCGAGCTAGAAGAACCAGAGGAGAAAAAACCATGAGTGTCGTTACGATTGAACGAAAAGTCCTGGAGAAAAACGATGCACTTGCCGAGAAGAACAGAGAACTCTTTCACCAGAGCAGCATTTTTGTTTTAAATATGGTCAGTTCACCGGGTTCGGGAAAGACCAGCATTCTCGAGCGGACACTGGAATTTCTCAATGGGAAACTTAAGATCGCGGTGATTGAAGGGGATGTGCAGACTGATTTCGATGCACAACGTGTTGCGAAGTTCGGAGTCCCTGTTGTCCAGATTGTCACTCATGGCGGTTGTCATTTGGATGCGTCTCTGGTTCAGGATGCACTCAGGTCTCTTGATTTGAACGGTATTCAACTCCTCATTATCGAGAATGTCGGCAATCTCGTTTGTCCCTCCAATTATGATCTGGGTGAACATATGAAAGTCGTCGTGGCTAGCACCACGGAAGGAGACGATAAACCTCTAAAGTATCCTGCGATGTTCCGGAATGCCTCGATCCTGCTCGTCAATAAAATCGATCTGGTCCCGTATGTGAATTGCAGTCTTTCGGCATTAAAGGGAAACGCACTCTGCATGAATCCGGCCCTCACCATATTTGAAACATCCTGCACCACCAAGCAGGGAATCGCTGAATGGTGCAACTGGCTTGAGAAGCAAACAGCAGATTTGCAAAAGAAAAATCAATAACATTCTCAAGAATCTATGATGTATCACAGTACTACGGACATTCCATAAGACGAGCACGATGACGCAACCAGAACCCCAAAAACATCCAAGCGGCGACAATCGATTTAAATTGCTGGACCGCGCTATCACCAAGCATCATAGCAGCGGTGATGCACTGATTGAAATTCTGCATGTAGCACAGGGGATCTTCGGTTTTCTTGAAAATGATTTACTCGTTTACATTGCCAACACCCTCAAACTCCCGCTGAGCCGTGTCTATGGTGTGGCGACCTTCTATCATTTTTTCCGCCTGAAACCGCAAGGGGAGCACACTTTTGTCCTCTGTACCGGGACAGCCTGTTACGTTAAAGGTGCCAACGAAATCCAAAAATCTGTTGAACATCATTGCGGTTGCAAATTTGGCGAGACCACCAAAGACAATAAAGTATCGCTCATTTCGGCGCGCTGTGTCGGTTCATGCGGACTAGCACCGGTTGCAGTCTTGGATGATGCTGTCGCAGGAAAACTGACGGCTGCTGATGCAGTGAAGCGTATCAGTCAATGGAAAGAAGAGACAAAGGAGGTTGTAGCATGACGTTAGAAGATCTCCGCGAGCTTGCGGAAAAAGAACAGGCACGGCAGGCACAATATGAACACCGCATTCTGTACTGTTCCTCTGCCGGATGCGTTTCGAGCGGGTGCGATGCTGTCGAAGCCGAGTTACGAAAAGCGATTGACGATCTCGGCTTCACAAAAACATGTGAAATGATCGGCACCGGATGTCTCGGTCTGTGTGGTGAAGGTCCGCTCGTGTTCGTGCATTCCGATCCAACCCTCTATCAGCGTGTTGATGCGAACATCGCACGGCGGATTGTGGAAGAACATATTGGCCATGGGAAAAAGGTCGCAGATCATGCGATTGACCTCAACGATCCGTTTTTTGCTTCTCAGAAAAAGATTGTCCTCGAAAATATGGGCAAGATCAATGCAGAGAGTATCGAAGAGTACATCGCTGCCGACGGCTACGAGGCGCTTGCGAAGGCACTGACGGAAATGTCGCCGGAAGAAGTCATTGCTGAAATCAGAAAATCCGGTTTGCGCGGACGCGGCGGAGCCGGTTATCCCACAGGATTAAAATGGGACATTGTCCGAAAAGGTGTCGCTGATCAAAAGTACATTGTGTGCAATGCTGATGAAGGAGATCCGGGTGCATTTATGGATCGGAGTGTGCTGGAAGGTGATCCGCATCGTGTCCTGGAAGGCATGGGTCTTGCAGGATATGCTGTGGGCGCGAACCAGGGATTTGTCTATGCACGTGCAGAATATCCACTGGCAATTGATCGATTGAAGACAGCAATAAAACAGGCGGAAAAATTCGGTATTCTCGGAAATAGAATTTTCGAATCAGGATTCAATTTCCGTATCGATATCCGTATTGGTGCCGGAGCGTTTGTGTGCGGTGAAGAGACGGCATTGCTTCGTTCCGTCATGGGGCGCCGTGGTCGTCCAAAGGTGCGTCCGCCATATCCCTCAGAAAAAGGATTGTGGGACAGACCTACCGTTATTAATAATGTGGAAACATTTGCCAATGTCGCTCCGATCATCCGCCAGGGAAGCGCATGGTTTTCCGGTATCGGTACAGCAAAAAGTACGGGGACAAAAGTCTTTGCCCTTGCCGGAAAGATCAACCGTACCGGGCTTGTGGAAGTGCCAATGGGGATTCCCCTGAGGAGCATTATTTTCGATATCGGCCGCGGAACACCCGAAGGAACAGAATTCAAAGCAGCACAGACCGGCGGTCCATCCGGTGGATGCATCCCGAAAGAACATCTGGACCTTCCAGTGGATTACGAATCCCTGCAAGCGGTTGGTTCGATTATGGGGAGCGGTGGTTTGATCGTGATGGACAATACTTCCGACATGGTGGATGTTGCAAAATATTTTATGGAATTCTGCATGGATGAATCGTGCGGGAAGTGTATTCCATGTCGTGTCGGGACGAAACATATCCATACCATGCTAGACAAGATCATCAAAGGAAAGGCCACCGAAATGGATTTTGAACTTCTGAAGGAAATGTGCATGATGGTGAAAGAGACGAGTCTCTGCGGTCTCGGCCAATCGGCACCGAATCCGGTGCTTTCCACTATCCGTTTTTTCCAACAGGAGTACACAGTAAAGTTGAAAGCTGCAACAGAGTTCAACGACAACGGTCCAGTACCACTCTCTGTCACAAAGGAGTCTTAATCTATGTCAGTCGTTACCTTTTCTATCGATGGAGAACATTACAGCGCCAAAGAAGATGAAACCATCCTTCAAATTGCCCGCGATAACAAGATCCATATTCCGACACTCTGCTTTCTTGATGGTTTGTCAACCTTTGGTGCGTGCCGGTTGTGTCTAGTGGAGATCGAAGGAACACCGAAACTCTTCCCGGCATGTACAACAAAACCTACTGAAGGAATGGTGATTCGGACGAACACTGATCGTCTGAAGAAATACAGAAGGATGATTGTCGAGATGCTGGCCTCCGAAGGGAATCATCAATGTGCGGTGTGTGTCGTGAATGGAAATTGTGAACTTCAAAATCTTGCGTACGAAGTCGGTCTTGATCATGTGCGCTTCCCGTATCTCTATCCCAACAAATCGCTCGATGCTACCCATAAAGATTTTGTCATGGATCGGAACCGCTGTGTCTTGTGTACGCGATGTGTTCGAGTATGTCATGAAGTTGAAGCTGCGCATGTCTGGGATATTGCGGGCCGAGGCATCAATTGCGAAATTATTGCCGATCTGAATCAGCCCTGGGGAACATCACCCAGCTGCACCTCGTGCGGAAAGTGTGTCCGTGTCTGTCCGACCGGTGCGATGTTCGAAAAAGGGGCCACCGTAGGCGAGATGCATAAAGAACGGGGTTTTGTGAAATTTATTGTGAATGCACGCAAGAAACGCGAATGGGTCCGCGTTGCTCCGGAAGACGAATAAGATCAAGGCAAAATGAACCACGGAAAAAGTAAAAAGAATAACGGAAAAACATAAACTATGAAACCAAGACTTGCTACAGCGTGGCTGGGAGGTTGTTCGGGCTGTCACATGTCTTTCCTTGACCTGGATGAACGCCTCATGGAACTGGCCGGGAAGATCGAACTTGTTTATTCTCCTATAGCTGATATCAAAGAATTTCCAAGCAATGTCGATGTGACGCTTGTTGAGGGAGCGATTGCGAATTCAGAAAATGAAGAAATGGCGCACGTCATCCGGAAAAACTCGCGGATTGTCATCGCATTCGGTGATTGTGCCACGACCGGCAACGTGACGGCGATGCGTAACCCGATTCCGCTTGCAGAAGTTCAGAAACGCTCCTATATCGAATTGGCAGATAAAAACCCTCACATTCCGGATGATTTTATCAATCTTGCCCAGCTTTTAAAAACAGCAAGGCCTTTGCATGAAGTTATCAAAATCGATGCATGGCTGCACGGCTGTCCGCCGACAGCAGATCAAATTTGGTTTGCTGTGACAGAATTACTCGAAGGCAGAATCCCGGATCTGCCGCCGGCATATTTGAAATATGGATAATCCGGATACTGGACATCAGGCACGCAAAACGTACAGCTGGCTTCCAAGCTTATGCGATGAATATTTATTGAATGAAATGAGAAGAATATGTCGAAGACGATAACAATATTACCCGTCACCCGCATTGAAGGTCATGCAAAAATAACGATTCAATTGGACGATAACGGCGATGTCATGGATGCACGGTTCCATGTGAATGAATTCCGTGGATTTGAAAAATTTACCGAAGGACGTCTGTTATGGGAAATGCCCGGTATTACTTCGCGCATCTGCGGCATTTGTCCGGCAAGCCACCTGGTAACATCCGCAAAAGCTGGCGACGATATCCTTGCGGTTGAAATTCCGGAGACTGCCGAAAAGCTGCGCCGCTTGCTCACGCTGGCACAATGGCTCCAATCGCACGCGCTCAGTTTTTTCCACCTTTCATCACCGGATTTTCTGCTTGGATTTGATTCCGATCCGGTAAAGCGGAATATCTTTGGCTTGATAGCAGCGGATGCTGAGTTTGCAAAACGAGGTGTCCGTCTCCGGAAATTCGGCCAGGAGATCATTGAGATGCTCGGAGGACGGCGAATTCACACACCTTGGACTGTTCCCGGTGGTGTGCGTGATCCACTCGATCCCGGGAAAAAAGAACTTATGCTGCAATGGATTCCCGAAGCGAAGGAAACCGTCCAGCTCGCTCTTGATACGCTCAAGAAGATTCATGTGAAGTACTCAAAAGAAATTCCGGAATTCGGAAATTTCCGTACGTTGTTTGTGGGTCTTGTGTCAAAAGACGGCGGATTGGAATATTACGACGGCGTTCTCCGCATCAAAGACGGTAATGACAATACGATCGCCGATAAAATTGATCCGAAGACGTATGCCGAACATTTCGGCGAAGCAGTAGAATCATGGTCGTATCTGAAATTCCCGTATTATAAACCCTTCGACTATCCGCGAGGGATGTACCGTGTCGGTCCACTGGCTCGTGTGAATATTTGCAATTATATCGAAACACCGCTGGCAGAAGCTGAACGGAAGATTTTCAAATCACTGAACGGTGCTGTCAATGTTGTAAACAACTCGTTCTATTATCATTATGCACGGTGCATTGAAATGCTGTTTGCAATGGAGAAAATCGAAATGCTGCTGCATGATCCGGTTCTTCTTGGCGATAATGTTCGTTCGCTGGCTTCTATTAACCGCAGTGAAGGAGTTGGGTGTTCCGAAGCGCCGCGCGGAGTCCTGTTCCACCATTATCATGTGAACAAGGACGGCGTGATTCAAAAAGCGAATCTCATTATCGCTACAGCCCAGAATAATATTGCGATGAATCGCACAGTCAGGCAGATTGCTGCGCATTTTATCGACGGGAAAAAGGGAAAAATCACAGAAGGAATTCTCAATAGGGTGGAAGCGGGAATCCGCTGCTACGACCCCTGTCTTTCCTGTTCGACACATGCGCTCGGACGTATGCCTCTCCACATAGAGTTGATCAATGCGGAGGGTGAGATACTCGACGAAGTTCGACGATGAAAAAAGTGCTCGTCATCGGTTACGGCAATACGCTCCGCGGTGATGATGCCGCAGGTGTTCGTGCCGCCGAGTTGATCGCGGAACGTCACCCGGAAATTGAATCTCTCTGCTTACACCAGCTTATGCCGGAACTGGCTGAGCAGATCGCTGAATGCGATACTGTGGTTTTTCTCGATGCAGATGTGAATGCCACGCAGCCGAATGCAAGATTACTTACGACAAGTGATAGTGCCGATCAACCGCGCACACATTTTCTCTCTCCGAAATCTCTTCTTACTCTGAGTCAACAATTATATCGGCGGGTCCCCGCACAATCCTATAGTATAGGAATTCCGGCCTCTTCGTTTGGTTTCTCTGAACACCTTTCTTCACGCTCTGCCTCTGCTGTGCAGGAATGTCTTGCCATGGTGAAAAACTATCTGACAAGATAAAAAAAACGGTCATCGTATTATTCTGACAACCGTTTTTTGTTCAAAGAGGATGATGTTGTTGGGGATTAGTTATTGCTTCGGCATGAATTGATCGACACTCGCGCCAAGCCCTTTTGCTATGCTCATTCCTAAGTTTACATCGACTGTTACATCAAGGTTCTTATCCAGTGATAATTTTGATACTCAAACCGCGTTTATGTAATTATCCGAATTATAGTAGAAAAGTAAGTCTAACCTGATTCTTTCAAGTATTGACCAGACTCAAAATTGCAAACAACGTATGCGACTACGCGAAGTTGGGATGTCCGCGAAATTTCTTGCGTGAGGAAACACTTTGTCACGAAAAACAAACCGGCAGGCATAGGGAACCAGTGTGCCCATGTATCGCCTGCCGGTGTCTTGTGATGGAAGTAACGTGTCAGCCAATCATCTCGTTCGTTGCGTTACAGCTCAAAAACCCTCGAAGTTCTTTATGCTACGATCGGGTAAGGTCAAAGCGATCAGCGTTCATCACCTTGTTCCATGCTGCCACAAAGTCATGCACGAACTTTTTCTGAGAGTCATCACAGGCGTAGACTTCTGCAAGGGCACGGAGCTGAGAATTCGAACCAAAGATAAGGTCGACACGAGAGCCGCTCCACTTGAGTTTACCTGTCGCGCGATCGCGACCTTCGAATACATCCTTCTCTTCCGATATCGCCTTCCATGTCGTGCTCATGTCGAGTAGATTTAGGAAGAAGTCATTGGTGAGTGTCTCTGGCCGCCTAGTGAAAACGCCGTGCTGGGACTTGCCGTAGTTGGCACTCAAGACGCGCAAGCCACCGATGAGAACTGTCATCTCAGGGGCGGTCAGTGTCAGCAATTGCGCACGATCAATCAACAGTTCCTCTGCCGAAACGGTGTATTTGGTTTTAAGATAGTTACGAAATCCATCTGCAACCGGTTCGAGTACGGCAAATGATTCCGCATCAGTTTGCTCCTGCAACGCATCCATTCGTCCTGGTATGAAGGGAACCGTCACATCGTGACCGGCATTCTTCGCCGCCTTCTCAACAGCAGTGGAACCGCCAAGAACAATTAAATCGGCGAGCGATACCTTTTTCCCGCCAGAATGTGCCTTGTTGAACTCCATTTGGATTCCTTCAAGAGTCTGCAACACCTTTTTTAATTGAGCAGGCTGGTTAACTTCCCAATCCTTCTGTGGTGCAAGACGTATGCGCGCTCCGTTCGCCCCACCGCGCTTGTCAGATCCACGGAAGGTCGACGCTGAAGCCCAGGCGGTTGAGACCAGCTCGGAGACTGACAGACCTGAGGCGAGGATCTTGCCCTTGAGAATTGCGATGTCCTTTGCGTTGATCAATTTGTGATTCACGGCCGGAATCGGGTCTTGCCAGATCAGGTTCTCCGCTGGAACTTCTGTGCCAAGATAGCGCGAGCGCGGACCCATGTCGCGGTGGGTTAATTTGAACCAGGCGCGGGCGAATGCGTCGGCAAAAGCCTTCGGATCTTTGTGGAAACGACGCGAGATGGGCTCGTAGATCGGGTCGAATCGCAGTGACAGGTCAGCTGTGGTCATCATCGGCGCATGTTTCTTCGAAGGGTTGTGGGCGTCCGGAATCATGTGCTCTTCTCTGACATTTTTAGCCTGCCATTGCTTGGCTCCGGCAGGGCTTTTCACAAGCTCCCAATCGTAGCTGAAGAGCATATCGAAATAACCGTTGTCCCATTTTGTCGGCTTCGGTTTCCATGCGCCTTCGATACCACTGCTGGTGGTGTGTTCGCCCTTGCCTGTACCGAGTCGGTTGATCCAGCCAAGGCCTTGTTCTTCGATGGGGGCGGCCTCGGGTTCCGGGCCCACCAGCGTTGGGTCTCCTGCACCGTGCGCCTTGCCGAAGGTGTGTCCACCGGCAACAAGAGCGACCGTCTCTTCGTCGTTCATACCCATGCGGGCAAACGTGACGCGCACATCACGACCCGAGGCCACAGGGTCGGGATTGCCGTTTGGTCCTTCAGGGTTCACATAAATCAGCCCCATCTGTACAGCTGCCAGGGGGTTCTCAAGTTCGCGGTCATCGCTATAGCGCTTGTCGCCCAGCCATGTATCTTCCTTGCCCCAGTAGATGTCCTCTTCAGGCTGCCAAATGTCCATACGACCACCACCAAAGCCGAAGGTCTTGAAGCCCATTGATTCCAGTGCGCAGTTGCCAGCTAGAATCAAGAGGTCGGCCCAAGAGATCTTGTTTCCATATTTCTGCTTTATGGGCCAGAGCAGACGGCGTGCCTTGTCCAGGTTAACGTTGTCGGGCCAGCTGTTGATCGGTGCAAAACGCTGGTTGCCAGTGCCACCGCCGCCGCGACCGTCAGATGTGCGGTACGTGCCGGCACTGTGCCAGGTCATGCGAATAAATAGACCGCCATAGTGGCCCCAGTCGGCAGGCCACCATTCCTGTGAGTCGGTCATCAGCTTGTAAATGTCCTTCTTCAGTGCGGCCAGATTAAGCTTCTTGAATTCTTCGGCGTACTTGAAGTCGGTGTCCATCGGATTGGATGCCTGCGTGTGCTGGTGGAGGACGTTCAGATTTAACTGGTTTGGCCACCAGTCACGGTTGGATATACCACGGCCAGCTGGTGCTTTGCTTGTGGCGCCCGTTACCGGGCACTTACTCTCTTGGCTCATAGTGTTTGCTCCATTTGTTGTTTGAGTTTTTAGTGAAATCCATTTTGTTCATCTCGGTATCTTATGGTTCACTTGGTCAAGGTTGCATCCTTTTTAGTGGGGGGAAGGGCATAGTCTGAGATGTTGAGATTGAGCATTGAGATATTGGGCTCGCAAGACAAGAAGATTATTGGCACCTTCACGGGACCATCTCATTCCCTGTCGCTTCATGCGTTTCTTGACCACGAGATCAGCCATTTTCTCGATAACACCAGAACCATGAATATCATTGGGATGATAGTGCATCCCCATAAGATTTCCTTCGACATACTGAGAGAATGTTCGAAGCTCTTGAGCGTGTTGTTCATCCGATGTGGAGTTTACCCCGTTTAGTGGACAGGGAGTTTAGCCACTATCGTGTGTTGTTGTTCAAAAGCCACGGGTGATTTGTAACCGAGCGACGAGTGGCGACGTACCCGGTTGTAGAATACTTCAAGATAT
>Ga0268280_1000922_pt1 | contig 21478 bp, 3 predicted proteins | sample saktaG_9_FD_190139 | JGI IMG/M metagenome (GOLD analysis project Ga0268280, IMG submission 190139) | Saline water microbial communities from Sakinaw Lake, British Columbia, Canada - sak_2011_5_24_40m | ecosystem: Environmental > Aquatic > Non-marine Saline and Alkaline > Saline ... | reverse complement strand
ATGAAATCATGAGTAAATATATAACTAAAATGATACTTAACGGAGAACAAGTAGGTGTAAGAGTATTTAAAAAAGAAGCACCTGCTAAACGTAAAGGACAAGATTGGTATAACCAATACAAAGATAAGCCGGGAATTGTAATAACTGTTGAAAAAGAAGAGGAAGATAAGCCATAGCTCATCCCCCCTTTTTGTTATTCGGTGTTCTTTATCTGCTTCTGTATTGCTTATCTTGTTCCATAACTTCTATTAATCTACGTAGATGTGACATACCCGGAAAAAATTGAGAACCGTAATACAAAAAAGGTGTTTTATCCCCTTTACTATTCTCTCCAAATATAAAATCTCTACTCTCATCAAACGTATTACCTATCATATAATAAAGATCAGCAAACACTTTAGATGTAGGTAATGGATTACCCATTAATCTTAAAAACTCAACTGGATTATAGGCAGCCATTACTTCTGTTTCAGTTCTATTTATCAGAGCAAATAGTTTTCTAGTAACCCAATATTCTGTGTAATTCTTCCTACCATCATCATCCCAATCACCACCCATTGCTAATATAACACCTACTATTATTAACATATATCTTAACTCTGACATCATAGCTCTAGTCTGAGCTTTCTTAATTTCTAAATAAGATTCAAATGACATATCACTAGAGGACATTAGATTATTTTCAAGATACTTATTATACATATAATGCATTTTATCCTCATTAACTTTAAACTTATAGAGTTTACCAAAATTAAGTAGATCTAAGGTTACTTTACCTATGTTAGGTAAAATAGTACCCATTATAAAGTTTGTTAATGATTTACTATCAGCATATGCAAAGTTACTAATAAATGCTATATATCTACCCTGATCAGCAATATCATACAACTCATTATATTTCATTTTACCAAGACGCTCTAGATAAAATCCTGGCATCCAGTTCTTAAATTGCATAATAAGTTGTCCAGCTAATAGCATGTCTGCATATTTAACATCCTCATTAGACATATTACCTTTAATGCCAGAACCTATATCTTTAATCAAATTACGTACTTTTGTAAAAGCTTCTAAATTAGTTATCTTACCATTTTTATCTGTAATCCCAGATATGATGATAATACCAGTTGCGGTGTTGTATGAAAGTAGTTCTCTAATACTTTTAGCTTCAGGATTCTTTTTAAGTAATCTATCAATTCTATCTAATTTACCGTTCTCGTCAAAACCCCAGTTACGTATAGCAGCATTAGTTGTTAGATTATCTAAGTTAGCATCAATAGCTCTATAAGGCATGAACAAATCACTCATCCAATTAATATTTCTACGTCTTTTCTTAGATGAAAGTTTATTAGCTATTCTATGATACAAAGTATCTTGATAAGGTTCAAAGAAAGCTCCTATAGCATGATATTCAGCCATACTTTCTCTTCCTTTCATCATAAGCATAGACTTTCTAACATTATCTTTAGTTATATAAAGTCCTTTAGATGCTTCTCCAGATAATGCTATTCTACCAGCTAACCATGCAGCTCCAGCAGGTATAAGACCAAAACCTAATATCTTAAGAGAAACATAACGCTTAATAGTTAATATAGTCTTTGTACTACTAAAACCAGAAGCTGAAGTAAAATCTTTACCCCTCATTCTAACACCATACAAATAATAATCTCTAAAAGCTTCAAACAACTCTATAGTATTAGGAACTATACCTTTTTTCTTTAATGGTGATCCATCTATAGCGGATGTAGCAATACCTCTATCATTCTTTATAATCTCACCATTCTGATTTAATTTTACAGTTTGTAGTAAAGCATTAACATCAGCCTCAATCTCTGTCATGGCTTCGTGACTGTAAGCCATTTCAGCAAATAAGTATAAACTGTACGCTAAATCTTTAGTCTTAGCACCATAATCAATAGTGCCATCTGCTTTGACTAGAGGATTAATAAAATATATAGGAACTGAGGGTATCTTATTACCAGTTTGTGGATCTATTACACCAACAACATTTTCATACTCTCTTATATTTACCAATGAATTAGCAAACTCTTCGCTAAAAGATATTAGACCATTATTTATTATCCTATCTAATGAATCTTTTCTGATCCAAGGAAGGAAGTTAGCTGGTATATCAGATTGACCTAATCCTAAAACATCTCTAAACTCCTTATTATAAGTCTCCATCATCTCATAAAAATCTAATAATGGCTTGTTTCTACTTATAAGTTTAAACTCTTCTGATAAATTAGAATCATTAAATACTTCGTCTTTAAGAGTAATATATTTCCAACCATTTTGACTAATCCATGCATTATCACTTTTAGCCGGATTATTATCCTTAACCCAATTCTCTATCGCTATACCTTTCTCTCTCTTCACTGCACTTGCGCTCTTTATTCCTTCTACTTCAGCATAAGCAGTCTCTAAGTTTTTTAAAAACTTATCATAACGTATTTTATAAAGCTCTTCCCATCCTTCTCTAAGCTTATAATTCTTTTTCATCCAAACAACATCGTTATCTAGTATAGCTTTAGTACGAGCATTCCAGAAATCTTTTTTAAGTCTACCATGCATATTACCAGTAGATTCGTTGATTAGAAGATCCATAGCTTCTTGTGTAGTTTTATTATTAGTCTTTGCCCAATCCTCTAAAGCTTGAAGACGTTCTTTTATATCAGCTTCTACTTCTCTCAAATGAATTCTAACTTCATTTTGTTTAAGATTTATCATTTTACTAAAAGCTTGAAACGCTGGATGATCTATTTGAGATAACCTTTTAAGATACTTTTCTATAGAACCTACTGCTTTAAACGATCTATCTTCTATACCCAATCTATCATATAATTCACTCATTCTTTCATGAATCTTTTTTTCTACTAGATTAAGAGTACTGTTAATATTACCTTCTAATAAAGTTACAGATTTACTAAGAGCTTCTAATAAAGTCTTGTCTTTTAGATTAGTAGACTCTCTTAAATCATTAAAGTTTTCTTCTAAAGCCAATCTTAAATTACTATAAATAGTTAATAGTTCTTGGTATTGTAATAAAGAGTCAGTAGAAACATAATCAGGATTAGTATCATCTTCTATAGATAATCCGCCATGAATCCCATCTTTACCAATAAGTGATATAACTATACCTCTAATATGACTAAAAGTACCACTTATATCACTTTTTAGTAAAAGACTATTAAGATTTTTACGAAGTAAATTAATCTCATTTGAATATTTTTCATAAGCATCACCTCTTACAGATTTCTGTTTAGATTCTAAAAGATCAATTCTCTCCTGTAATGGTCCGATTAACTCTTTGTTCAATACTTCACTACTAGATAATTCTTTTGCTAAAGGTAGTTGTGAGAGCATACTTGGGTTCTCTAGTTCAGTAGTAACTTGTACTATTTCATTAATTAAAGCAGCTCCAGATTTTCTATCACCTTCTCTCTTGAGACCAAAATGTACTTGAATAGGTACTATACGGATATGTTTAAACATTGACTTAGCATCTTCACTTTTTCTAGCTGTCGGATCAATAGTAGCATAGTCTTGCATAAGTATCTTCTTATATCCAGACATCTGTACATTATAAGCTGTATATTTACCTGCTGTAATAGGATTACCTACTAAATCTATAGTACCAGTTTCATAATTATATTTAGTATACCTAGCTGTAGGTGACATAAACTTATAATCATAGAGTGATTTAGTAGTATCACTAAATACTACTAATAGGTCAATAGTACCACCAGTGTTCTCATTACTATTAACAACAAACTGTTCTGGTAATATAGCTACTTTACCATTAAGACCAGTTTGCTCATTAATTTTAGTTTGTTCTTCTTTAACCTTATTTAAGATATTTTTGACAACAGCTTTTAAAGAAGCTAGTTGATTTATATTAACTCCTAATTCTGAACCACCTAACTCTAATAATTGAGCATCAGTTTGAGTTATTTTATCAATACCTCTAGCTTTAAATATAGCATCTGCATCAAGTAGACCTGATGTATCTTCTTGAATTAATTTTAATGCTAAAGTATACATTAAAGCATGAAACATGGTACCAGTTTCACGTTTTATTTTATTGTCATTTGTTTCATTCAGATGTTTAGCTAATGCATAAGACTTATATTTCATAAATATCTTATGAACAGCATCAGTTACAGAATAAGGAACCATTACACCGTCACTTTTCCTATAATATCTAAGAGTTTCACCAGATGGGTCTTGTTGTACACCTTTAGGAAGTTTTTCATTTTTAGTTAATACTCTTTCAAAAGCATTATGATCAGAAGCAAATTTAGCTATTACTTCACTATAAGTAGAACCTAAAGGAATACGTTGAAACATAACCCCGTAAATTTCACTATTAAGAGTAAGACTATCAACATTAAGTTCTAGTATAGCTTTAGCAACTTCTTGATATGGTGTAAGATATTCTATAGCTTTATCAACCTCAACTTTAATAAACCAGCTCTTAATAGTATCCCAAATTCTTTGAAATAAATTCTTACGTCCTTCTTCTTCTCTGTTAGTAGCTTCTTTATGATAATTTACTATCTCGGTTGCTATCATTTGTCCTGCAGCCTCATCTGCAATAAGGTCTAATTTAAGAGAACTGTCATCATTTTGATATTCTTTATAATCTTTATATTCTTCCAGAACTCGTTTATATTCAGGAGTATTCTCAATACCATTCATTAATTGCTTATATAGAGGATGATCTTTTCCTAATAAAGCTACAAAGAAGTGTGCTGCTTCTTCAGGTAATGTATCTATACTAGCTCTACCATGAGCTACTTCTATAACTCTAGTTAATAAATTAGCTTTTGCAGTAATATTCATAGGAGTACCGTCAGCATTCTTAATAGCATCTAATGTCTTTATATCTACTCCTATGATACGCAAGAATGCTTTTATCTTCTGATCAAGCTCTAAATTAGCTTTTTCTTTAGATTTACTGGATAGCATGAGAGTAGCCTGTCTTCCAGCATTAACTTTATCAATAACTCTTTTATTTATCTTGACTTCGTAAGCTTTACCGAACTCTTTAAGTTCATATATATCTTCAGTTACTCCATACTTTCTTCTAACATAATCGTTAACCTCTCGTATTCTTGCAATATTTTCTCCTTGTACATTACGAGAGTATTTATCCATAGGTTTACCTTCTGTACGTCTAACTAACCACTTATTCTGAAACTGTATTTTATTAACTAAACCTTCCTGCTTTAGATAATCAAGAGCTTCCTGTTCTGTTTCAACTTGTATAACATTACCTTCTCTATCACGTTGGAACATTAAATCATCTTCAATTTCTCCACGTTTAACTATAGTATATCCATCTTTAGTTAATTTAGAAAAAGGTATACCAAATATAGGTTCTGCAATATCTGCACTTATTTCGTTTGTCTCTACATTAATAGGACTTAGATCATAATTCTTATCTGCAGCTTCATACGGCTCTGGACTAGCATTATCTTCCTGCATACTCAATATTTGCTCTCCTGATAGTCTTCGTTGCTCAGAAACATTAGCACGATAATTTATATTATTGTAGTTAATAATATCATTTTCACTAATAGTTTCTTCTAAAAATACTCCACTAAAGCTAGGCATATCAAAATTATTTTCGGTATACAGCTTATAAGCAGCATCTTCACTACCTGTCTTATCAACTAATAATTCCCAATCAGTACTAGTCTGTTCTGGGTTAGTTTTATACGTTTTATTTGGACAACTAAATGGCATATTAGCAGATTTTTTTCAATATGTTAGCAACATCTTCACTTGTCTTAGCATCGGTAAGCTCTTTAATAAGATCATCTTTAACTAAACCTTTCTCCTCTATAACAGCATCCCAAAGACCTTCTTTCATTTGAGCTAAACCATCAGCTTTCCTATTTTGAATTTGCTTATTCAATACATTAGCATAAGCTGTATTCAAAGCTTTAATAAACCAGTTTTGACCACCAGTTTCCCATACAGTATTCTTGTTAGTAGGTTGATGTGTAGATTTAAGTATATATTCAGAACCACCATTTTCAGTTATAGCTTTAACTAATTGAGGATATTGTTCTAGCTTAGCAGTTAGTATTTTAGTCATTAAAGTATATGTACTACCAGCATCTTCTCCTCTAGTTGGATAGCTCTTTTTATTAGCTTGATAAGCTGCTTCAGCATCTACATATTCCTTATCTTCAAAAGTAACAGGATATGGTTGCTTAATATTACCTTTCTTCTTAGATAACTCTGTTGGATTAGTTAAGGCTGCAGCTAATCCTTTAGTATTAGATGATATCTCTTCTCCTATCTTCTTTTCTGTAGTAGTCTCTACTATAGGTCTAGCTTCACCAAAGTCTAAACTTAACTGACCACCTTCTTCTGCTGTAGGAATAATATTCTCACCACCTTGATAAACAGGTATCTTATCTGCTCTATCTTCTATGTTATTTTGAGCTAGCATAGAATATGGTACTCCATACTCGACAAAGTATTTACCATCATTAGTATTAGTAGTACCTCTTGTCTCTACCTGGGTTACAGTCTTACCATCTTTGACTACCTCATAACCACTAAATTCAGTAGACCCTTCATAATTAGGATTAATCATAACAAAAGCTGTATCTTTACTGAAATAAGGTATTCCTTTTTTACTTAATAGTCTTCTAGCTTCTTTCTCTGACTTACCTTCACTTATATACTGCTTTAGACGTTTAGCGTGTTCTTCATTAACTATACCCATTTTAATTAAAGGATAAGCTTTACTTATATTTTTATAATTACGCATACCAGTTATTCTAGGTACTAGAGTATCATCCATATAGTTATTAAGAAAGAAATCTACGTAAAAGTTAGAGAAATCATTACTAGGGTCTTGTTTAGCCTGAGTTAGAGTAGAGCTCATTATCTGTGTGAATATTTCTGCTGGAATAAAGCTGGACAAATTCATTACTGAAGAATGTAATCCTGTTTGAAGAATAGCAAATTTCACTAAATCTATTGCAAACTCTGGTTGAGCATCAAATATAGCATACCAATCGTTTACTATTTGATTAACCATATCTGTTTCATATCTAAGTTGTTCAAACTTAGCATTATCCATTTCATCACTGGTTATAGATATAATAGATAAGATGAATTGATTATCAAATAAATCAGGATACATTAAACCTTTTCTGATAGCAGCTATCTGCTTAGGAATAGAATCATCACCAGTCATTAATCTTCTAGCTTCAGTTTTAATAGCAGGATAAGTTGTTTTATTTACTGTATATTCATAATTAGTAGCTATATAAGATAGTGCTGCTGTCTTTAATCTACTTAATAATTTAACAGCATCATCTTCTTTAACAATACGTGCTACTTCAGTTTCATTCAGTAAAGTTCTAGCTAAATCTGTAACTCTATTAGATATACCTTCACTAGCAGCTGTTATAGTTACTGCTTTATGTACACCAATCATTTGCTTAGCCATATCATAATACATACCAAAGAAAGAATTTGGTGCAAATGAATCCTTAAAGTTAGATATTAGTGTTTGTCTAGACTCTGGCTTAATAAGCATTTCTGTAGATAATGTTCTATAAGTAAGAGAAGATATATCTGTTCCTGCACCTTTGGTATCATAAGTTGTAGAAGACATATGTGCTAACATTCTTCTGGCTAACTCTAAATACTTAACATATTCTTTAAGGACTTTTTCTTGTTCAGCTTTATCTTGTTCTGTTAAGCTTTTCTTATTCTTAATAAATTCTTCAAGTTCAGTATTAGTAAATTTATGCTCCTTTCCTTCATCAGTTTTAGGCGCCTTTTTATTTTTATATTTAGCTAATGTATCTGTATAAATTTTATATCTAGATTTAGATGTACCATTAGCACGAGCAAATTCATTATTATATTTTATCTCGTTAATAAGATAATCTTTAATAATAGGTTGTTTCATAAACAACATAACAGTATAAGGAGTTACACCTGATCTTAATAGTACCTCTACTGTACCTAAATTGGTATCTCTAATATTACTAGACATAAAATAAGAGTCTTTAGCACCATCAATGATAGCCTGCATAATCTGGTTAAGAATGTCAGATATAGCTTGTCCATCATTATTATAAATAGTACCAAGAGTGCCATCAGATGAACCTTCAAGTAGTATAGATGTAGGAGCTGTAATCGGAGTAGCACTACCTATCTGATACTCTATATCATCTTTAAATATATAATTAATAAGTTGTGAGTCTATATTACTAGAAGATTGTAATGCACTTATACCTACCATAGCTTGTAATCCTAATAAATCATTTTCTTTTTTAAGTAAATATTTAGGATCAATTAGATTTGCAAATCCTTTATCATCAACTTTAGTATCTAAGTCCTTATCTAATTCATTAACTTTAGTTACAGCATCTTTAATAGTACTTGATCTAGTAGGCACTACTAATTGATCAAAACGTTCTTTAGCTGTTAACAGTTCACTTTCTATAGTAAGCATTTTATTCTCTAAGGCTAGTCTTTCAAAAGAATCTTTAGATAAAATTGCAGTATTTCTACCAATACTATCTAATAATTCTGGCTTTTCGCTTATCATGCCCAACTTATCAGAAAATCTAATTAAAATAGCAAGATCAGTATTAGCTGCATCTTTTTCAATAATACTTATACCTTCTTTTAATAAACTAACTAGTCTACTTATATCTGCATCGACATTAGTCTGAAGATTTTTTAGTGTTTCTTCAGTACTAATATCAGATTTTAAATCTCGTACTAAATCTTTAAGATATCTATCTCTTGTAGCTGGTAAACTAGTAAGTATATCGTTAGTTAGTTTATCAAGCTCAAGTAGTAATCTACCTTTAGTAGCTTTAACATATTTAGTATACTGTTTATCAATATCAGTAGATTCTATAAATACTGGTTGACCAGATTCATCATAGAAGAAATTAGGGAAATATAAGAATTGTTTATCAAAGTCAAAGTCTTTACCTTGTGTAACAATAGTTTCTACAGGGGTTATGATAGCATTACCAGATGATTTAGGTAAAAATCCTTTTACTATTACACTTTCAATACAGTTAAGGCCACCAGTAGGAATACGAAACATGACAGCTTTCCTAAGACGTTCATCTTTAATATCTTCTATTCGTATCTGCTGATTTAAATCTATTGAAAAGTAGTCAGGAACAAGTACTTCCATAGATGTTATTCTACCATTCTCATCACGATAGGATTTAAGTAAATCAGAAACCATTATCCCATCTTTATCTATTCTACTTTGAGATTCTAACTCAAACATAGATGATGAGATATCATATAACTGTCTACCAAATCTTTTAGGTCTAAGAGTCATTTTATCACCAAGAGCTACTAATGCACCTTCTATACGTTTACTGTTTACTATAGTATCTATACCATGATGTATTTCTTCTCGTAAAAGTTCTATACCTCTTATAATATGGTCAGGAAGTTGTTTACTCCTAGCTTCTCTTTCAAGCCTATTAACAAACTTTTCTATAGCAACTTTATCTTGAACATAATCACCATTTTCATCTTGTCTAGTTCCTATTGAATATCTCCCATCATCTATCTCAATAAGACCAAATCTTTTAATAAAGATATTCTTACCAAGTTCCATTCTACGTCTAGCAGTAGTTACAAATTCAATAAATACTTGTTTAGTTAGTTCAGAAGATACTTCTTTATCAGCTAAACTTAATGATATAAATTCACCATTCCCAGCTATACTATTAAGCATTTGTTTAGCTTGCTGACTACCATCAGTTACAATCTCTTTCACTTCATTACCAGTATCTAGTTGGATACCTAAGTATTCCATATATAGATACTGCATAACATTATCTTCACTTATATTAAGTAAACCGTCCTCACCATATTGTTGATTAAATATACCATCTTCTTTAGTAGAAGCACCTACTTTAACAGCACTAGTAAAAGTAACTAAGTCTATACTCTCGTCAATCATATGTTCGCTAAGCTTAGTAAGATTAGTTCTACTACCAGCTAACTGTTCAGATGCTGCAACTAATGACGGAGTAAGAGGGTAGAAAGACATCTTATATAAAGCAGGAAAAAATCCATCTTTAGCTAATGCTCCGCAATACTGTGGTTTAGCTGGATCAAGTATAGTTAACATATTATCAGTAATCTCTTGTCCAGCATATTGTCCATATAATGGTATATCTGGAAAATGAGTAGCACCATATTCTTTAAGGAATGTAGCTTCATGATTAATAGTCCATGAACCTATTCTGATATGCAAATCACGATAAGCATCTAAGCTAATTATACACTGACCGTCAGATTCACTAATACTTGTATAAGCCTCTAATATATCACCAGCATGAGTACTAGCTTTATCAAGATAGTATTTATCTTTAATAGTAATTATTTCTTCTGTAGTAAGTTCTTCTAACTTTTTACCTGATAGTTTTTCTACTTGCTCATCAGTTAGCGGAGTCCTCTTTAATTCAGCTATTTTATTATCTGTAATTATCTTTCTCCAAGCCTCTATATATTGTGATTTAACAAAAGGTTCTTCATATACAAGAGATCTAAGAATAGGTTTACCATTAAATGTAGTATTCTTAGTTAATCTCCAAGGCAATCTATCTAAATAGATAGCTAATGTATTAGTTAGGCTGTCCATCCAGCTATCAATTCTAGGATCAATTGTAGGATATTTCTTAGTACCAGTATAACCAGACATTCTTTTAAAGAAATCATCTAATGTATTATACCATCCTGGATGACCTGTTATAAGTTTAGCTTGTTCAATACTAGATATAGCTTGATTAATTACATAGATTTTAGCTATTAGTTTGGCATCTTCTACAGATAAAGTTTCTGATACTTCATTACCTAATACATTAACTACACCATTATTATCAAATCCTTTTTCTGATTTAACTAGTATATTATATCCTTGCAAAGTAGCTAAAATATTAGTTGTATTATCAAGATTATCTCCACCAAAAGCTTTCTCATCAATGAATGATTTAATCTGTTCTTTAGCAATACCATTCTCTCCCCATACTGATTCTACAGCTTCTTCAGCACCATTTTTTCTAGCATCAGCGATAATAGCTAATCTATCATTATCATCAAATAGATCAAGTATAATACCATGATCTAATACTTTACTGATATTTGCGACGCCAACTGTTTCAGCTTCTAAATCTATCAGATATTGTAGTTCATCAATTAGATAGCCTTTAAATATACTTAAATAATCTTCATTAATCACACTATTAAAATCTACTAGTATAGTAGTTTTACCTTTAATCTTAATATCTATATTACGTTCTACTTTATTATCTGCTGGTCTCTGTAAAGGATTACTACCAAGTAATGTATTGTTAATCCTGCTTACTAGTCTTTCAACAGGGTTAAATTTATTAAATGATTTAGAGGAACGTTCTCCGGGTCTAGAACTACCATCAAAAAGAGATAAATCAATAGTAACGTCTTTTATTCTATTACCATTCTCATCGAATAGTTTATTTAACCAAGCAGAATTACGTGACCAAGTAGACTTAAGATATGGTAGCCTTTCAAATAGATCATCTTTTGTTTTAATATTATTCCCAGATATGATTGAAAGAATATAAGTAGCTTGCCCATAAAGGGAATTGAGATAGATAAAATCTCCATTTATATTCCTAGTACTATTTTCTACATAGTCAGTAGAACTATTTAATTCAACATTAACTAAAAACTCTAAATCTTCTTTTGAACCTTTCTCGTTTTCAAGTTCAGAAAATATATTAGATATTTCACCCTTCTTTATTCCTCTAAGTATAAATCTAGTCTTACTTACTAATGTATCTTTTAATTCTCTATTTGGTAGTATCTTCCCTATTTCTGTGTTAGATTGAATAGGATCAGTATTGTTTAGTAGATCATAATTGACTTCACTAAATGTAATACCGATAGTACGTAGAAAGTTAAGAGCATGTTTAGTATTAAGTACTTCAGTAGATTCAGGTAATTTCTCAATAAAACTATCTGAATAAACTAATACTTTACTAGATTTTACTTTAACATAGTTTCTATTATTTGTTAATACACTACCCCATCTATCTACTACTTTCTTATATCTAGCTTGAAATGTAGTATCTTGCCTAATAAATTCTCCATCAGAATCAATCAGGGAATGAAATAAGCTATGTCTATACTTTTTAAATGTCTGATGAAAGGCTAATATATTTCTAACTTGTTCAAAACTTTTAGTATTATAAGATTTAGAACCCATATCCAACTGTTCTAGTAATGCATGAACAGACGGTATAGTATCAATAGATTCTTCTAGTTTAGTAGTCTGGTCTTCAATAGTAGTAGTATTAGCTAATAGATTACTTACTATAGCAAATGTTTGTCCTGCTGGCATTACTGATTGAATACCAAATATAGTAAATTTAGGTTTAGCTTTTTTCTCATACCTATCAATATACTCAGCTGGAAGCATAGCCATTATAAGCTTAATCTCTCTGGTAGCATTTTGCTGAGCAGATATCTTCATGTTATCATAATGCCAATCTTTAGTAGAGTCAGGAGTATCTTTATCAAGTTCATCCTTATCCATATTAGTCATTAGCTCTACATTAAGATTATAATCAGCTAGATGTCTACTATGTATATGAACTACTGATTTTTCAATAGCTTCTTTTCCACTTAATCCATCAGCAAAATACCAGTTATCAAGTAAGAATTGTAAATTTCTCCTATAATCTTTATATAAGTCTAATTTATTTTGATCTTTAACTGTAGTTATAAGAGTATCTAACTTATTAACAATAGTTGTTATATCTTTCTGCATTGTAGAATATAACTCTTTAGAATCAACACCACCTGCAAATAATTTAGATACACCACCTTCTAGACCTCTTAACTGTTTAAACAATAGAAAGTCTAATGATTTCATAGCTTCTGCTGTATAGAACTCTGATTTACCACGTAAGCTTCTTTTATTAGTGATACCTTGAGCTGAAAACTTTATAGCTTTACTTCTATAATAACCAGATTTAATTCTATTGAATGTAGTTTCTATATTAGGAGAAGCAAAAATACCTTTAATTAAATCCCATAAGAATTGGAAGAAATTTTTAGTTTGTTCACCTTTAAAATAGTTAATAGGTTTACCTAACATAAAATCTCTAAAGTCTTCTGCTAATAATTCTTCTACCTCTTTATCAATAAGCTTAGGCATGTTATTAAGTTGCCTATATTCATTATATAAAGCTTTTTGCTGTCGCTTACTTAATAACATATGACTTACACCATGAAAAGCTTCATGATAACCTGTACCTACTTCAGCAACATCCGATAGAAATATAACACCATTAACAAGTGCACCCCAAGCATCAGACATCTCTCTAATACTCTCTAACTTATCAGTAGGAATTTGCGGTAAGTTTTCTGATAACCAAACAACTACTTCTTCTCTAGTTTCCAAACCTTCAACAGCTTCACCAGTTCTAGATCTCAAGTTCTCCTTAGTATTTTCATTGATAATCCTTTGTACTTCATCTGGATTATTAGATAGCATCTCTATAGCCTTCTTATCATAACCTAGAGTAGATAATAATTTCTTCTGGGCAGTAGTAATAGTAGTAGCATTATATTTCTTCTCAACACCGCCAAATAAATCAGCTTCTAACTGTTCTTCTGTTTTATTTTCAACTGGTACACCTTCACTTTTTAATTCACTAGAACTATACAATCCACCACTAGCACCAGCGTTATCAACATTGTCTTGTGTTTCATTTACAGCTTTATTTACAGTTTTAGTAGTTTCACTAGCATCTAATTTACCTGATTGCGGTTCTTGTTCTATTTCAACAACTAAATACTTATTCTTAAATTGAACGATTCCTAGCTCTTCAGCACTAAGTGGTACTATGGAAGTTGTTAACACATCATCAATCAGATAATCTTTATAACTTTTATATGCTTTACTTACAATCTTATTACCTTTAGCACTATAAGCAAAGTACTTTTCAGCAGGTTTATTAATAATAGAATCTACCTGTAACCACATATTAGGTAATTCTTCCTTTAAAGCATTGAGAAAGTCTTTATTAATTTGAAGTTTACCATCTTTTAATACAATCTTATTATTATCGTCCAGTTGCACTAAATTATAAGACACTCCATTAAGAACAACCTTACCACCGGGGGTCCTCTTGGATTCTTCGCTATCATCAAAGTATGATTTAGCTGTAGGTGCATCTTCTTTCTTATTAGCAAAATAGATAATTTGTTTAATAACTGCAAGTGGTGATATATTATTAACTTTTACATCTTCTGATATTACTGTATTTGAATTAATATTAAATCTACTACCAGCTATAAATAACTTAAATAGTTCGATAACATTATTAGTATCAGCTTCATTCAGTTTTCTAGACTGCATTCTATATAGATTACCATCTAGTTCATTATAAATGTAAGTTATACCATCAGCAGTTCTATATCTAGTACCACCTACAACAATAGACTTATTTTGAGAAACTACTACTGTCCAGTTATCTTTATTACCTCTAATAACTGTTTGTAAATCAGCTTCACCAGTTTCACTGAATTGGTATTCTCCATCTACTTTAGGATTAAAATTAGGAATACCTGTAGACTTATAATAGATAACTCTATTAGTAGCACCATTATCTATAATACTTTTCTTAAATTCTATATACTGATCTCTGGCTTTTTTTATTTTATCTGTATCTGTTTCATATGTAGCACTCTTACCACTAGCATAAAGTTCAGAAGGTAATCTGAACATAGTAAAGATTCCTTTTTCTAATACAGTATTATCATCTATAAATTCACCATTCTGATCAACAGGTCTAAAGCTAGTACCATCCTGTTTTTGTATAACAGAAATAAGAGTCTTATTTATATAGGTATCAATTTCATCTCGCCTCTTTTTACTTAATTGAGAATAGTAGGCTACATTAAAAAACTCTTTAGCCATTCTATTTCTAGAATCTTTTTCCCACCTAGCTACTTCTTCATCAGTATAATACTCTCCAAATCTATCTTTGAACTTTTGCATTGTGCAACAATATGCACTATATGTTCCATCATGTATGTTTACATTATGAGTAAAGTTTCTATATCTTATATTAGGTTCGTATTGCTTAGTACCTTTTAATTTTTCTAAATCTACTTCACTAGCAGCAATTAAACCAGAGTATAGAAACTCAATAGGTCTTTTAAAATCTTTAGTACTATCTTGCCCATAAGCAGTTTCATCATCAGTAATATCATCAGTTGCAGGAGCAGTACTTTTATCAGTCGCATGTTTAGCTCCTGAACCTCTATCTGTACTACCTTTATCAGGTATATTAGATTTATATTTAGCTGCTTCTTCTTCAGAAAGAGGTCTAGCATTTAGGTTAGGTAAAGGTATTATATTAATAGTATTACTAAGATAGTGATTTATTAAAAAGGCTTTTACTTCAGCCTCATTCTCAAAAGTATGCTTAGTAGTAGTTTTATGTTTACCTGTATCTTCATCTAATTCGGTAATTAAATCTAGATTAACCTTATCGCCACTTTTAGAAAACGTATAAGTATTTCGTACTGGTTTTCCGTTTTCGTCCATTTCATCTAATACTATATACTGATCTAGTTCAAAAAGTTTACCATCTGAACTTTCAAATACTCCTTTATTACTTAAAGTACCAGCAGCCAAAGACTCATTTACAATATCATTACTAAGCTTCATAAAGTCTGTAATAGCTTGATAAGCTTCAGTTTTACCTTTTTTAGTAAGAAGATAATTATAATCATTTATAGCCGCTATCTTACGAGTAGTCATAGAATCTAAATCATCCATTAATTCAACAGCTTTAGATTTAGCTTCTACAGCTTCTTCTCCTATTTTATGTTTAGTATTAATATCATCTAACACTTCTTTTCTAGATTGACTGTCATTTGGGATATAGTCTTGCGATGTTAATTGACTAAGATCTTCTTTAGAATATTTAATATAAGAATCGAGACTTCTACCAGTAAAAGAATGATAACCTAATAATTCTTTTATTTCTTTAGATTCATTAGGCATAACAGAATTTACATCTCGCATTGCTAAATTAAAATATTTAACTCCATCTTTAAACCATTCTTTTTCAAAATCAATATCCTTTTTTAAATCTTCATCACTAACAGAAAGTGTCGAGCCTTGAGGTGTAAAAATATCTCTTAATTCATTAATTGATAATTTATCAATTATTTCAGTCATCTCGGAAATAGTATCTCCTAATAAACCAGCGTCGTATCTAGCTACTAGAAAATTATGCATTAGATCATCACCAAGTCTTTTCTGATTTACTAAATCATCATTATCTATATATTTATCTAATTCTTTTACTAAAGCTACTTGTCTAGCTCCACTTTTTATTTTATCACTAAGTCTACTAAACAACTCAGGCTGATTCTTCTCTATCTCATTAAATAAAGCTGTAGTAGTTTCGTTAACTCTATTAGCAGTAGCTTTAGTTTCTGCTCTCTTTTTATTAAACTCTAACAATTCACCATATGCACCACCAGACCAGATAGGTTGATCAATTACACGCCCAAATTTATAACCAGCTTCTTTGCTACCTATTTTACCAAAAGCATGAATATTAGGCAAGCCCATAAAACCTATAATCATACCTATACCCATTTGTTTCCAACCTTCTTTATCTCCATTAATAGGATCATAGTTTTTAGCAAATTCATCTCCCACAATACTCCATAAGTTTACAGTATCATCAATAGCACTAGGATTATATTTATGTGACATATAAGTCATCCCACTATTTCTAATTACATTTTGTATACCTTCTTCCCATAAACCTTCCACCATAGCAGTCTTACTCATTTTATAAGCTCTTATGCCTATGTTATGCATTTTACTAACTGGTTCTACTAAGGATTCTGCAACGCCAGAACTAGTTAGTCCTACTTTACCAGCATTAGGTATAAAAGATTTTAATCCTCTACCAAATATTCTTTGGAAGGCTACTAGATTACCAATACCTACAACAGCTAAGTTAGCTGCCCATACACCATTTGCAGACTGTACTAATTTGTCCCTAAATTTAGCTAATTCATTAGGAGGTACTACTTCAGCTTCTGGATGTTTAGTTAAATAATCTTTTTCAAAAGCAGTCATACTATCCTTCATAAAAGCATTGGCTTCTACACTAGCTTCAAATCCTGCTCCTGTAAAGAAAGATCTAGTTAGTTGGCCAGCGTCTAAGAATTTTCTTGCTATTGAAGCCTCTAATAACCTATCACCTATTTTCCCAGCTTTTGAAGCAAGTTTAAGATAACGTAGTACTCTAGGTACTAAAGTTAATGTACCAGCAGCTTGAACAGGAGCCAATGCACCAAAAGTAGCAGCACTAGCTGCAGTCCACGCAAGTTCAGTTAATACAGCTCCTGCAGTAAATGATAACCCACTTAATACATCATTAGCCCAAAAGTTAGCATTACCCATTGATTGAAAGAAATTATCGTCCATTTCTTCCTTAGTATAATAATTAGGTAAAGCTTCATCCATAGCTTCCCCCCAACTATCTAAAGTATGCTGTAATGCATTATCATAATATTTAGTAAGATCTCCTTCTGATAATGCTTTAACTGCACCATATACAGTACCAGCAGTACCACCAATAGCAGCTGTAACAGTTTTACCTATAAATTTAGTAGCACCATATCTCCACTTTTCAGCAGTAGACTGTGCTCTAGCTCTTAATTCATCTAAATCTCCTTGTGGATCAATGGCTGATCCTAGATAATCTTTATATTTATCTATATCATAACTAATAGGAATTTCGCCTGTAGCTGATCTATCTTCTACATTACCTAAAAATCTTTGAGCTGCTGTCCTACCTATAGCTACACTAGAACTTACAGTAGGTATCATTCTACCTTGTTTCTTAACAAGTCCTTTGTCAAACTTATCTTGAGCCAAAAGTTTATCTATATCTGTAGAACTAGAGTCTAAATTAAATCCTTCTGATATTTTGCCACCAATAATAGAATCGTTTAATTCATTAGCCTCTTGTAGAAAAGTCTTTTCTCCCATAACTATTTACGTTTACCGTAGTAAAATGCTATCTCTGACGTATTACTAAATCTAAATGGTTTGTTAATGTTGTCTTTATAAGTTTTAGAATTTTCTACAACTTTTCTATATTCTTCAGCTGCTGCAGAATCATCTAACTTAAGTTTATTATACATATTATTATAATGTTCCTGATATGTTATACTATTACCATCAGATTTCTCTACAGTATATTCTACTCCTACTAAGGTATTACCTTCTTTAATAGAACTTCTTTTAGCCTTATAACCAGCGTTTAAAGAAATAACTTCGCCAGTCTTTTTATCAATAAGATTACCATTAGACCTGTCTACAAAATAAATATCATTCATAGCATTAGATAATGCTCCACCTGTCTCTTTGTCAAATTCTGCTATAATATGTCCAGCTTCAACATTATTACTAATTGTAATTATCTGATCTACTAAATCAGGTTTATCTTTCACTTTAATATCCACCCGTACTTTTAAAGTATTACTAAATGGATCAGGTATAATAGACTTCCAAGTTAAATCTTTTCCAGCAAAACCTTCTTCAGATAAATACTTTTTAGTATTTTCATTAAATAATAATTTAGAATCTATTCTATCTAATACACCTTGAACACCCTTAGTTAATCTAGTAGAAGCTTGATTATCACCAGTAGCTAAATGAGTTCCGTAAGTAGGAGTCATAAAATCATCTTCGTTATCCTTCATTGTTTGCAACCTAGATTCCATAGTACTATAAATACTTTTCAATTGTAAATTAACAGCATTTAATGTACTAGCAACAAACTTATCTGTTTCAGTAGGTTCAAGTTGAGGAGTTCTATCTAGTCCCATTGGACGACCTTTTATTTTAGGACCCAAATCATATGATATATCCTTAAGTTCTTGATCTAATTTACTAAAATCTTCATGATTTAATTGTTCACCTTCTAATATTTTTTGTATAGTAACTTTATCAGCTACTAAATCAGCAGATAATTTACCATCTTTTAAAAATGTTGTTATAGTACTTTTTACTTGTCTAGTATAAGTATCTACAGACTTTTTTAAATTTTCGTCCGCCATTATATAAGAAAGAACTTGACCTTTAAGTATATTATCAGTACCGCCTTCTTTCTGATTTAATATATCACTAAGATCATATTTATCAAATCCTTTACTTGAAGCCCAAAATCCAGTACTTTCAGTTAACTGATTAGAATTAGGATCACCTCCACCACCTCCAGCTACATAGTTAGGATCATCCATATACTGTAAATTAGTTGTATAGCCAGTCATAGCCATACCTATTTCAGTTATGTTTTTCTTTATTTGTGCATCAAAGTCTTCTTGTGATAAATTAGGATTCTCATGTTTAGCTATACGTTCAAATGCTTTATACTCATCTGAATCTTTAAAACTTTCTATTACTGTATTTAGATCTTTTTCTACCTGAGTATCTTTAATACCATGCCATGATCTTAATAATAACTTACCTAATACATCAGATTTAGCTAACCATTCTCTACCTTCATTTTGAAGATAGTCTTTCCATAATCCTCTTATCTTAGTATCAGTATCTGGTTCTGGAATTATATCATAATTTATATTAGCTTTATCAATGTAGTTCTTATCTTTATCTAATAATTGCAAAGTAGAAGCATCTTTAAATATATAAGGTGTTTTACCATTAGCTTTCATACCAGCAATAAGTCTTTCCTGATCCTGTACAGCTTTTACTTTAGCATCATTAAGTTTCCAGAACGGATCTTGCTTAGCCATTTGAGCTAATCTTAGTACATTAGTAGCAGCTTTAGAATAGTCTCCACCAGCATCAGTTAATATTTGATCTGAAGCTCCTCTAAGCTGTTCCATAACCTGGTCTTTTACCATAGGATCATAGGTATCTATATCATTAAGTCTGCTATACATATCTCCCAGCATAGCACTAGACTTATCAGCTCTTGTTTGCCACTGTTCCATTCCTTTACCTATAACATCTAAGTTAAGTGGTGAGAATGAACTTACATATTGAGGAGATTGTATCTCGAAAAAGTTAGCCATAACTATTGATTTTGGGTGGATTTAATAGTGCCTATGTTTTCAGGTGCTCTATTACCGAATTGTAAAGAAGCTATAGTAAACTCATTAGCATCAATTTCTTTATCACCATTCAAGTAAATTATTCTACCTGAACCATCTAACAACTCAATTCTTCTATAAGCACCACCGGGACTAAATACTTTTGCATAACCTTTACCGAACTTTATCGTACTAATCCCAGGTTGGGACATAGATGCTAAAGCTACTAACTGCATTTTCTCATCTTGCGCATCTTTAAAAGCACCTGCTGTCTGTGTACCTAGTCCACCAGCTATAGTACCAAGTGCTCCATATACATCCAAGTCTCTTTTAGCTACATTACCTTCAGCCATTAATCTATTTTGCTCTGATTGAGCTTCAGTCTGAACTAATCTGTTAGCATTACCTTCTTCTATACTTCTATTTCTATTTTGTAAATTCTCAAAGGATTGGGCAGTAGCTTGACCATACTTAGTATAAGCATCACTCATAGAACCTACAGCTGCACTGGGACTTAAGTTTCTAGATTCTCTTAACCTATTCATATAAGCTCTTTCTAAAGCTTTAACTTCTTCAGCATTACGCATAGGTTCTACATTCCTAGCTGTTATAGGTTTAGCTTCAGGCATTTTTACTTTAGATGCTCCATAAGTTGCTAAACCTTGTCCCAAAGTTCCTACAAGTTGGCTACCTATTACTCCTAATTGATTTCTTGAAAGTAATGGAGATTTAGGTTTAGTCATATTGTTACCTTGTAACTCAATAGGATTTATAACTTGTGTATTAGGGTCTGTAGGTGCACCAAAGAAGTTAGCATAACCTGTATCAGCAGCTCCATAGATTGCTGGGTCAAATAACATACTACCTCCACCTGGATACTTACGTAACTTACCACCATAAGCTTTTTCTTTTAATTCGTTTGTTAATGGCTCAACTAATCCTTGTTTACGATTTCTCATATTTATTTGAGCATTGATATTTTCTGCATCTGACATGAATGGCCTTCCTAATTGTAATTCATCTACAAGAGGAATGTTCAATGTTCTTGCATAACCATAATCAGGTTTACCACTTAAAAATTCTCTTACAGGAGTCCAATATGGAGCGTCTTCACTTTTTGCTCTTGTACTTGCAAGTCTTCCTCTATTCTGTTCATATGCCCTATCCTTATAATACTGATCTCTTTCCTTCATAGAAAGCTTCTTAAACTCCTCAGAAGAAAGACCAGAGGGAAGTAGTGTATTATTTCCTTTTCTTAATTCACCGCCAAAAGCCATCATAGGCATATCACCTTCTTCTGACATACCTAATT
>Ga0268280_1000920_pt1 | contig 21501 bp, 23 predicted proteins | sample saktaG_9_FD_190139 | JGI IMG/M metagenome (GOLD analysis project Ga0268280, IMG submission 190139) | Saline water microbial communities from Sakinaw Lake, British Columbia, Canada - sak_2011_5_24_40m | ecosystem: Environmental > Aquatic > Non-marine Saline and Alkaline > Saline ... | reverse complement strand
CAAGGTTGATCTCTCCGCTCTTGATTCTGTCGACAACTCTGTTGCCTGGAGTGAGAGAGTCTTTGTTTATGATGCGAATGCCTTTCCTGCCAGTCAGCTCGTTCTTGCGGATGACTATCGGCTTCGGCCTGTAGCCTCCATGCCCGTCGTGTTCAAAGTGGAACCTGTGATGGTTATGGATATTGAACCAGCCCCATCCCCAGTAAGGATTCCAATAATTCTCGAAGGGTCTAGAATCCACTATGTTCGGTATCCCGTCATGGTCCCAATCATCCCATGCATAGATGTTCCAGTAATGCATAGAACTCCAGCATCCATGACCGAACGGGCTTCCCCAGCCCCACAAATCCAAAGCTCTATAATAAGCTCTATAATGACCCATCCATCCGATGTCCGTCGTGTCGATGTCAGTATAAACTGTATCCTCCAATATCATCCTATCCTTTTCTTCGTCATAGATGCTAAAACTCAAGAACTCAGGATTGATATCCCACAAGTCCTGGAATTTTCTTTCTACCTCACCGGTGATCCTTATGAACCTGTTCTCTTTTGTCAAGTAATCATTGTTTGTGAGCTCTCTGGCTCTGTCCAATGCATCCCTGTTGCCTCTTCTCTCAATCTCTCTGAGCCTGATCTTCAACCCAGCATACTCTCCCTCAACTACCTCTAATAAGGGGTTGAATTCTTGCAAACGAGAGGATTCTTCTTCATAATCCGGTTGCAGCACCCTCGTGATGAACTCTACCTGCTCTCCCCCTGAGCTGTATCTGCTTCCATACCTGAAATCGTCCTGAACTCTCGCTTCCAATGCTCCGAAGCTCATGCATCCTCCTGTGAGAAGGCTTCCGCCAAGGAGCACAGTCCCAGCTATCTGCGTCTTCTTATTCCTCATGAAATCCTTGAATCTTGCTAGATAAGATTTTTTCTCAGGCATAACTTCAACTTGAGTAATCGTTTCCATTTACACCACCCTTTTTTTTTATTATTATTGGTCTTTGCCCTTGCCATCCTTTGAGACAGTCGTGTCTGATTTCTCTTTGGCGCCGCTAGTCGTAGATGTTGATTGGTCTGAGGCCTGGCCTGTTGCGCTAGTGGTCTGTCCATTCGAATAGGTCGATTTTTCACTACCCGCAGGATTACCTGAATAAGGCTTCAATGACCTCTCGAAATCGGCTCTGGCTGGGCTTATGGTCGAGTAATTCTTTATCATCCGCCCTTCAGCTCTTTCCAGACTGGTTCTTGGCGCTGACACCTTGCTCTCGATGTTTCTAGTATCAATCTTTCTCTCTCCACTCTGCTCTCGTTGGCGGAGAATGTACTCGTCCACTCTCTTGTTGTGGTCGAAAAGATTGATATATTCTTTTGCAGGAGTCACTCTCACAGGCTCTATAATCCTTACCAATCCTGATTCTTTTGCCCGCACCAAGTTGTGATAGTTCAGGTCTGCATAAGGATTATGAATGACGCCCTGATTCGGTCCGAACTCCAATGGGTGCGCGGGGAAAGGAATTGTTGGATATGGATCCCTATAATTGGGGATTCCATCATTGTCCCAGTCTGGTCCGTACCATTGATTCCACATACTATACCAGGGCATCCAAGAGCTCCAGAAACCGATTGACAGATCTGGCTGGCTTGAGTTAGGGATATAAATTGGAGCGACTCCGGGCAATGTGTATATTGGATCGATATCAGTCTTTACTGTGCTGATGAGTTCTCCATCCCTGTTAGTAAAAGCTATGAATTCGAGATCCATATTCAATCGTTTGCTCGACGTGACAACTCCCCATGCTTTCACGATGTATTTGTGGCTGTTAAAGCCAGTCTTTGCTCTTTTCAGGGCCTGCCTATTAATGCCAAATCTTGCATCCTCGTGCAAGTTCATCACAAGAGGCTTTCCGTCTTTCCCTTTGCTGTCGTAGACTATCAGTGGGCAGTTGAGGTTTTCATTCATATTATCTATTTTCTGCTCATAGCCGGGATAGACTTCTCCGGTCACTTGCACATATTTTCCGTAAAAGAAATCATTCAGAGTCAGCGATCTATGAATGCTCATGCATCCGCTGGAAAAAATCATGGCGGCACCAAGCCCAACCACTTGCATCTTCTTGTTCTTCAAGAAATCCCTAAATTTTCCAAGATAAGATTTTTTCTCAGGCATCATCTCAGCTTGAGCTATCGCTTCCATTTACACCACCCTTTTTTTTGCAGACTTCGCTCTACACCAGACCTATCATACTTCGTAATACCTTCTAGTATTTATATTTTTCCAATTTTCTCTGATTGTTGGCATTTAATCACTGCCTATCTGCTGATTTCTCTGAAACCATAATCTTTATAATATTAACCCGACATAACCGCTTCATGGATGAAATTGAAGGGGGAAAAGGATTATTCGACCTGAAAGGTTTTTTTTCCTTTGACATGGCTAAAAAGATCATCAAGCCGAAAGAGGCCAACCCTATTGCGATAGTCCTGCTCAGCTTCCTAGGAGTCATACTCATAGGAGCAATCCTTCTGTTGCTTCCTTTCGCCTCGAAAGGAGAGCCGACGAGTATCATTGACGCCCTCTTCACATCAACATCAGCTACCTGCGTCACAGGCCTGGTGGTCAAGGACACAGCCACTCATTTCTCTCTTTTCGGCCAGGCAGTGATTCTCCTGCTGATTCAGATCGGCGGATTAGGATACATGACCATAACGACTTTCTTTGCCATTCTCGTTGGGAGAAAGCTCGGGCTAGGCACACGCCTCGCCCTGAAAGAGAACCTTAACCTGTCAAGCATATCAGGGGTTGTGAAGCTTGCGCGAAGAATACTAGTGTTCATAATAACACTAGAATCAATCGGAGGAGTGATATTATACCTGCATTGGAGGAAGATGGGCTTCGGGCTTTGGACCGCCATAAAGTACGCTGTGTTCCATTCAGTATCTGCTTTCAACAATGCAGGCTTCGATGTGATGGGAGGATTCAAGAGCCTATCTGACTACGCATCAGACCCAGTGGTCCTCTTCACAATATCCGGCTTGCTCATCGCCGGAGGCCTTGGATTCATAGTGATGTCAAATATTTATGAAGCAGTCTTCTACAAGCGGAGGATATCGCTCCAGACAAAGATTGTCGTGGTGGCATCAATAGCTCTCCTGGTGATAGGATCATTTCTTATATTCTCATTCGAAGCAGCAAACCCTGCGACTCTCGGCCCGCTGTCATTCAAGGACAAGGTCATCAACTCGTTTTTTCAGTCAGCCAGCGCCAGGACTGCAGGCTTCAACACGATAACAACAGGGCAGATGACCCTTAACGGCCTTTTTGCGATAATGCTGCTGATGTTCATAGGAGCATCTCCTGGCGGAACTGGAGGAGGGATAAAGACAGTCACTTTCGTGGTTGTCCTCGCAGCGATTTATTCATTTCTCAAAGGCAAGAGAGAGACTGACCTCGGAAACAGGAGCATAGACAACAGCCTTGTGATGAAAGCCATGAGTGTCCTGATACTGTCATTGTTCCTGATAATATTCATAACATTCGCCCTCTGCGCAGTAAATAATCTCACGTTCATACAAAACCTTTTTGAGACCACATCTGCTTTCGGCACAGTAGGCTTGAGCACAGGGATAACTCCTTTCTTGAATGCGTGGTCTAAGCTAATAATAGCTTTCACGATATTCGTTGGAAGGGTCGGCATATTATCTTTCATACTCTCCATGTATACAACAAAATATATAAACAAGGTGCACCTGCCAAAGGAAGAGCTCTCAGTGGGGTGAGAATATAGCAAGGAAAAGTTTTGCAGTCATAGGGATGAGCCTTTTTGGAAGAAGCCTGGCAAAGACATTGTATGAGCTAGGCCAAGAAGTGATAGCAGTGGATTCTGATTTCGAGAAAGTTGATAACATAAAGGATTTTGTTACTCACGCAAAGCAGGCAGATGTCTCAAACCCTGATTCGCTGAGGGAAGCAGGAGTCTCAAACTGCGACGTGGTAATAGTCGCCAGGTCTGACGAGAAATCAATACTGACAACAATCATATTGAAGGAGCTCGGAGTGAAATCAATAATCGCCAAGAGCCGCGATGATATGCACGGATTGGCGCTGCAGAAAGTAGGGGCTTCCAAAGTGATATTCCCTGAGAAAGAATTTGGAGCAAGGCTGGCAAACCAGCTCATATCATCTGACATCCTTGAGCACATAGAGCTCTCAAAAGATTATTGGATAAAGGAGATGCCTGCTCCCAAGATTTTCTTTGGCAAGACTCTCAGGGAGATAGATACCGTCGAGAAGCACGGAGTGATACTCTTATCGCTGAAAAGAGGGTTTGACATCAGGATACTCCCATCGGCCAATGAGCGCATACAGGAAGAAGACCTCATTGTCGTGCTTGGAAGGACAAAAGATGTTGAGAAGTTCAGCAGCATAGGCGGAATCCTTCCGCGAAAGAGATGATTATCGCTTTCTTATCTTTGCCACAAAAAACCCTTCGCAGTCATTGTCCTGAGGCCAGATCCTAAGACATCTATAAACAGAAGGATTATATTTTTCTCCGCCGAATTCTGTGAATGCTGGGCTTCGCTTGATGTCAAGCTTTATCTCATCAAGCTCAGCGTCAGGGTATCGTTCGAGAAGCCAGCTGACAACTCCTTCATCCTCTTCTGGCTCCATGGTGCAGGTCGAGTAGACAAGCACTCCGCCGCTCTTGAGAGCCTCAAAGCCAGCAGCTGCCAGCTGCTTCTGCTGGGCTGCCATCTTCCTGACAAGCTGAGGGCTCCACATCTTCAATGTGATGAAGGAACGCCTGATGGTACCTGTGCCTGAGCAGGGAGCGTCAACAAGAACCTTGTCAAACTCCATCCCTGTATCCTTGAACCTGTGGCCTGGCATCTGGGTCACAAGAACATTTCTTGCTCCGACTCGCTGGAGGTTCAATCCCAAAGACTTAAGGCGTTCCCCCTGCAACTCATTAGCCAATAATAATCCTTTGTTGTCCATCATGGAAGCCATCTGGCTTGTCTTGCTGCCAGGAGAGGCGCACATGTCAAGCACCAACTCGCCTGGCGCCGGCTGCAGGACTATTGGAGGGATCATGCTCGCAGCATCCTGGACATATATCTGGCCAAGGATGTGCTCGAGCACATTGCCGATGTCATAGCGCTTCTCATCTCCCTCGCCCCGATGGTCAATCCAAAACCCTTCATCGCACCAAGGCACCTGTTCCAGGCGCCAGTTCTTATCAAGCTGCTGCATGATATTATCCACATCAGCCTTCAAAGTATTGACCCTTATGCTCTTCTTGATGTAAGAAGTAGAATAATCCATGAACTCATCGTAGTGCTCGCCAAGCAACGCTTTGTAGCGCTCGACAAACTTCTCTTTTATAACCAGCTTCTCGCTGTCAGGAATCTTCTCAGGCATGGCCCTGAATAATGGGGTTTTGTTTAAAAAGCTTTGTTTGCCCTGATTGTGCTAGCATAAGAAAACAGATAAAAAAACAAAAAAGTTTTTTTTGAGCGACCTTCTTCTACCAGTCCAGCTCGTCCAGCTGCGCATCGACGTCGCCGAGGTCAGAGCTGTCAAGCTCCAAGTCAAGGCTGTCCACGCTGCTGATCTCGCCGCTGATAGAGTTGTCAAAGCTCTCGGTTACTTCGGCTGTCGGCTCTTCCTGCGGAGAGCTCTCCTGTCCCGGAACAGTCTTTGCGCATCCTGCGACCAGCAAGCCTATTGCGAGCACCAATGTCAATATTATTGTCGCTCTCATCTTCACTCAGCCTCGGGCTCAGACACTTCTATGATGTCATCGTCGTTGATCTCATCAGGGTCAAAGTTCTCTCCCTTCTGGTTTATCATCTTGACGAGTTGCATCAGGTCGTTGTGGGCCTCTTTAAGCTCATTGTGAGCGTCGCGAGTCAGCTGCTTTCCTTCCTCAAGCTTTGCCTTTGCTTCCTCTGTGCTGTTGGTGAGATTGCCAGTCCTTATTTCCTTGGCTTTTGCGAACTTCTCATTGGCGCTGTCCATGTATGCTTTCGCGTTGTCAAGATGCTCCCTGAAGCTGTCAGTGAGGTCCTTCATCTCAGTGGTGTTTATGCCCTTGGCCTCAAGCCTTGCAAGCACTCTGTTAAGGTTGCTCTCAAGAGCCCTGCTCCTCGCATAAATCTCCCCGACCCTGCTGTTGATCACTCTTTCTGCGAAGCGGAAGACATCTAAATCCATGTTCTTCCAGATCGCTCTTATGGCCGCAGAAGCCTCTGTCAACTCTGCCTTTGTATCAGCAGCTTCCACAAGGTCCTTTGCGTCCTCCAGCTGGCTTATGAAATCATCGATCTTTGCGATAGCCTCATCAGCTTCTGTCTGGTTGATGTTTTCAGCTCCTTCGATCCTGCTCTTGACCTTCTCCAAGTGGTCTATCAATCTGTCTGCCAATGTGAGTAAGTCTTCCTTTGCTTTCTCAAGAAGCTCAGCCTCATATTCTGTGCAATTCATATCGGTGCTGTTGGTGAGATTGCCAAGCTTGCACTGATTATACATCTGCTTCAGGCCCAAGAATTCGTTTCTTACTCTCTCATGCTTCTCCTTGTTGTTTTGGTAGGCTTCCTTGGCTTTCTGGAATCTCTGTTCTGCCTGCTGAAGCTTCTCTCTCACTATCTCCCTCTTCTTTATGAATTCCTTTACCATCACATTCTTTGTGATTCTATTCTGTTCATTCCTTTTCTCCATTATCCTATTGGCGAGAACAGGATGATTCTCCTCGAACTTCGCCTTAATCTCTTTCACCGCTTCGGTTTTCAAGGCGACTATGCAGGCGTTTCTCATGCGAGCATCCTCTGCGTCAGGATGATCCTCTTTCAATACCTGGATGCAGTCATCCACATTCTCTGCACGAAGATTCAGTTTGTAACCTTCACCATTATCGTCATTTTCTCTGTCGTTGTTAATGTTCACGATGCCATTCTCTCTGATGACATTCGCGTTCGGTCCTGGGCCTTGTGCGATCACAAGCGGCACTGCTATCATCAGTATCGCAAGAAAAGCCAGGCCAGCTAATGTTTTTTTATCCATTGATGTTTCCTCCCTACTATGCGGCACCGGCCGCACTAAAAAATCATTTACTAGAGAGGTTGGATGTTTTGTTTATAAACATGCTTTCGGCCGGATAGAAAACATGCATAAAGGGAGCTCATTTCAGCCTTCTTAAGCTTTAGGAAGGTTTATGCGGCTTTTTTAAGCTTTAGCTCTTTTTCTCGTTTTTCAGGCTTATTTCGACTTTATGTCTACCGCGCCTCCATAGTATGAGCAGCGCAATATGGCGCGCTCGATGTAAAAATAACTCGCAACAAAAATTTAATTTCAGCTCTTTTTTTTCAAAAGCTTTTTATACCCTCTCTTCACCCATCTCCTTCATGAGGGGTACGTGGATATTTTCAATCATATTGCTATCGCTCTTAGCCCTGCCTCTCGCGAGCTCTGCTACAATCCACGGCAAAGTCTATGATTACAGCTTGCGCCTGGCGACTGATAGTGTGGTGCAGCTCAGCACTCTCCCTCCGCAGCAATTGGTCTCTGTCGATGGGGTCTACTCTTTCGACGTGACGGAAGGGAATTATGTGATCGCAGCCCTTCTGAAAGACGATAATGGAGAGATTGTTTATTATGTCGAGGAGAATATTTCTGTCGTCGACGACGGTGACTATGTGCGAGACCTTATACTTTTCCCTGCCAGCGACCTGTCGGAGCTTGATATCGATCCTGACATCTACGACCCTGTCTCGCTGAACGGAGAGCCTTCTGCGCTGGGCAGCTTGCTTTATCCTGTGATATTAGCAGTTGCTATCGTCGTCCTGTTTTTGCTTCTAAGTCCGTTGTTATTCAAGAAGAAGGAAGAAAAGCAAGTTGTCGCAGAGAAACAGCCTGTTGTCGATGGCTTTGATGACTCTGAGAGGCTGCTCGCTTTTGTGCAGAAGCACAGGCGCGTGACGCAGAAGGACATCCGGAAGGAGTTCCCACTCTCCGAGGCCAAGATTAGTTTGATGATCACTGAGTTGGAGCATGACGGCAAGGTAAGGAAGATCAAGAAGGGCCGCGGCAACATCATAATCTTCGTCGACAAGAAGTAAACTGCCGATTCGCTTCTCAGGTGTTTATTTTTGTTCTTCGGAGCATTACCGAAATATTTAAATACTTAATAAGATATTGGTATCTTAATATAGCTACTGGAAGCTTTTTGCTTTTAGCTACGGGCCATAACCCGCCAGAGAAAAACGCCAAGTAGACGCCATTATCACAGGCTTGCAACGGTAATATCAAGCCAGAAGTTAGAAGAGGGTATAAGCAATTATAGGCTAGAACCAGTAATAATTGAGGATGAGAAAGATGGAATTTCCTTTCTCATCCCTCCTCTTCTCAATGGCGCATAGGCTTTTTCCAATCAGCTCTTTTCCATCATTACAATCATGAATGCTTGCAACGGTATTACGAGGCCTACAGCAGGAGAGGCCATAGAGATCACAAGGCTGGAGCCTGTGATCATCGAGGTCGAGAAAGATGGGAAGTGCCTTTCTCACCTCATCCTATTCGAGATAAAATGCAACATACTCTTCAACCAGGAAGAGATGGTGATTGACGGCGACATAAAAGAAACCATCTTCGAGATGAAAGAAAAGAACTTCTACTGACTCTCTTCTTAGGCTATTGAGATTCTTATTGTTTGCTTAATTTTAATATCAGTCAATTTATTTAATTTGTAACTATTTATTAGTAGTAAATAATCGAAAGATTTATAAACCCTGTTTCCTTATCGGCTTTTATGACAATCATGCCCTATCTGAGCAAAATGCGAAGATTTCGTGGACGGGATGAGGCTGTTGAATTGGTTGGAGACAGAGGAAATCTGACTGACTTATTGCAGAACTCCCAGGCTCATTCAAGAGACGAAATAGTCAAATCGGTGATGTCCTGCTATTCTGGAACTTCTTATGGTGATTCAAATTGGCAAAAAGTGATTCATGCTTGGGGTGATTCCCCTGAGAGGATAACAATACATGGAAATTTTGCTGCTCAATACCCGCACTTGGCTCAGCTGAACCTGGACCCTGGCCTCATAACTCATCTCCCGGAGTTCATGGAATTCTTGGAATATAATGGCTCAGAAAGTCTTGATTATTTGGCCATGAGAGAAAAATTCAGGCAGAGCCTTGGGAATAAGACTATCTGGAGAGGCATCGTGATGAATGAAGAGGAAGCTGAAAAAGCAAGGGATTCAGGGATTGAATCAGATTACCTTAGAAAAAAGGGAGAAATACCTTCCCTGATTGAGGACTTTGAGGCGAACGTATTGTCTGTCCGTTTTGATGAACTTGTCGAAAGGCATTTTCATGGTGAAAATTATTTCTCGCCATTGATTTCTGTCTCTCCCCACAAAGATGTGGCTATAGCAGTAGGAAGGCATTTCGGGGCAAGATCTTTATTGAACAAATCCAAGAAATTGTACCTATTTAAAATAAATGTACCTGAAGTTGATTTAATATATTACTCTGAGCATGCGGTCAGAGCACCAGGTAAATTGCAGGAAACCATCAAGAACGGGATTTGCATCAACATAGCAGTAGATGGATGCATGAACTCTTTTCCTTGGGACCGCGAGACTGAAAGCTACGCCCTTTATAAGATTGATCCGAGAGAGATTGTTGAGATATCCAAACCAGATGTGAAAACTTCTTCGTGGAACAGCAAAGTGACCACGACCGAATGAGATGTTTCCAATTCACTCGTCCTTCTCGTTCTCTTCCAGCGCTTTGAGCGCCACAAGACCTTTTCCTGATAGCAGTTCGAGTGCTGCTCCTCCGCCTGAGCTTATGAAACTGTATTCGTCTTCAAGGCCGAGAGAGTGGATGACGTCTGCTGTGTCTCCGCCTCCGACAATCTTGTTGCAGTCAAGCCCTGCGATGAACTTCGCTATCTCGTTTGTCGCCTTGTCGAAGGGCGGCTTCTCATAATAGCCGAGAGGGCCGTTCCAGATTATGGTCGCGGCCTTGCTCAGCAGCTTCTTGAATTGTTCCACGCTCTTCTCTCCGATGTCAAGGCCGATGCTCATCTTAGGGATTTCATTATACCGAACTGTCTTTATCCCCGTCTCCTTTGTCTGGCAGTCAGCAATAACCACGTCTTCCGGCAATATCAGGCTCTCGTTGTTTAGCATCATCTTCGCGTTCAGCAGGTAGTCCTTGTCGAGCATGCTCTCTCCGATCTCAAGGCCTCTTGCTGCGTAGAAAGTGAATATCATCCCTCCGCCAAGCAGCACCTTGTCTGATTTCACAACCATGGCCTGTATCAGCGGTATCTTGGTCTTGAGCTTTGCTCCGCCAAGGATTGCGTATATTGGTTTTTTCATCTTGCTGATGTCAAGATTGTCAAGCTCTTTCTCTATGAGAAGACCGATGCAGCCAGGCAGGAACTTTGTGATGGCGTGCACACTCGCATGAGCCCGGTGGCATACTCCGAAAGCATCATTCACGTAGATGTCAGCATAGCTCGCCAGGGTCTTTGCGAACTCTTCATCATTGTCAGACTCTTCTTTATGGAATCTTAGGTTCTCGAGTAGGATTATTCCGTCGGAAGGCATGCGCTTCACGATGCAGTCATTGGTCTTATAGATGCTTGTCTCCAATAGCTTCATCAGCCTCTCGCAGACCTTATCCATCTTCAGCCTGTCAACAACCTTTCCCTCAGGCTCTCCGAGATGGCTCATGATAATGAGCTGCTTGGCATCATGCTCAAGGATGTATCTTATGGTCGGAAGCGCTGCTTTCATGCGGGAATCGTCGCTTATCTCTCCACTCTCTTCAAGCGAGACATTGAAATCAACCCTTAGGAGAACTCGCTTATCTTTTAGCTCCATCTCTTTTATGGTCTTCATAATGAGAACTGATGATAAACTGATTTAAAAAACTTTTGCTAGAACAACCAGATGAGCCTTCACTTCTTTCTTCTCTTTGGTTTCTTGATATTTACCTCAGAACTCTTAAGGGTCAAGTCTGCTGGAGGAAGAGGCTCGTATTTCGGTTCGCCATGCTCTCCTATGTGAGGCATCTTCAATACAAAGAAAGCGAGGAGCGTCGCGCACAATGCGATCAGGTAGAATCCGAATCCGATGGCCATCCCTATCGCTGCTGAGAACCAGAGGCTTGCTGCTGTTGTGAGGCCATGAACTGATCCTTGGCGCTGCATTATTATGCCTGCGCAGATGAAACCGACGCCTGTGATTACATTGGCAGCTATCCTTCCTGTGTTGCTTGGCTCGACGTAGAGCGATAGCATGGTGAATATCATGGAGCCAAAGGCCACGAGAGTGTGGGTCCGAACGCCGGCAGGCTCTCCCCTCGACCCTCTATCAAACCCTATGAGGAACCCTGATACTAATACGAACACAAAGCCCAGCAAGAAGCGTAAATCCATCTCTGTTAAGAATGCGCCGTAATCAATCATCTCTGCTCTCCTCTTCTTTTAACTATCTTTACGATGTCTATCATAATATCTTGATTATATCTACCATTCTACATGAATAGCCCCACTCATTATCGTACCATGCCAGCACCTTTACGAAACGCTTGTCGATGATATTCGTAGACAGCGCATCGAAGATGCATGAATGAGGATTGTGGATTATGTCAGCTGACACCAAGGGCTCTTCGCTGTATTCCAGCACTCCTTTCAGGTTTGTTTCGGCTACGTTTTTGAAAAGCGACTTTATCTCTTCGATGGTCGTCTCTTTCTTTACTTCACAGACAAAATCAACTATGGACCCGTCAGGAACCGGCACTCTGAGCGATATGCCGTCAAGCTTCCCCTTAAGCTCAGGTATGACTTCTCCGACGGTCTTCGCAGCGCCAGTCGTGGTTGGAATTATCGACAATGCTGCGCTCCTTGCCCTTCTCAAGTCTTTATGAGGCGCATCCACGAGCCGCTGGTCTGCGGTGTAGGCGTGAGCAGTGGTCATGAAGCCATGCACCACTCCAAGATTATCATTAAGCACTTTCACTATCGGAGCAAGGCAGTTGGTGGTGCAGCTCGCGTTGCTGATTATAACGTGCTTCTCCTTATCATATAGGTTCTCGTTCACTCCTTTGACGATTGTTATGTCTGCGCCCTTGGCTGGAGCGCTGATAAGGACTTTCTTTGCCCCTGCCTTTATGTGCTTCATGGCACCATCTCTCTCTGTGAAGAAGCCAGTGCTCTCCACCACCACATCAATTTGCATATCCTTCCATGGAAGCTTCTCAGGGTCTCTCTCCGCGAGCACCTGGATGTGCTTTCCGTCGACAATTAGTGATTTGTCGTCATATCCTACCTCTGCAGGGAATTTTCTGTGAACAGAATCATACTTGAGAAGATGGGCAAGTGTCCTATTGTCAGTCAAGTCATTGACCGCGACCCACTCTATGCTAGGGTCATTGAAGCCTGCCTGGAAGACCATGCGGCCTATCCTTCCGAAACCGTTGATAGCAACTCTAACCATCTAAATACACCCCTTTGATATTGAAAATCACACTGTGTTCTTGAAGTTCTCGTTCGTTTCCTTCCAGATCTCCTCGAAATCAGCAAGCTTGTTCTTGATGATTATGTTAGTCAGAGCCTCGAGCTGAGCCCTCATGAGCGCCATTTTGTACATGTTGATGAGAAGAAGCTCCTTCACTTCCTGCTCAGAAAGATTCCTGACATTCTTCTGCATATCCAAGAACTTATGATTAACTATCTCTCTCTTTGCCTTCTTCACCGCCCCTTTTTTCATTACGGCTTTTCTTAGAACAATCCTATTTATAAAAGTTTCCAAATCAATCTGCGCTTGGATCCACGGAATAGACATATGCTTTTTTCATCACGTCATTCTACGTCACATAAACCGCGCCGAAATCCAACTATAACGCGATTAAGGCGCGCCCGATGAAAAAAACAGCTTCAAGCCAACAGATAAAGAGAATGAATGATAAGAATAAGAAAGATAATAAAATAATTTTCCATCCCTGCTTTCAGAACACTTTCTTCTTCTCGTGCTCGGCAAGCTGGCCCTTGATGAACTCCTTGGTCCTTGTGTTGTCCTGCTCCTGCATTATCTCTCCGCATTCAGGGCATTTGAAGTTGAACTCCATGGACTTCTCAAAGGTCATCCTTGTGCAGGCGTTCTTGCAAAGGTAGAAGTCGTTCTTCTCCTCGCGGTCAAGCCTGTCTTTCAGCTTTGATATCTTTGAAAGCCTTATCTTCTCAGCAAGATACGGCACCATGTGCTCGTTGAAATCCCAGTAGCAGATGTACCATCCCTTGATTCTATCCTTCTTTCTCAGGAATGAGACTATGTTGAACTCAAGCAGCCTATATAGAAGATTCCTTGCCATGTGTATCTCGATGTCAAGCTCCTCTGCTATGATGAACTCAGAGATCTGCTTCTTTCCGCGCAGGTATAATATTATCGGGATCGCCTCTTCCCCCACAAGCTCAGAGATCACGTGCTGTATGAGATCATCTGTTATCTTCATCTTCTTAGATATAGTTTCGCCTTTCGTGTTGGTGAAGACGAACGAATTGTCAACTACACGTATGTGCCGTTCGATCTGTATGCCCTCCTCGAGCATAAAACCTCTTCTTGTTTCAGATTCTATCATATGATTCCCCCCAATGCGATTATTATGAGAGATTTTGTTTGTAAAATCTCCCATCCCGGCGAACTGTACGATCAGTCCGCTGTTATCTTACCGTTGCGATAAAATTCGGTATGTCCTTTCATGGGAAATACCCTTTATAAATGTTTTGGTTTTAATATACTAAAAGGCGGACTGCCTTTAGTCGGAGAAACCCCCTTAGTCTGTTTTTGCTCTCAATCAGTAGTCCTCACGTCGACAGAGCCTTATTCCGCCGCCAGGAAGTGCTGAATCCGACCCTGGAAGTGTTCCTTGAAATCCAAAAAATTTATATAATCTCTATTCCAGAGCTGTTGGAGAAAGAGGGGGTCGTATTATACGGTACAGCCCTACTTCATCAAAGATGAGGGTTGCTGGCAATAATCACGGTAATAAGAAGATGAACGAGCCAAATAAGGAACTGGAGAAAGGAAAGGCAGAGAAAACGCCAAAGGAAGCTTCTGAGAAGTCAGAGCTAGGAATCACTATGACCAAGGCCGGTGACTTCAGCGAATGGTACACCCAGGTCATAAGAAAAGCAGAGCTTATTGAATACAGCCCTGTCTCTGGCTGCATGGTCATAAGGCCCTATGCATATTCTATCTGGGAGGCTGCGCAATCATTCCTTGACAAGGAATTCAAGAAGATGGGAGTGCAGAACGCCTATTTCCCGCTCTTGATACCAGAGTCATTGCTGAAAAAGGAGCAAGAGCACGTCGAAGGATTCAATCCAGAAGTCGCATGGGTCACTGAGCACGGAAACACTAAGTTCGAGGAGCGGCTCGCCATCAGGCCGACAAGCGAGACAATAATATATGATTCTTACACTAAATGGATCAGGTCCTACAAGGACCTTCCGCTCAAGATAAACCAATGGTGTAGTGTCGTGCGCTGGGAGTTCAAGCATCCAGTTCCATTCCTGAGGACAAGAGAGTTCCTGTGGCAGGAAGGCCACACAGTCTTTGCCACAAAGGAAGAGGCTGAAGCAGAGGTCTCTGATATATTGGCTCTTTATGCCCGCGCATTCGAGGAACTCTACGCAGTACCAGTCCTCAGAGGTCGGAAGACTGATTCTGAGAAGTTTGCTGGCGCAGATTACACAGTCACCGTGGAAGCCTTGATGCCAACAGGCAAAGGAATCCAGGCAGCCAGCGCCCACCTCCTAGGCCAGAATTTCTCAAAGCCATTCAACATAAGCTTCCTTGACAAGGACGGAAGCAGGAAATTCGGCTGGCAGAACTCATGGGGCTTCACCACCCGATCCATCGGAGTGATGGTGTCAATCCACGGAGATGATAAGGGTTTGATAATGCCGCCGAGGATTGCTCCAGTCCAGATAGTCATAGTCCCTATAGTCTTCAGCAATAAGCCTGCGATGAATGAGACAGTCATGAAGCTCTGCGAGCAGGTCCGAGGAGAGCTGTTGCATAATAATTTCAGGGTATTCCTCGACAAAGAAGAGGATTCAAGCCCTGGCTATAAGTTCAATTATTGGGAGATGAAAGGAGTCCCTCTCAGGATTGAGATAGGCCCGAAAGATGTGGAGAAGGGAAGCGTCGTGTTTGTCCGAAGGGATAATGGCGTCAAGGAATCGGTCCCTGCAAATGAGGTAGGCGTCAAGGCCATAAAGATGCTCGCTGAAGTCCAGGATGCTCTTTTTGAGCGCGCAAAAAAATATTTGCATGATCACATAATCAAAGCAGTCTCTCTTGCTGAGATAAAAAAAGCAGTGGAGGCAGGCAACATCGCTCTAGCCCCCTGGTGCGGAGAGCATTCCTGTGAATCAAAAGTTAAAGAGCTGACAGGCGCCAAGAGCCTCAATATGCCATTCGACCAGGAACGCCACGGCCACAAAGGGGATTGCTTCAGCTGCGGAAAGAAGGCAGAGCACTGGGTTTATTTTGCGAAAAGCTATTGATAAACCCCAGAAAGATATTTGTCTTTTCTTAGAACTTCATTCTTTTGCCTTTAATCTCTTGTATCTCTCTACCATGACCTGCAGGCCGTCGGGTGTGCCGTCATCATCAATCACCTTGCCTGTGATCTCATAAGTCGGAGAAAGGTTCTTTTCAGGCATTATACTGAGGAATCCATTCATATCCTTCCTTGTCCTGAAGGCATGGTGGACTTTCCCTATCTCCGGCTCTCCGAATCGGTAGAATGTTCCGATCTCTCCTTTCTTATACGGATGGATATTATGGTTGTTCATTTTATCTAACTCTTAATGCTGTGGTTTAAATTGTTTTCTATCATCAGCCTATCTATTTGCTTATCTCTCGCTCATGATAGAACTTCTGGTTCAGATGAGGTCTGTAATGGTCCAAGTCAAAGCATACCTGCGCGTCGAGCACGCGAATCTTGTCTACGACATCTATCAGGGGAACATCGCCGGTCCCGTCTGTTCCAAGGCTAACCATCCTTCCGAACTCGTCGCGGCTTATCAGCTCAAGGGCTTTCACTCCTGCGAATTTTCCCCTTATCCTGTCCTGACAGCTTGGAGGGCCTGAACGTGGTATGTGTCCTAAGACCAACTCCCGAGCGTTCTTGTCACCTGTCATCTTGATGTATTGCTGCATCATGTATCTTGCCACTCCTCCGAGCATAGGGTTTCCATGGGGGTCGAGCGTCTTGTCCTCGATGATCTCACCAACGCCTTTCAACCGGGTACCTTCTGCAACTGCGACAATGGTGTATCGCTTTCCATCCCGATGATAGCCAGGATATTTCTCATGGAGCTTATGTTCTTGTATAAGGCTGAAAAGCCTATCCATGTCCGTCTCTATTTCAGGAATTGTCATGAAGTGCACGTTTGAGGCGATTCCAGAATGATATGTCAAGTGACCTGCTCTTCTTCCCATTATCTGGACAAAATAGGTCATCCCATGCGATCCTGCAGTGGAACGTAGATCATTCAGCACATTGGTCACGTTGTTCACCGCGGTGTCAAATCCGAGCGTAAACTGCGTCCCGCACAGGTCCTTGTCAATGGTCTTTGGTATAGCAACAACTCTTGCGCCTTTTCCTGACAAGATTCCTGCGACTTTTTGCGTGTCCTCTCCTCCGATTGAACCAACAGCATGATAGCTGTTGTTCAGAAATCTCAGGACCTCCTGGGAGACATCAACTATCGCTTTCTTTCCTTCGACAATCATAGGATATTTGAAGGGGTTTGCCCTGCTTGACATCAGGATGGTTCCTCCTTCTCGGTCTATCCTTCTGACTGTCTCCTCGTTGAGAGGAGTGGTGTAGATGCTTCTTGTCTTCTCATTGTTATGGAGAGCTAACTGTATTGCTCCTTCCCACCCTTCGGTTATACCCTCTACTTCATATTTCCCTTGGGCAGACACCACTATCTGCTTTATTGCGTTGTTTAGCCCTGGGCAGTCTCCCCCGCCTGTCAGCACCGCGATTTTTTTCATAAAGCTACCTCCACGTATAGTAGTATTATTTTTCCTCACGCCCTTTTTTATAGAATTTTATTGAAAATTATATTTTTGTTGCCCTTATTATCCCTTATGGTCCAAGATACGCATTGATGCTATAAAAAGCTTTCTTTTCTCCCTCTCAGCTCTTCTTGAAGAAATCAGGGTTTACTTTCCTGAACCAGGGGCATTCCCAGCAGTATCTAAATTCTTTCTTGAGAAGTATGCAGTAAGGCTCTTTGCAGCCTGTGCCTGCGAGGTCCCAGCAGCGCTTCCCGGACGTGTACTTCCACGACGGGCAGTCCTTGAACGTCCTTGAGTCGCAGTTCCAATAGGACCAGCAATTCTTAGCCTCTTTTTTTGTCACGCACGTATTATTAGCCTTTCAAGTTTATAAAAATTGCGGGAATGCGCAGGTTTGATGCTCAAGAAAAAAAATAGTGGCGTTGAGGAGATTTGAACCCCCGACCCCGGGCTTATGAGACCCGTGCTCTAACCAAGCTGAGCTACAACGCCGAACATAATAATTATTCTTTTTGATGAGAAAGGGTCTTTATAAAAAGCTTATGTTTTTGAAAGCTTCTTTCTTCCACCGATATGTTTATAAAACTCTTCGTGTTCATCAATGCTAAAAGGGGTGGTTTCATGTATTGGTGGATAATTGGAATAGTAGTTTTCTTAGTGGTCATCAGCATAAGGGTCCTTCAGCAGTATGAGGAAGGGTTGGTTTTTACGCTCGGAAAGTACTCTGGCATCAGGAAGGCTGGCCTGAGGCTTGTCTGTCCTATCATCCAGCGGATGGTCCGCGTGGACATGAGGATCAGGACTCTTGACATCGAGAAGCAGCAGGTGATGACAAAGGATAACGTCCCTGTGCATGTCAATGGAGTGGTCTTTTTCAAGGTCCAAAAAGTTGAGGATGCGATCATAAAGGTGCAGGATTATGAGTATGCGATGGAGCAATACGCCCAGACAGCTCTGAGGGATGTCATCGGCGGCATGACGTTGGACACAGTCCTTACTGAGCGCCAGAAGATTGGCGACGAGATAAAGGTCATCGTAGACAAGGAGACTGACCAGTGGGGCTTGGATGTCAAGGTCATAAAGCTTCAGGACATCGAAGTGCCTGACGACCTCAAGAGGATCATGAGCAGGCAGGCTGCTGCTGAGAGGGAGAAGAGAGCAAATATCATCAAGAGCGAGGGTGATAGGGATGCGGCGAAGAACTTGGCGTCGGCCGCAGACACAATGTCCAAGTCCAGGGGCGCTATGCAGCTCAGGACATTGCAGACTCTTGACGGGCTTGGCCCGACTGCAAGCAACACAGTGATACTTGCTTTGCCGGTCGAGGTGATGGAGTTCTTCCAGAAGCTCTCTGGCGGTAAGCTTTCGAAGAATTGAGAAATTATTTAATTATTTTTATTCTTTTTTTCTTTATTTTTTTAACGTAAGAATCCTATTATCTTGTTCTGCATCTCTTCAGCCTCTTCCTTTGAGCTGTATTCCTTGTGGGGCCAGCTTCCAAGCTTGTCGTCCTTGAATCTTGGTATTATGTGGAAGTGGGCGTGCTCCACTATCTGGCCTGCTGCTTCGCCGTTGTTCATCCCCAGGTTGAATCCATCGGCGCTCGTCGCTTTCATCACTGCCATGGCAACTTTCTTCACGAACTCAATCAGGTTTGTCTCCTCTGATTTTGGGAAGTCGAGCAGGTTCCTGCAGTGCGCCTTTGGTATTATCAGGACATGGCCTTTGTTGATGGGCTTGATGTCCAGGAATGCGAGGAACTCGTTGTCCTCGAGGAGCTTGGAGCTAGGTATCTCTCCTTTTACTATCTTGCAGAATATGCAGTCATTGGCGATGCTGCTCATCAATCTTCCTCTTTTCGTTCCTCAAGGTTAGGCTCTATTGATGCCAGCTCTTCGAATGTTTTGTTCTCCATGTGAGTCACAATCTCCCTCAGGTTGACAATCTTCGGGGAGAACTCTCTCTTGTTCCTTCTGTCAAGAAGGATGGTCTTGAGGCCTGCGTTCCTAGCCCCTATTATGTCGGTCGGTATAGAATCTCCGACCACCACGACCTCTTCTGGCTTAACTCCTAATTTCTTGATGAGCTGATGGTACATCTCAGGGTCTGTCTTCAAGAGTCCTGTGTCGAATGAGAACACCATCTGGTCAAAGTGTTTCCCAAGCTCGAACTTCTCGACTACGCGCGTGATTGTCGGAGTCGAATCTGATATGAGCCCGATCTTGATGCCTTCTTTTTTCAGGCGCTCCAATACCTCAATAGTCTCGAGGAAAGGCTTTGCGAGCAGCTCGTTCTTGTTCCACATGCCAACAAGGCGCTCTATCATCGCTTCATTTGGCTGGATCTTGAACTCATCGCACACGGCGATGAATGCTTCATTCATATCACTGTATGGCTTTGTCATTATGGAATGCTCGAACCTGACGATGAAATCACGAAAGCTCATAGGCACTCGAAGTATGTACTTCACCTGCTTTACCGGGCTCGGGAATATGCCGTTCTCTACCAGTGTTCCCCAAAAATCGAAGATTATTGCTTTTATCATAGTAAATCGAGAATTTGCTGGTGTTTAAAAAGTTATTCTTGTGTGCGCGTCACTGAATATATTGTATCAGATTGTATGTTGCTGCGAAGGCTTTTATGCTTGCTACGCCGTACAGGAGCATTGTGCCTGGGTCAAATTTATCATTTTTTTTATTACCTTGTTGAGGATGTAGCATAGCGGCAGCATCATCCCTATGGAGGCTAATGTGTGGGTTGTCAGCCCTGCGTCTAATCCTGCATAGTTCACAAGCATCACGGTTATAGGATTCGTCTCTGACTCGAAAAGTGTTTCGATGTGGGCAGCTCCGCTGCTTTTTACGCACATTGCGGTCATGGCATTGTCTGCGATGAGAAAAGCCGAGGACAGGCCTGCCGCTATCATGTAATCCTTCTCTTCCCTGGCAAACTTGACGGCTGATTTGTAATGGTCAGCGCACTTGTTGATAATTATTCCTAGTTCCATCCCGAATCAGGGAAAAGAATGAGTTCCTACTATATAAAAGTAACCGAACTATTTCTTAGGGTGGAATGATAAGAACAGAATCTTTACTCTCAGATCAGTCTTGCTCTTTTTTTGGGCAGAGGGTGTCGCTCTCATAATTCGGCGGGTGGAGCTCTCTTATGCATTTACAATTATACTTGGCGCACTCTCCTCCAACCTTATAAATTATGCCCTTATCGCTTTCTTTTATTTTTAGAAAGAAGCTGCCATTGACTTGTCTTAGATATCCGCAAGATATGAAATCATACCCTCTGAGTGTCTTGTCCACAGAAAAAGCAATCTCTTCTAGCTTCTTATATGGTACATAATGCTTTCTTGATTTTATGCTCGGGTTATATTCTCCCTTTCGTTCTCTTATATTCATTGATTCACATCCAGAAAAAATAGCTTATCCTTCTCAACATCAAGCACCATTATCTTATTGGTATCCTTTTCGTCGCCAAGGTAATGCCCTCCTGGGCAGAGGATTCTGGTCTTTCCGTGCATGCAGTCCTCTGGCGTGTGCGTGTGTCCGTGGATGTAATAATCATAGCCTGCTCCGAGCATCTTGTCCTGGACTATAAGGTTGTCGCCGTGAAAAACGCCAATCTTCTTTCCGCTGTGCTTCAGCTCCATAGTCCTACCATGGTGCTCCCAGCCGAACTTCTTCACGAACTCCTCGATTAGAGCCCTGTCTCCGTCGCAGTTCCCGAATATGAACTTCATGTTGAGGCCTTCGAAGAACTTGATTGTCGCCGGTGCAACTATGTCGCCGGCGTGAATGACGAACTCGACCTTGTTCTTCTTGAAGAGCTCGACCGCTTTCTTTATGTTAGTCACATTGTCGTGCGTGTCAGAGATTATGCCAATCATCGTGTCTGCCTTAGGAGACTCCGGCCGAAGGCTAGGAGTCGCCTGCTTTTGGTCTGCTCAAAAACGCTTTTATGTTTTTGGCACGCAAAACGTCGCCGTTTTGCTGAAACTTTTCCGCAGAAAAGGTTGATGGACTCTGCGGGAGTCGCACCCGCGGCCCCCACAATGCCAATGTGGTGCTCTACTACTGAGCTAAGAGCCCGAATTTTCGGAATAATTTTTGTTTTCTAAGTTCGTCAGGCTTCGCATCAGCGAATGCCTGACTTGGCTACTTTCTGCCAACTCTCAAACAAAACCGCTGGTTTTGTTGCACCAAAAGGCTTTTTGCCTTTTGCTTGTTGGTAAAGAGCTAGAGTTCAGAGCCCGATATCTCTTAAGCGTTCATCGGCTATTTAAATAAGTTTCTGAATGGCGAGGCTGTTACCTTAATGGTCTTTGGATAGGGACTTTGGATTAGGGGGCATCTTCTTGATGCCTCTTCAAAAACTCTTTTAT
>Ga0268280_1000919_pt1 | contig 21515 bp, 24 predicted proteins | sample saktaG_9_FD_190139 | JGI IMG/M metagenome (GOLD analysis project Ga0268280, IMG submission 190139) | Saline water microbial communities from Sakinaw Lake, British Columbia, Canada - sak_2011_5_24_40m | ecosystem: Environmental > Aquatic > Non-marine Saline and Alkaline > Saline ... | reverse complement strand
AACCGTTTATGCACCAATGAACCTCAGAGATAAACTTTATAAACCGAGTTTCTTGTATAGTTTTGGTTAGCCTTATTAATGTAAGGTTCTAATTCCGAAAGGAATGCCTAAAAATGGTATATGAAATAAACCAGCAAGAGTATAATTTGAAACTAGCCGAGGCTCTTAAACAAATTCCAGAGATAAAAGAACCCGAATGGGTTGCATTCGTTAAATCTGGACCCGCTAAAGAACGTCCGATTGACGAACCAGATTTCTGGCATAAAAGAACGGCGAGCATATTGAAGCAAATTTACAAAAAAAATATTGTTGGTGTGAATAGATTGAGAACAAAATATGGAAGCAAAAAAAATAGAGGCTTTCAGCCAGAAGAATTCAGAAAATCTGGGGGGAAAATAATTAGAACAATTTTACAGCAGTGTGATGCTGCTGGATTTACTGAAATTGCCAAGGTTATTAGGGGCGTTAGAGAGAGAAAGCCTGGAAGACAACTTACTCAAAAAGGTAAAGATTTTTTGGAGGCAATAAAATAAAATGGGATTTTCTACTAAGGGAAAAAAGACTAAACTTGCGGTTAAAGGAAGACAGACTAAGTGGGCACCGGTTTGGGCTGTTTTGAAAAAATTTGGAAAGGGTAAAAAAGTGCATCCATCTCAAATGACAAAATACAGAAGATCGTGGAGAAGAACAAAACTTCATATTAAACCCGCAAAGGAGACTAAAAAGCACCTAGGTTAAAATGGCAAAAGAAAAAGAAAAAAAACCGGATGTTGAAAGAGAATACATAATTCCTTTAAGAGAGAAATGTAGAAGTGTTCCTAGATACAAAAAGACAAACAAAGCAATTACTACTGTTAAAAAATTTCTTGTGAAGCATATGAAAATTTATGATAGAGATTTAAAAAAGATAAAGATAGATAGTTATCTTAATGAATTTTTGTGGGGAAGGGGAATAAAAAACCCTCCGCACAAGGTCAAGGTTAAAGCGATTAAAAATTCTGAAGGAATCGTAAGAGTTGAACTTGCAGAACCATCAAAGAAATTCCGGGATAAGAAAGCAAGAGAGGAAAAGATAATCCTAAAAGCTTCGGAAAAAGTTAGTAAGAAGAAGGTTGTAGAGAAGAAAGAAGAAGGGAAAACTCCAGAAGAAGTTAAAGAAGAAAAAGAAAAGAAGTCGGCAGTTGTTGAAGCTGGAAACGAGATGGAAAAGGCAGCCGCTAAACACGCTAAGCACGAATTTGATGTTAATTCTAAGGCACCAAAGCATCAAATAAGAAACGCTTTGAAGAAGTAGATTTTTATAATAAAGAATTCTTTAAAAGGTATGTTAAATAAATTGAAAAAAGATTTGAAAAAAGCTTCAAATAAAAAACAAGCCGTGCTTCTTCAGAGATTTTTTAAGATGGGTAAGGGGCAATATGGTGAAGGGGACATTTTTTTAGGAATAAAAGTCCCAATTCAGAGAAGCACTGCAAAGAGATATGATTTAGGCTTGGAAGATATTCAAAAATTATTAAATTCTAAGATACATGAAGAGAGATTAATTGGATTATTTATTTTAATTAGTAAATATAAAAAGTCTGATGAAAATTTGAAGGAAGAGATATACAAATTTTATTTAAAAAATTCCAAGAGAATCAATAATTGGGATTTAGTGGATTTGTCTTCCCATAAGATTGTGGGAAATTATTTGTTAGATAAAGATAGGAAGATTCTTTATGAGTTGGCTAAATCTAGTAATCTATGGGAAAAGAGAATTTCAGTTATCTCTACATTTGCTTTTATTAACGATGGTGATTTTAAAGACAGTCTAGCAATTGCAGAAATCTTATTGGGAGACGCTCATGACCTAATCCATAAGGCGGTGGGGTGGATGTTAAGAGAAATAGGGAAGAGAGACAAAAAGGTTTTAGAGGGGTTCTTAAAAAAGTATTATAAAGCCATGCCAAGAACAATGTTGAGGTACGCCATTGAAAAATTCTCTGAAAAGGAAAGAAAAATATGGATGAAAGAATAGAATTTGCAATTCTGAATATAGACAAGCCCACCGGACCTACAAGTTTTGATATAGCAGAAAAGGTTGGAAGAATGGTTGGGGCGAGGAAATTTTCACATTTTGGAACACTTGACCCAAAGGTTACGGGGGTGCTTCCAATAGCACTGAATCGAGCATGTAAACTAACCGGCTTTTTTATTCATCACGACAAAACTTATGTTGGAATTATGAGAATACACGAAGATATTGAAATGAAGAAGATACAAGAAGTCATCAATAAAAAGTTCCTTGGTAAGATAAGACAGACTCCTCCTGTGAAATCTCGTGTTAAAAGAGAGGAAAGAGAAAGAGAGATTTATTCTTTTGAATTGTTAGAACAGGATGGAAAAGACATTCTATTTAATGTAAAATGTGAGGGAGGAACTTACATAAGAAAATTAATTGATGATTTGGGGAGCGAACTTGGAATTGGGGCGCACATGCTTGAGTTGAGAAGAACTCATGCAGGAATTTTCTCCGAAGAAGACAAGAATTTTGTTAATCTGTATGATTTGGAAAAGGCGGTTAAAGAGAATAAATTAAATGAAATCTTAATCCCTGGTGAAGAAGCCCTAAAGAAAGTAATGCCCTTTGTTGAGGTTAAAGAAAGTGAAATTAAGAGGCTATTAACCGGAAAATCTGTAGAGAAAAAAGACATAGTTAAAGACGTGAAATTAAAAGAAAAAGAGGAAGTTGCTGTTTTCTCAGGAAAATTGTTTCTTGGGGTTTACGAAAAAATTGGGGAGATCTTAAAACCCAAGTTTGTGAGGAATTAAACCTTTTCGCACTCTTTCCACATTTGTAAAAACTGGTTTCTAAGCATCCTTATTAGGGGTTTTGAATCCGTCCAGATTGTTATGTAATCCTTGCTATCTTTAACCTCGGGCTTCCCGATAGTAATTCTTGCGAATTTATTGTCAAAAACTCCAAATCTCAAAGGGTATTCCCCGAATTTTTTATTGTATTTTGCAATCTTGCATCCAGCATCTTTCCATTCCTTTGCTCTCTTCCATGTTTCATTGTTAATAACCCCAATCAACCTCACATCAACACCCCTTTTTACTGCCCTTCTTATCTCCCTCACGCCCTCCCCCCAATATCTCCAGTTTCTCTGGACACCAAAAATTTCTATCTTGGTGCTTGTGTTTTCTTCGGCGAGTTTGTTCATTATTGCCCTTTGTCCTTTAATCAGAGAAAAGGTAAAACTCTCTTCATTGTCCTTAATCTTAGAAAGAATCTTTGAGGATTTTTTTAATTCTTTAATTTTTGTTTCCTGCTCATGAATTCTCTCTTCAACCATTCCTTTAATATTAATTAATTTGTATCTTTTTGAGTTCCCAGGAATTTCAGAGATTATTCCGTCCATTTCAAATTTCCTTATAATTGCATAAAGTTTATTCTGCGGAACTCCAGAATCAATACTAATTTCTTTTGGTAAAGCAACTTCAAGTTTTGAAAATGATGCCAAAACTTTTGATTCATATTCTGTAAACCCTAAACTTTCGAAAAATTCTTTTTTGTTCATAATTTCTTCATTTTTCTGAGTTTTTTAAATACTTGTGTACTCTGAAAGTACTTAAAATATAATTAAGATGCAAACAAAATCTATTCATGAAAAAAGAGATAATTGAAGTTAACTTCAGACTTGCCGCGAAAGCTTTTATTGTTAAAGGAGACCAACTTTTTTTAATTAAAAGAGCAGAAGATGATGTCCAAAAGCCGGGGGTTTGGGAAATTCCAGGAGGGAGATTAGATTTGGGAGAGGACCCTATCCTTGGCTTAATGAGAGAGATCAGAGAAGAGACAGGGATGTATGTGGAGGTTATCTACCCAATGAGTGTTAGACATTTTACGAGAGATGATGGGCAAATAATAACGATGTTGGTTTTTTTGTGTAAACCGCGTGGGGGGTACCTAAAACTTAGCGAAGAACACTCTGTTTCCTGTTGGGAAGATATAGATAGGTGTAAGGAAAAATTGGTGGACTTTTTCTATAAAGAAATTGACCTATATAAAAAACTAGATCTGGGAAGAATTGTTTAGCATGGGAAAGACAATGTCCGATATAGAACGGTTGGCTAGAGAGAAAGGGCTTTCGGGGGTTGTTGGAAAAGTTACGCTAAAGCAGGATAAATTAAGACAGTTATTTGAATCTGAACTTCCGCAATACGAGGGAAGAGTTCTTCCATATTCCGAATTTAATGAGAGAAACAAAGAGCTAATGGATTTTTTTAAAAGGCACCTGAAAGCCAGGGAGGGTTTTTGTGTGAGGGCACTTCCAACTAGAGAAGGATGTGAAAAAGGATTAGTAAGAAGATTCAAATTAGATTTTATGGATTTTAAGGATTGCAAAGATTTTCTGACGAGGGTAATTGTAAATCTTGCAGAGTATTATGATGTCGGAATAAACTGCTGGGTTCCTTCTACTTATGGGGGAGTGATAATTTCTTCTAGAAATATACTGGTTGGAGAAATTGCAACAGATTTAGTAAAATTAACTTCGGGTGAGGAAACTCCAATTGCGGGATTTTCCATGGATAGAGAAGCAGTTCATACTAAAGGGGATAGGATAGTTTGGTATGGAAAAGACGGAATTGCTAAGAGAGTTTTATGGAGAGCTCTGGGTTATATTGGCATCGGGGAAGATAGATTCAATCCAATTGCTTGGGGAAAAGGATATTATGAATTTATTTCTCGGAAAGATAATGGAAAAGTAATGTTTGTGGATTATGACCCACAATCTAAACTTCTTGATTAAAAACAATAAACCTTAATAATTGCTAAACCTATTCTATTTTATGAAGAAAATTGTCTTAATTTCTTGTGCTAGCAAAAAACTTCCTGCTAGAGCCAAAGCAAGTGAGCTGTATATAAGTCCCCTTTTTAAGGGAAACTTAAACTATGCAAAATCCCTAAATCCGGATAAAATATTTATTCTTTCTGCGAAGTATGGTTTACTAAATTTAGAGGAAATGATAGAACCCTACAACGAAACATTAAATGAAAAATCCAAAGATGAAAGGCAGGAATGGGCTAACAAAGTTTTAGAAAAACTTAAACAAGAAATTGATTTGAATAATGATAAAATAATCTTTTTAGCCGGGGAAAAATATAGAGAGTTTCTCCTACCATTTATAAAAAATTTCGAAATACCTCTGGAGGGGTTGGGAATTGGTAAACAATTATGTTTTCTTAGTGGAGGAAGATGTAAGAGATTACACGAGATTTTTAATAATATGCACAAATTTTCTTTTCCGTTTAACGAATCTGAAATCCCTTTAAATGGAATTTATATTTTATTTGAAAAAGGAGAAAATGCCCATGGTAGTGAGAGAATCGTGAGAATTGGAACGCATACCGGGGAGAATCAATTACCTTCCAGATTGCTTCAGCATTTTGTGAATGAAAATAAAGATAGGAGTATCTTTAGAAAAAATATAGGAAGGGCGCTCTTAAACAAAGATAAAGATTCTTATCTTAACACATGGGAAATAGACACAACAACGCGTGAGGCAAAAGAGAAATTTGGAAAAATGGTTGATGAAGAAAAACAGAAAGAGGTAGAGAAGAAAGTTACGAAACAGATTCAAGATAATTTTAGTTTTATTGTTATTCCTATTAAAGATAAAGATGAAAGACTACAGATAGAATCTAAAATAATTTCAACGGTCTCCTCTTGTAAGAGGTGTAACCCTTCCCAAAATTGGTTGGGGCTTTTTTCTCCTAAAGATAAAATAAAAAAAAGCGGGCTTTGGCTTGTTAATGAATTATACAAGGAGCCCCTGTCGGAAGAGGATTTTAAAAGGCTTAAGGAGTTGATTGATTCATGAGAAACTTCCTTTATTATTCAAAGAACGCAAGAACCTCGGGAAATTTTGATACAACTAACCTGATGAAAGCCGGAAGGATGGACATCGCTTGTCAGCTGGTTATTATGGCTTTTTTTGTTTCGCACCATACTCGGGAAGATGTCAAATTACACATGATTTTTGATGGAGCTCCAGACCCCCCAAAACATCTTGAATTATCCCCCTCAACAAATTTTCTAGCAGATGATGAAGATAGAATTGATATAAGCAAGAAAGATATTGGAAGCCTTCTAAAAAAAATGCTCTACAAGTATAAGAAGGGAGAGAAAAGAGAAGTGGCAAAGGGCTATTTTATTGAAAAGAAAAGTTTTCCAAAGGTTATTGATGAGCTTTTAGATGAAGGAAAACAGATATTTATTATGGATAAAAAAGGAGAAGACATAAGAGAAATTAAAGACTTAAGCAACGCGGTTTTTGTTATTGGAGACCAAGATGGTATCCCTAGGCCAGAGATGAAGAGGATTAAAGGCAAAGGTATAAAGAAGATTAGTGTTGGGAATCAGATGTACTTCGCTTCCCAGACTCTTACAATTATTCAAAACGAGCTAGACCGTAGAAATCTTTAATAAAGGACGTTATTTCTATATAACATGAAGAAAGCGGTTAGATTATACATAACGGGAACGGTTCAGGGAATGTTTTTTAGGCAACTAATCAAACAAAATGCCGAAAGATACGACGTTAAGGGTTTTGTAAGGAACCTAGAAGACGGAAGAATTGAAGTTTTTCTTGAAGGAAATATTGATGAAGTAAAGAAAATGATTGAGATATGTAAGAAAGGTCCAAAACACTCAATAATCTCAAAGGTTGAAGAAAAGGATGAAATATTCCAAGATTTTAAAGTGTTCAAGGTGTTGCATATTTAGAGGATTCTATGATATTCACAAATTCAGATGGGGGAGCGAGAGGAAATCCGGGGCCCGGGGCAATTGGCGTTCTTATTAGAAATGAAGGAGAGATTCTAATAAAATCAAGCGCGTTTATAGGGAATTTCGTTACAAATAACATCGCAGAATATGAAGGTTTGATTAAGGCACTTGAACTGGCTTCTAAAGTTACAACAGAAGAGATAACATGTGTTTTGGATTCGGAGCTTGTTGTTAAACAACTCCTGGGAGAGTATAGGGTAAAAGATAAGAAACTCCTGCCTTTATTTTTAAAGGTACAAAAATTACAAGAAAATTTTAAGAAAATAAAGTATGTTTATACGAGCAGAGAAGATATCTTTCAACAGATAGTTGATGAGTTGGTTAATCTTGAATTGGAAAGTAGAGGTTTCAAAAAATACGGAAGGAAGTAGATTTTATAAATATAGAAATTCTTAATTTAATAAGACTAGGAATCTCCATTTGGAATTCCTGTCAATGTCAATTTTGTTGACACAAAACTAACATGGGAAGAGAGGAACAAATAATTAATGAAAGAAAGAGGAAAATTGCTGAACTTAGAAAGCAGGGAATTAATCCTTATGTTTATAAATTTGACAAAACGCAAAGCTGTGCAGAGTGTGTTAAATCAAAAACTGGAGGAAAAGTAAAAACAGCTGGAAGATTAATGACTTATCGTGATTTAGGAAAAATCGCGTTTGGAAATCTTCGTGATATGGGCGGAGATGTTCAAATTGTTTTGCAAGAGGGAAAAACTCCGGAAAAAATAAGAGAATTTGCTAAAAAATATGTTGATACGGGAGATTTTGTTGGAGTTGAAGGAAAAATAATAAAAACAAAAACCGGACAGATTTCTGTACTTGTTAATAAATTGGAACTACTAACAAAAAGCATTCTTCCTCTTCCAGATAAGTGGCACGGATTACAAGATAAAGAAGAGAGATACAGAAAAAGGTATCTTGATTTGGTTATGAACCCGGAGGTTAGGGGGGTGTTTGAAAAAAGGCAACAAATTATAAATGCGATTAGAGAATATCTTGTTAAAGAGAACTATGTTGAGGTACAAACACCGATATTGCAACCGATTTATGGGGGAACAAATGCCAAACCGTTTGATTCAAAATTAAATGCTCTTGATATGAAGGTATATATGAGAATTTCTAATGAAATGTACTTGAAAAGATTAATCGGAGGGGGATATGAAAAAGTTTTTGAGTTTTCTCCTGATTTCAGAAATGAGGGAATAGATAAACTACACAACCCCGAGTTCACGCAGGTTGAAACTATGTGGGCCTACGCAGATTACAAAGATAACATGAAACTCTGGGAAAAAGTTATTGAGTTTATAGTGAAAAGAGTTCACGGGAAAACAAGGATTGAAATTGGTGGAAATAAAATAGACTTCAAAATACCCTGGGCAAAAGTTAAATTTTTAGATGCGATTAAGAAATACGCTAAAATTGATTTTACAAAATTTAAAAGTTTAGAAGAAGCCAAAAAAGCGGCTGAAAAGATAGGGATAGATACGCAGGGTGTTTTAGATATTGGAAAATTAATGATAGAAGTTTTTGAGGCAAAAGTCCAGCCAAACATTATTCAGCCATCAATGATTTATGATTATCCACAAGAAGCGGCAATACTATCGCGGGCTGAAAACGGAATTGCAAAATCTTTTGAGGTTATAATAAACGGATGGGAAATTGCTCTATCCTATTGTGAAGAAAATGATCCTGCAGCATTAAGGGCAAAATGGGAACAGCAGGAAAAAGCTTTGAAAAGAGGAGATGAGGAAGCTCAAAAAATGGATGAAGATTTCTTAAATATGTTGCAGCAGGGAATGCCTCCGACATCTGGGTTGGGCATGGGAATAGATAGGCTTGTGATGCTTCTTACAAACCAAGCATCAATCCGAGACGTAATTCTGTTTCCATTTATGAAGCCAGAAAAAGAGGGAAAATAAAATGCCCGGCTTAATTATAAAATCAAACATTAAGAAAACTGTTGAAGAGCTTCAAAAAGGTAAAGAAGAAAACGAGAAAGTCTCTTCTGTTGCCGATGAAGTTGGAAGAGCTCTTGACAGAAAAGTTGAAGGGGTGCTACTTACTGCTATTGAAAGAGCAAAGGCAAATAAAAGAAGAACGTTACAGGCGAGAGATTTGTAATGACAACCGAGAATTCTATTAGAGGGAAAAAAGCTCGAAGGTCGGGAGCGACTTTTGAATTGAAAGTTCGGGCGGATTTGGAAAAACAAGGCTGGATTCTGGATAAATGGACCAATAATGTTGATTTGGAAGAGAGAAAAGTTATCAAAGCCAAGAGAAAATATAATCCTTTTATGCGGGCGCTTTCGATTGGGACGGGTCTTCCAGATTTTATTTGTATTAAAAGGAAAGGGAAATTGTATGAAATTATAGGATTGGAGGTTAAATCTCGAGGGTATTTGGATGCTGATGAAAAAAAGAAATGCGAAATTCTTTTAGAGTTAGAAATTTTTGGTAAGATTCTTATTGCAAAAAAAGGTAAGAAAAATGGAGAAATAGTTTATGATGATTTTAAAAAGAAATATAAAAAGGATAGCTAGCAACCTCCTCTTTCTAATTCTTGTAATTTTTTTAATTAATTTTATCTCGGCATCCGCAGGATGTGACTCCGGGCAAATTGATATTAACTCCGCCTCTTTGGAAGATTTAGATAAAATAACGGGAGTTGGCCCGGTTATTGCACAAAACATAATAGATACTCGCCCCTTCAACTCAATTGACGAATTGATTAACGTTCTAAGAATTGGGGAGATTACTCTACAGAAAATAAAGGACCAAGGACTTGCTTGTATAGAAGAAAGAGAAAAAGAGGAGGAAATTGAGAATGATTCCGAAGAAGAACCACTAATTGAGGAAAATGAAGAACTTCCCATAGAAAATCCCCCCTCCCCAATAGAACCAGAAACAATAAAACTAAATTCAAAAGATATAAAAAGCGAGGAAAATTCTGAAAAACTAGACAAGAGTAAATATGCGGTTTATGGTTTTGCTATATTCTGTGTTTTAATTTTATTCTTGTTCATTTTTAAAAAATTTAGGTTAAAAAAACATGGCTTTGAATAGAGAAGAAAACGAAACGAGAGGAATTAGGGCTACGCTCATAGTAGAGGTACTTGGAAGGCCTCCAGAACATCTTACTGAAACTCTTAATAAAATTTCTGAGGCGATTGGAAAAGAAGATGGAGTAAAAATAGAAGAGGTTAAGACAAAAGAGCCGGTAGAACTACAAAATGAAAAGGGATTCTATTCAAGTTTTTCAGAGATAACCGTTGAAGTAAGAGAAATTGCAACTCTTGTTATACTCATGTTCAAGTACATGCCGGCACACGTGGAAGTTATTTATCCTGAATTAATAGCGCTCACCAATAATGGATGGTCCGACATCTTAAGTGAATTAATAAGGAGACTTCATGGTTACGATGAAGTTGCGAGAGTTCTTCAAATTGAGAAAAAGGTTCTTGAAAATAAGTTAAGAGATGTCCTCGAAACAAAAGAAAAATCAGATAAAAAGAAAGGTTCTCCCAAGAAAAAAACAGTTAAAAAATCTAAATAATTATTTTTTAGAACCGAATTTTAGTAAGTTAATTGGGCCACCGCCCGCTCCCCGATACTTCTTAAGGAAAAACCAACCCCCTGCAACAACTACTACAACTACCAATAACCATCCAAAGAGCTTTAACCAAGAACCTCCTCCGGAGTCATCTTTATCGTCAACAGGAGTTATGTTTGCATAAGGATCAATATCGTTTTCACTTGGAATAAAATTATCCAAAAAACGAACAGAGATTGGGATATAAGAATACATGTTTCCTTCCCTGGCCGCAATATGCCCTTGTAGGTTATCTTCTTCGCTCTGTGGAAGGAAAACCACTTCTATACGAATGTTAGAATTTTCGTCCAACTCCGAAATATCCTCAATTGAGAGATTTATAACTCCTTTTAGAGAATTTGATATTATTAATGAAATATCTTCTAAGCTCTTTTCTCCGGTATTATTTAGGTAAATAATTCTTTTTCCAGAAGAATTGGTTGGAAGAGTTAAGTTAATTAAAGGGGGATCAAATTCAAAGGACTTTTCTTTTTCCACAGCGGAGATGTTCTTGAAAACGTAAACGGGTATCAAATAACTCGTGTCTCCGCTAGTTAATTCAAGATAGTCCAGTATGAAGGGTCCAATTTTATCTACATCAAATGTAACTTTTTTTACCTGTCCAGATTGCAATTCAAAAGAATCGCTCAAACCCGAAATTTCCGAAGTTATTGTTCTTTTTCCGGATTGTAAATTTTGTAGGGTTATAATAAAATCTTTGTCCGTCATTATTACTCCTGGACTTGCGGAAAAAACCGCCAAACTATCTGTAGTAGAGAACTCTTCTTTAATGTCGTCATCAAGGATTTTTGTTCCGTTAGAATATTTAATATTTTGTAGGACCATAGAAAAATTATTCTGTGTTTGAGGAAGACTTGCTGAGATGTAATAATCGTCGTTAACCTTTATCATTTCCGGGGTTATCGCAACCCTTATATGCCCATCCCGATAAAACAGGATATTTTCTTCCAGAGGAGGTTCAATAAAGCTTCCGGATACTTTGGCGGAAAAAACAGAACCTTGCTTAAATTCTCGATTCATTTCTATTTCTATCGCTGAAATAGAATTTATAATTAAGATTAATAAAAATAAAAAGAACACACCTTTTTTTATCATTATTCTAAAAAGAAAAAGGGGTTAATAAAGTTTATTTATCCCTACCCATCTCCTTAAGTTTCTTAAGAACATCATTCAATTCATCGTGGGGCTGCTCCTGAGGCTTTCTTACTGGGGTCGGCCCTCTCATTCCTGTTGAGGGAAAAATTCTCCTCTGAGGCATCGTTCCTCTCCCAAACATTGGTGGAGATGGACGAGTAGCCATCTGTCCGCTACTTGGTTTATTAGAAGAAGCACCCCCCTTAGAAAATTTAGACTTAATTCTCATCCAAGTAGGACGTAATTTCTCCCTGAAAATAATTGCTAAAACAACCAAGATTATAAGAACTAAAAGGATGATAATCCACCATAACCAACCGCTGGATTTTTTCTTTTCGAAGCAACAAACCATTCCAGATTCCCCACAACTAAGGGTTGTATCTTCCTCTTCTCCGCTTGCACATGAAATGCTTTCACAAGTTCCGTATTGCAATGCACAAGCCGATTGAGCAACTGGTTCCTGGCAGTATCCCCCGTTACCACAACAAGTTTGTCCGCTTAACAAACCAGAAGCTTGAAGGATGGATCCTCCCGCACAATTCTCTGCAGAATTACAAATCTCTCCGAGTTGTTCGGTACATGATTGTAATACTTTTGGAACGGAACAACAAACAGAAGAGGTTCCTACACAACGGTATCCTGGAAGAACATTTCCTAATGCACAATCGATTGATAACATACAATATTTCCCACTGTCCTCACAATCCTCGCTTGTTGGAGCTCCCTGAACAACTCTTGGCCAAATAGAATAAAGGATGAAAGCGTTAGAAAGAATATTTCCTCCGTCCCAACATCCGTCTTTTCCCTGAACTTCAAATAACCATGCTTGAGTATTTAGTTTTTCTTGGGGGGACTCATAAGAAAGGGGTAGAAGAGCAACGGCAGTATCATAAAATTTTCTTCCGTTAGTTTCTTCCCAATATTTGTTGTTTTTTTGTTTTTGGAGCAAATCGCTTCTAAACTCCGGGTATCCGGTTAGAGCATATAAAAAAGACTCCGGGATAAATTGTTCGTTATCTTCAGCCATCGTTACTAAATAAGGAAGATAAGAACTGACGTCCTCTTTGAGATGTTTTAAAACTAAAGTCGCCCACAAACTTCCTTCATAACTACAATAACCCCCCTGTTTAAAACAAAGAGAATCGACTTTTTCTGAAGTCGTTCCTTCAGAAGGAGCGGAGTTAGTATTTTCTGAAATATAGAAAACAGAAGAATCAGATTTCTTAAATATAAGAGATGTGCTGAAATCCCCATCACAAGAAATCTCAAATTTCTTATTTACACAACTCGAAGATATCTTTAACCACCAGTCTCTTCCAACTTCAAGAGAAAGACAGCTTCCTGCACCAGAAGTAAATCTTTTATCGCCCTTTATTGTGGTTGAATGTCCAGCACCATCATAACTTATTCTACATGTTGTTTCATTAGTACTATCAATCTGAAGGTACCAGGCTAAATCCTCGGGAGTTCCGTTTTGAGAAATTAACCAATTCTTCGCAGAAGTAATACTTGAACCGGTTTTGTCGAGGGCAAGAATTGCTTGTGCTGTTGCTTTTACGGTACATCCATTGCTTGGCCAACAGTTGCTACTACTGGAAGCACTTGATAATTCGCTTTTACACTTTCCGGTAGAAAGAACAGAAAATATTTTTTCTTCCAAAGAAATTTCGTTGCATCCCCTATCCTCTATTTTATCTTTTAGACAATCGTAGGCATCATCAATTTGGGATTTTGAATCGTTTACAACAGTTGCTGAAGAACTCGGAGAAGTAATTGTTGTGTTATTATCTGCAATAATTAAAGAAACATTTAATAGAAGAATTAAAGCAATCCCTACAATCAACACACTCTTTTTCATGGAAGAGATAGTTATTTGTTGTTTTTAAAATTATTCTTTCTCTTCCCCCTAACATTATTCGCAAGGAAATTCTTCTTAACAACATAATTAACCGGATTTTTTATTCTCGAGCAGTATCCATCTGGAGCACAAACTCCTATACCCTGATAAAACTCTTTACAATTAGGAGGCATTATTGGTTTCTTTTTATATCCCCAAGAAAGTTGTGTTTTCAAATATCCTTCTTTCAAGGGAACAGGATTTTTTTTATTCCAATCGTATATCCTTTTTTCTAGTTCGTCTTTATCCATTCCAATTGAACGAAAAAGATTAATTAAAACAAAGAGTGCCCTCTTCCTGCCGTCATTTATTCCCTTGAGGATATTCTTAACACAGGGAGGAAATTGCTCTTCCGAAAGATTGCTTAATTGAATTGGTTTATAGTCAAAAGATTTCTTTTCTTCTTTTGGGGGTTTATGTTCTTTATCCCAATCTAACGCCTGCATTAATAATTCGGAGGCTTCTCCCTCTTCTGAATTTGGAAGGAACTCTCTAATCTCTGCTTTCATCGGGTCTGCGTCCCGAAGTTGAAAATTTTTTAGTTCTTCTCTTGTAAGAACGAGGCTTGCTAACGCGGTTTTTTCGTGAAGGGAATAGGGCATCCTAAAAAGATGCCTCGGAGAAACCAAAATTATATCTGGCATAACTTCTTTGGGAGCTTTGAAATCTCTAACATATTTACTTGGGCGTTCAATATCTGAAATTTTTTCTATAAGCTGTTCTTTTGTTTTTTCGGAAATGTATCTTAAAATTATCCTAGCCCACTCGGGGAACATATCCGAAGTTTTCACCCCGTTTATCTCTTTTGGAAAGGCTTTCCACGGGACGATTAAATGAAATCCTTTGCTTCCCGAAAATTTTATTCCAACGTTTTTAACTCCGTGAAATTTCAAAAGATTTAAGATTACTTCTGCAGAAATTTTACTATAATCAATATATTTACTATCTATATCTATAAGCATATCCCAACCAATACGCAAATCATTTGCTTGTTCTTCTGTTTGCCCTGTTTTTATGTTTAGGGGGTCCTCCCAAATTTCCTCCGAACAATGAAAAGAGGTGGCTCCCTTCTGAACCAATCCGAAAATATCTCCGGGGTACTGAAAAGAATCCGGACGTTTACCAAATCCCTCAAAATATCTCGGGCATATTTCACGATTTTTGGAGAATTCAAAGATGGCCTTTTGTACATCTTTTCTGGAGTAGTATAGATGGGTAATCTTCCTTATTCTGTCTTCCTTTACGCTTAAATCTCTCTTTTCTGGAGGCAGACGTTTTTCCATAAATTAGATTATAAAAGAAAGTTTAAATAGATACCTTATACTTTAGGATAACAATGCTTAAAAGAGGACTGTTGTTTGTAAAAATATGAAAATAAAATTGGATGAGCCAGCTCTGTTATCGAGGTCTATTGATTTAATCTCGGAATTGGTTAGTGAAGTAAGATTAAGGGTTAATGAGTTTGGGGTTAGTATTACTGCTACAGACCCAGCAAATGTTTCGATGGTTAATTTTAAGCTTCCAAAGAGTGCGTTTTCTCTTTTTGAGGCAGATAACGAGGCTCTTGGTGTAAATCTGGATAACCTTAAAAAAATACTTAAGAGATGTGGTGCTGGAAGTTCGGTTATACTTGAAAGTAAAGAAGGGGTTCTTGAAATACAAATTTTGGATAAAATAAAAAGGAGTTTCAGTTTGGGTTTGATTGAAATTGAGAGAGAAGAAAAAGAGCTTCCTAATTTAGAGTTTAGTGCAAACGTTGAGCTTGCCTCTGGAGATTTTGTTTCCGCTATAGAAGATTGTAGTGTTGTTGCGGATGCCTGCTCTTTTATTATAGAGGAAGGTAAATTTATTATAGAATCCAGAGGAATGAACTCGGCCAGAGCAGAGTTTTCTGGAGATGAGGCAAAAATTGAAGCAGAAAACTGTAAGGCAAGATATAGTTTAGAATATCTTGGCAAATTTATAAAGGGAGCAAAGTTTTGTGAAAAAACAAACCTTAAGTTTGCAAATGACCATCCTCTAAAAATGACTCTCAAGACAGAGCATATTGAATTAATCTTTATTCTAGCTCCGAGAGTTGAGACCGATGATTAGCACGAAGGGTAATGTGAAATAATTGCGAGTGCTGGTCTGAGTTGACGACTGATTTTTGAATAAAGTTTATAAGTCACGCTTCATTTAACAAAACATGCAAAAAAGAGGAAAGGCAAGTCTTTCCACTGCGTTAATAAATCAACGCAGAGGACAGGTAACTATGTTTATTATAGTTGCCGCGGTTATTGTTGTAGGAGTGGTTTTGTTCTTTCTTATTAAAAATGAGATAATTCCTGGAATCGGTGGGGGACAAGAGATAAATCCAAAGTCTTTCCTTCAGGTTTGCGTGGAAGATAAAATAAGAGAGTCGGTGGAATTAATTGCAATACAAGGAGGATATGTCGAGAATAAACTTAATAGAAGCTTCAAGTTTAGTGATGAAAAATCTCCGGGAGATATTTCTTATTTATGTTACAATCAAAATAATTATCTTCCGTGCGTCAATCAAGAACCAATGTTAATCCAACACCTAAAATCCGAGATTAAAAACTCTATCAGTAACGAGATTAGGAGTTGTTTTGATGATTTAACAAAAAATCTTCAAAATAAGGGGTATGTTGTAGATGCAACTTACAGAGATTTCAGTGTAGAGATGGCATCCGGAAAGGTTATTATTAATGTTGATGCCTCGCTAACACTTACTAAATCCGGAGAAACAACAAATCAGAATCTTTTTACAATTACTTTCCTCAGTAAATTTTATAATCTTGCGATAGTTGCTCAAGAAATTGTAAGTCAGGAAGCAAAGTACTGTAATTTTGAACATTTAGGATACATGTTGTTATATCCTCAATTTGATATAGATAAGTTCAGAACGGGAGATTCAACGACAATTTATACAGTTACAGACAGGGATAGCGAGGAAAGATTTAGATTTGCGGTTAGAAGTTGCGTAATTCCTCCAGGATTCTAAAGTAGTTTTCTTTTTCTAAAAGAAAAACCCATTTACGAAATATTTAAATATGTAATTTCATAATAATATTAAAAGGCGTTATCCTATGAATATTCATAAAATAGAAAAAGAGATAATTAATTTAATTAAAAAAGAAAAGGTTGTAACCAGTTCTGAACTTGCGAAGCATCTTAAAGTATCTTGGAATACTGCAGAAAAATATTTGTTGGAATTAATAATTTCTGGAAAGGTTATAAGAATTAAAAAAAAGGGGGTAAACCTATGGATGTTAAAATAAAAAATAAAACTCCTATTTTGATTGCAGGAATAGTGCTCTTACAAATTTTAATCTTGATTAATCTTCCAACAGCAAATAGTTTTTTAATTAATCAAGCGAATAGTGAAACCCAAACTATAATTAAAGAAGACGAGAATAAATTAGTTGGCAAAGGGCTTGGAATTTTAATCTCGTTGTTATCAATAAAACAAATTGGTAGCGTTTCTGCAGAATTATGGAATACAACTTACGGGGTTAGCCATTCGGTAAGTTATTCCCAATCTCTTGGAGGAAGTGTTTGGAATTGTTGTCCTCTAATAAATGATGGAGCGATATGTCAGGATGTCCCTCGAGGGTTTGGAAATTGTTCAGAAAATTTATTTCCTACCGAATGTAAACAAGTTGCGGATTGTAAACAGGGATGCTGTATTGATACTGAAGAAGGACTTTGTACGACACGTTCAACAAAACTTAAGTGTGAACAGGACGGAGGAAGTTGGGAAGAGGGAGAAGAGTGTTCGATTACAGAATGTCAAAAAGGATGTTGTGTTATTGGAAAGAAAGTAGAGTTTGTAACCGAACAAAGATGTTCTAAAATTTCTGGGAGTGCAAAAGACTTCAGAGATTTAAATAGTGAAATTTCGTGCTACGCCCTTCAGGAAAACCAGGATTATGGGGCTTGTATTCTTAATGAAGAGGGTTGTAAATTTACAACCGAAATTGAATGCGCAACTATGCTTGGACAGTTTAGTGAAAGTAAATTGTGTTCTTCTGTAAGTGCAAATTGTGTAAAACAAGCATCAATTGGATGTGTGGAAGGAAAAGATGAGATTTATTGGTTGGATTCTTGCGGAAATATGGAAAACATTTATTCTTCAAACAAAGAGGATTCCTGGAATGATGGAAATGTTTTAACCAAATCAGAAAGTTGTAATACAAATTCTGCGAACATTAATTCTGCAACGTGCGGAAATTGTAACTTCATGCTCGGAAGCAAATGTCAGGCTTCCTCACTTGGAAAAAAAGTTGAAGATGGGAATTTTATTTGTGCGGATGTTAATTGTGTTGATGAAAAGGGTGTTAAAAGAAAAAATGGAGAGAGCTGGTGTATATACGACTCTTTTATTGGAGAGGGGAAAGATACTGTTGGAAGTAGACACTGGAAACAAATGTGTATTGATGGAGAAATAAAAGCAGAGCCTTGTGCAGATTATAGAGGACAAATTTGTGTACAGGGAGAGATAACAAAAGAAAATTCTAATGAAAAGTTTACTTCTGCGTCTTGCGTTATAAACGATGCAATTGAGTGTATTAATTCCAATCAGAATAAGGAAACTATGCAACAAAAATGTGAAGAGAATACCAACTGTATGATTAAGCAGATTAATATTGATGATGGGTTTAAATTTGATATGTGCGTAGGAAAATATCCGCGCGGGTTTGATTTAACCGGACAAATAGGTGGAGAAACTTCAAAACAGATTTGCAATATCGCTTCTCAAACCTGCATTGTTCTTTATGAAAAAAAGATAAGTGGATGGGAGTGTGTTTTTAACTGTGATTGTGAAACAAAAAAGTTCGGAGAACAGATGAATGACTTGTGTATTAGTTTAGGGGATTGTGGGGCATATGTGAACTATTTAGGCGAGGGAACGAATAGCATTAAAATAAAAAAATCCCCTAAAGTTTCCTGGGAAGATTATAAAAATTATTCAGAAGTTGTTTCTGGGAAAGTTGCTGAGCCAAAAAATCCCGAAGATATTTTAACTAGTTCAAATGAGGCAAATGTTGCAGAAGCGTATCTGCCGGAAGAAGGTTTCCTTTCACAGAGTGCCTTAATTCTTGGGGCGGTGAGTGGTGCAGGGGGATTATTTATTTCTGGTTTGGGTTGGGCTTTTGGAAAAACTACAATACTAACCGCGGGACAATCCTTTTCTTCTTCAGCAGGATATACTGCCACACCCATGGCAAGCGGAGCCGAAATTCAAACACAGGGGGCGGTTGGTGGCCAAGGTCTTGTTGGGCCCCAGTTGCAGGCACTTCAAGGAGCACTAGCAGGGGTGGGAATTGGAATGACTGTTGGAACAATTGTTAATTTCGCATTCGGTTTACAGGGAGATGCCGCTTTGGCAGTAACCATTTCTGGTGCACTCGCCGGAGGATTGGCTGGTTTTGGAGCCACCGCATACGGAACCGCTGCCGCCGCAGCAACAGCACAGGGAGCATCAGCCGCAGCAGCCGCATCAGCAGGAAGCTCTGCTGCAGGAGGACTTGGAGGAGTTGCAACTTTTGGTGGGGCTCTTGGCCCAATGCTTGCAGCCTTCGTCTGGGCAGCAATTATTGCTGTCGCTGTCGCAGTAGTTATGAAAGTCATGGGAATTGGAGAAACAAAAGAGGTTGAAGTCACATTCGACTGTCTTCCGTGGAAAGCGCCAACTGGGGCGGATAATTGTGCAAAATGTAATGAAGATCCACTTAAACCTTGTACAGAGTATAGATGTACTTCTCTTGGACAAGCATGTCAAATACTAAACACGGAAAGTGAAAATCCTATATGTGTTGAAAAATATCCGAATGATTATCTCGCTCCAAAAATAACTCCAACCGACACAAGTTTGGGATATAAATTCCAAAACTCTGGAATGGAAAGAGCGGAGATAAGAACAAGCGAGAATGAATGCATTCCAGAATTCACTCCGGTATTCTTTAGTTTTGAAACAGATAAATATGCACAATGTAGATTTGATTTTAATAAAGACTGGAATGTTAGCGAAGAGGGTGAATATTTCCTTGAAGGAAATTCATTTGTGATAAATCATACTGGGGGCTTTATGATGCCAAGCCTAAGAAGTCTTGAGATTTATAATTTAAGTGGAGACATAAAAGAAATGTTTGGAGATATTGATATGTTTGTTAGGTGTCAGGATGAGTATGGAAATTATAATAAAAATCCGTATACAATAAATTTCTGCGTTAAAACCGGAAACGACACAACTCCTGCTTATATAACTTCATCAACTCCCCGGAACACTGCTTCAATAAAATACAATCTTCAGGAGGTACCACTTACGATTTACTTAAGTGAACCAGCAGAATGCAAATATGATTTAATTGATAAAGAATATGACGTAATGCTTTACGAAATGGATTGTAAAACAAACGTAACGGATTATGAGAAATATGGGTGGCCGTGCTCCGCAACGCTGAATGCACTCGGGAAGAAACAGAATGACTTTTATATAAGATGTAAGGACCAACCGTGGGAACCAGAAATAAATGACTCAATAAGAAACGTAAACAATGAAAGTTTTGTATTCACGCTTTATAGTTCTAATTCGGAACTAGGGATAAACTCAGTTAGTCCACAAGGAAAAATTACTGGAGGATTTGAGCCAGTTTCAGTTACTCTAAAAGTTGAGACTTCTGGGGGGGTTAATAACGGAAAAGCGTCTTGTTATTACAGATTCTCCGAAGAGGGAAGAGAATCACAATTCCTTGAAACTTTCTCAAACAAACATCAACAAGTTTTAACTTCGATGCTTAGAGGAAATTATAATGTATTAATCAGATGCGAGGATGAAGCAGGAAATGAAGCAACAAACTCTGCTTCATTTAGTATTGATATTGACACCTTCCCTCCTATTGTTGTCAGAGCTTACCAAGAGAACGGAAAACTCAAGATGATTACAAATGAAAAAGCGGAGTGTTATTATTCCTTGGAGAGATGTTCCTTTGATTTTGAGAACGCAACTTCAATTAGCACCGGATTCTCAACAAACCATTTCATAAACGCAAATCCAATGAATAAATATTATGTAAAGTGCGCAGATACCTGGCAAAACAAAAATCCGGGATGTGCAATTATAGTTAATCCAGGATTTAAAACAAATCAATAAAATTATAAGATGGGAAAAACTAATAAAACAATGAAGAGGCATGGATTAGGTATCGGATTATTATTGGTTGTAATTGTACAAATTTTTATTTTAATAAATATGCCTATTGCAAACAGTTATTCTGTTAGTGAGACTAATGATGAAAAATTAAATTCAATAATCAAAGATAAATCAAATAAATTAGTTAATAGGGGGCTAGGAATTCTTATCTCACTTTTATCAATTAGACAAATAGGAAGTGTTTCTGCCGCTGCAACAGATGTGTGTTGTTTGGAAACAAACGGGGGAGCAAAATGCCAGGATGTTCCGTGGAATTACGGGGAGTGCTCGTCGGGTTTATCTCACTCGGTATGTGAACAAACTTCAGATTGCAGACAGATATGCTGTATAGATGAAGAAGAGGGTTTATGCACAACAAACTCTCCGATGCATGAATGCACTTCTAATGGCGGAATTTGGGACAGCGATAAATCATGTAATGTTGATGCATGTATTGGGGGATGCTGTATCCTGGGAGGAAGTTCTGATTGGGTAACTGAAAGAAGATGCCAATTACTCTCGGCACAAAAAGGATTTAGAGGTACAAATTTCACTCAGCATGTTTCTCAAGCACAGTGTTTAAGAATGAGGGAAAATCAAAAAACCGGGGCGTGTGTTTTGGATGGAGGAATGTGCCGTTTTGGTACTGAAGCGGATTGTGTGGAGATGGCGGGGAGATTTGAGGAGGATGAACTTTGTTCTAGTCCTTCATTAAATACAACTTGTTTGAAACAATATTCGGTTGGATGTGTAGAAGGAAAAGATGAGATTTATTGGTTGGATTCTTGCGGAAATATGGAAAACATTTATTCTTCAAACAAAGAGGATTCCTGGAATGATGGAA
>Ga0268280_1000917_pt1 | contig 21538 bp, 18 predicted proteins | sample saktaG_9_FD_190139 | JGI IMG/M metagenome (GOLD analysis project Ga0268280, IMG submission 190139) | Saline water microbial communities from Sakinaw Lake, British Columbia, Canada - sak_2011_5_24_40m | ecosystem: Environmental > Aquatic > Non-marine Saline and Alkaline > Saline ... | reverse complement strand
TGTCTGGCCGTGAGTCAGGACTTCCATTCCCACAATACGGTCGCCGTCGGCCAGGCGCATACCGCGCATTCCGCCTGCGACACGCCCGGTTGTACGCACATCCGACTCGTGGAAACGGATAGATTTTCCCATTGCGGAACACACAAAAACATTAAGCGTTCCGTCCGTAATCCTCGCCGCAATAAGCTCATCCTCTTCACCAAGATTTAACGCCTTGATTCCTCCCACCCTGGGACGGCTGTAATCCATCAGATCAGTCCTTTTAACCTGCCCCAGTTTGGTTGCCATAATTACATAAGAACCTGGCTCAAAAGCCTTCACGGCAAGAATGGTGGTCAGCTTTTCACCTTCATTAAAGTTGAGGAGATTTACGATAGCCTTTCCGCGGGTTGTCCGTCCGGATTCCGGAATATCATATACCTTGCACCAGTATACTTTCCCCTGATTTGTAAAAAATAGGAATGTATGGTGGGTTGAAGCGACGAAAAGGTGCGCAACGAAATCTTCCTCCTTGGTGCCCATCGCCGTTTTCCCCTTTCCTCCGCGGCCCTGGGCCTGATAAACACTTGCAGGAGTTCTCTTGATATATCCGTCTTTGGAAACAGTCACAACCATATCCTCTTCTACTATCATATCCTCAATGGAAATATCCTCTGTCTCCTCTATAATTTCAGTTCGGCGGGCATCACCATACTCATTTTTTATCTGAGTAAGCTCATCTTTTATGATATTTAATATGAGTTGTTCACTTGCAAGAATCTCCCTGAATCTGGTGATATCTTTAAGAATAGAATTGTACTCATCAATAATTTTGTCACGCTCAAGACCGGTAAGCCTTTGAAGGCGCATATCGAGAACGGCCTGGGCCTGAATCGGCGTCATGCGAAATTTTGATATAAGACCGTTTTTGGCATCTGCCGGAGATTTGGAACTTTTGATCAATGAAATGACGGCATCGATATTATCTATTGCTATCTTGAGACCTTCGAGTATATGGGCCCGCGCTTCGGCTTTTTTCAGATCGAACCTTGTCCGCTTTACTATTATATCCTTCCTGTGAAGGATAAAATACTCCAGTATCTCCTTTAATGTAAGAATCTCCGGCCTGTTGTTTACCACGGCAAGGAAAATAATTCCGAAGGTGCTTTCCATACGGGTATGCTTGTAAAGCTGGTTTATCACCACCTTCGCTACCTGGTCTTTTTTCAGTCCGATGGCAATCCGCATCCCATCCCTGTCGGATTCGTCCCTTATATATTTTATGCCCTCTAACTGCTTATCACGGATCATATCCGCAATCTTCACTATAAGCACGGCTTTGTTGACCATATAAGGAAGCTCGGTAACCACTATGGTCTCATTTTGATTCTTTTTATCAATTTCAACCTTAATCCGGGCCCGTATTTTAACTTTGCCTCTCCCGGTGGAATAGGCTTCCGATATTCCGCTCTTTCCATAGATAATTGCGGCTGTGGGAAAATCAGGGCCGGGAACTATTTTTATAAGCTCTTCACAGGCAATACCGGGATTATCAATAAGAGCTGCTATAGCATCTGCAACCTCGGTCAGGTTGTGTGGAGGAATACTTGTTGCCATGCCGACGGCGATTCCCGAAGATCCGTTTATCAGAAGACATGGAATTTTTGCGGGCAAAATTGAAGGTTCGGTAAGGGATTCATCATAGTTCGGGACAAAACCGACTGTCTCTTTATCGATATCCTCCATCATTTCATGGGCAAGGCGCATCATCCTTACTTCGGTATACCTCATCGCAGCGGGAGGATCTCCGTCTACCGAACCGAAATTGCCCTGCCCGTCAACCAGCATGTACCTTAATGAAAAATTCTGCGCCATGCGCACCATAGTATCGTAAACAGCGGTATCGCCGTGCGGATGATACTTGCCGATGACATCACCCACAATCCTTGCCGATTTTTTATACGGTTTATTCCAGTCGTTCTTCAGCTCGCGCATTGCGTAGAGAACACGGCGGTGAACAGGCTTAAGACCATCCCGGACATCCGGCAAAGCCCTCCCGATAATAACGCTCATGGCGTAATCGAGATAGGACTTTTTCATTTCGGTTTCGATGTTAATCTCTGATACTTTTTCAGCTTCCATCATAAAAGAACCTTATTAACTCTATTGCTATCATTAAAATGAAAATTCCTCCTGCTTAGGAGCCGTTACGAAATAACTGTTACTTTCTGAACCATTTCGTTAGGAGCCGTTACAAAATAACAATTACATTTCTGGCTATTTTGTTACGGCTCCTTATGCCGTTCTTGCCATTTAAACGGTACGATTACTTTATTCCAACGGCTTAACGTAATAACAGCATATTACCTGCAGAATTTAAAACCGGCGGAAAAGGCGGTATTCGATAAAGCCATTGACTCACGATACTATTGATAAGAAAAAAAGATTGATGGACTTGTAAAAAGCCGTAATTCAAACGGCAAAGTAATCCGCCTGAGGCGGACATTATGCAAGGCGCCTGAATCTTGAGGAATGAAGCGCAACACAACAGAATGACTTTTTACGAAGCCGTCAAGATTAATCTTCTTTATTTGCTGACAAACGCGCCGGCAACAAATAAAAGGAATACTTCATATACAAGCACGGGAACATAACTGCCGAAAAGAGCATAAACTATCCCGCCCCCGATTATGGCAGGCACGCCACAAAAAACCAGAACTCCTAATTTTCTGCTGATGTCCATCTTGTGAATCTCCTATAATCAGTTGAATCTATATAATAAACTTTAGTCTGTAGGCTGAAGACTATTAGACTGCCCACAGCCTATCCATCTGAGCAGTTTTTATCAGCAACGGGTTAATAAGTAAAGAAAAAAACAGATTTATTTTCTCTCAATAATCATCGCCATCCCCATCCCGCCCCCGATGCACATCGTAATGAGCCCTGTGGCATATCCTTTCCTTTTCATCTGGTTCATTCCTGAAACCATCTGGCGCGCCCCGGTGCAGCCTATCGGATGTCCTAGAGATATACCGCTTCCCAGTTCATTCGGTCTATCGTTTTCAATTCCAAGTTCCCGCATGCAACCGATTGCCTGTGCTGCAAATGCTTCATTTAGCTCAATCATATCAATATCTTTTAATGTCATCCCGGCCGATTTCAAAACTTTTCTGACAGCAGGAACAGGGCCAAGCCCCATGTATGCCGGATCAACACCACCTGACGCAAAAGCCTTAATCGATACTATGGACTCAAGACCCAGTTCTTTCGCTTTTTCGGAACTCATCAAAACAACTGCCGCGGCCCCGTCATTAATACCTGAAGCATTTCCGGCAGTTACGCTCCCGTCTTTTTTGAATGCAGGCCTTAATTTGGCCATCTTTTCAATGCTCGTTTCCATCGGACGCTCATCTTTATCAAATACGGTCTCGCCTTTGCCTGTCTTTATGACTACCGGCACTATCTCCTGTGCAAATATGCCGTTCTTTATTGCAGCCATAGCCCTGTTATGGCTCAGGACACCGAGCTGATCCTGCTCCTCCCTGCTGATTCCATACGCAGCAGCAATATTTTCAGCGGTTAAACCCATGTGGTACCCGTAAAAAATCTCGAACAACCCGTCAAAAACCATTAGATCATAAATCTGGCCTGTCCCTGTAAGCTCCATTCGGTGTCCCCAGCGGGCTTTCGGAAGAGCCATTGGAGCAAGGCTCATGTTTTCCTGGCCTCCTGCTATTATTACATCGGCCTGGCCCGTCATTATGGAAGAGGCACCCAGGGCAATGGCTTTCAGCCCGGAACCGCAAACCTTGTTGATTGTAAATGCCGGGGTCTCTTTTGGAAGCCCTGCCCGAATCATGGACTGCCTGGCCGGATTCTGGCCCTGACAGGCCTGGAGCACGTTTCCCATGATGACCTCATCAATTGTGACAGGGCTATTTGAATTGTCCCAGTCCGAATATCTGCTCTCAAGCTCAGTCAATCCTTTATCTTTCAATTTATCCGGTGCATTTTCTTCCATTTCTTTCCCGGCAACAGGCCTTAAACCCGCCCTTTTAAGAGCATTTTTTATAACCAGCGCACCGAGATCAACAACCGGGACATCTTTTAAACCTCCGCCAAACGCTCCGACGGCAGTCCTTGATCCTCCAACAATTACAACCTCTCTCATGATCAAATCCTCCTGATTTAGTTGACATAAGGAAATATATTCAATAAACAAAAAACATACTCAAACTTGATTGTTCCGTTAAAAGTCTAAATTATGCTGGCAAAGTAAAAACACTCTTAGACTACTGCAGTAAATATTAAGAAAGCTGTCCAAGGTCATTAACATACAAAAACATACAAGGTCAATGGCAAGAAAATGTGTTTGATTCTTTTATCCTACCTCAATCACCCTTCTTACAGTTTGATATTCGCAGCAAACAGGGATGAGTTTTATGACCGCCCGACAGCTCCGCTCGGTTTCTGGGATGAAGCACCCCATGTTTTAGGTGGAAGGGACTTAAAAAGCGGCGGAACATGGCTCGGCATAACAAAAGCAGGACGCATATGCGCTATTACCAATTTCAGAGATCCTGCTGTTCAGCTGACAGATGCCCCGTCAAGAGGCTTTCTTGTGGAAAATTTTCTGAAAGGAAGCGAATCGCCTCAAATATACCTTCAGAAAGTCAAAAAGGATGGAGAAAGATTCAACGGATTTAATCTTTTAGCCGGAGATGAATCCGGTATTTTCTGCTGTTCAAACAGGGCTGACAAAACAATAAGACTGTCTCCCGGTTTTTACGGCTTGAGCAATCATCTTCTGGACACTCCGTGGCCGAAAGTTGCAAAAGGAAAGAGGTGCCTGGAAAATATTCTTTCTTCAAACGAGATAGACTGCGAGAGTATCTTTAAACTGCTTTCGGACAGGAATATGCCGCCTGACAGCGATCTGCCAGACACAGGTGTGGGCCTTGAATGGGAGAGGATACTATCACCCCTTTTCATCAACAGCGATATCTACGGAACCCGCTCATCTTCCATAGTTTTAATCGGGAAAAATAATATAACTTTCATGGAACGGACATATATCAAAGACGGATCGAACTCCATGAAACATGAAACCCGGGAATTTACCTTGCCGAATGACTTCCAACTGATTAAATAAAAATGACAAGTTCGTTGAAAGTTGAACTATGACGGCAAAGTAAAAAGCTCAGTATGCAAGGCGCGCGAATATTGAGGGATGAAGCGTACATGTTAGTACGCTGCAATGATTTACCCTGTTGAATCGGCTCTGCCGTCTCGCGCAGCGAGAATTCAACAGGGCGGGGATGAAGCGCAACACAGCAGAATGACTTTTCACAAAGCCGTCACTTTGATTTATTTCTTTTTTCTTCTCTGATAACGCGCCATTTTTCAAGTCTATCCTTAATCGTTTTTTCATAGCCTTTTTCTGCGGGAAAGTAAAAACGATGGCCTTCAAGCTTATCGGGCAGATATTCCTGGAAAACATATTCCTCTTTATAGTCATGGGCGTACTTGTAGTCCCTGCCGTATCCAAGCTCTTTCATCAGTGATGTCGGAGCGTTCCGGATGTGAAGAGGAACAGGAAGGGCTCCTTCGTTTCTGACTGCTTCCTTTACTCTTCCGTACGCGGTATATATGCTGTTGCTCTTGGGGGCGGTTGCAAGATAAACAGCGGCCTGCGCAAGTGCGAGCTCGCCTTCGGGCTGTCCGATAAATTTAAACGCCTCCATCGCGTCTACCGCAACACTTAAAGCATATGGGTCGGCGTTTCCGATATCCTCCGATGCAAACCTCACCATTCTTCTTGCTATATAAAGCGGATCCTCACCCGCCGACAGCATGCGCGCAAGCCAGTAAAGAGCCGCATCGGGATCACTTCCTCTCATGCTCTTGTGCAGGGCTGAAATAATGTTGTAATGCTCCTCGCCTGATTTATCATACAAAAGGGCCTTTTTCTGAAGGGCCTTCTCAAGATCTTCAAGCGTTACGCTGATTGCTTCCCCATCACTCTGTTTTTTATTCCCGGTTGCTATTCCGGCTGCTACCTCAAGGCTGTTTATAGCCATGCGCGCATCGCCGTCAGATATTCTCACAAGGTGAGACAGCACTTCGCCTGAAAGCTCAAGGTTCAGATTTCCTAGTCCTCTTTCCTTATCTTTTAAAGCAACTCCGATTATTCCGGTGATATCATCATCGGATAATGTTTTAAGCGTTATGACCCTGCACCGTGACAGGAGAGGAGGAATGACCTCAAAGGAAGGATTTTCTGTTGTCGCGCCAATTAACGTTATGAGCCCGCTTTCGACATGATGCAGGAATGCGTCCTGCTGGGCTTTGTTGAATCTGTGAATTTCATCGACAAAAAGGATCGTTCTTTTCCTGAAAAGCTGCAACTGGTTCTTTGCTTCCTCGATAACAGCCCTTATCTCTTTGACACCGGAGAGCACCGCTGAAAAATGAAGAAAGTGTGAGCTTGTTTCAAGGGCAATTATTCGCGCAAGGGTTGTTTTCCCGCATCCGGGAGGACCCCAGAGAATCATGGAATATACCTGGTCTTTTTCAATCGCGTGCCGGATCAGTGTCCCGCTGCCGACAACATGCTCCTGCCCTGCAAACTCATCCATGTTTCTGGGGCGCATCTTCTCGGCAAGAGGTTTTGCTTCATTTCCAGCTTCCCTTGAGCCGTATTCAAAAATATCCAAAGTCCCCTCAATAAAATCTTATTAAATCAGGCCGCCAATTTCCGCTGATACCCGTAATTTAAGGTAAATTGACTGTAGACATTTAGCCTGTAGGAGGAAATTGTGTCAGCGACTAACAGCCTTCAGACTACAGCCTAACTACCTGTTCTGTCACTTGGATCCTTGACCCCTTGAATCCTTGAATCCTTTACTTTTTCTTGCGCCTGTCGCCTTCCCTTTTTCTGAAAATCAATTGCACGGGTGTCTTATCAAGTCCTGCGCCCTCTCTTATTCGATTGATAAGATACCTCTTGTAAGAAAAATGGACGGAATCAGGATAATTCACAAAGCACAGGAATGTCGGGGGCTTCACCGAAACCTGGGTAGCATAGTAAAATTTAAGCCTTTTTCCTTTGTAAAGCGACGGCTCTGTTTTACTAATGGCAGCTTCCAGAACTCTGTTAAGCTCTCCGGTTCCGATGCGAAACCCATACTGTCTGTACACCTCTTCAACCAGGTTGAAGATTTTTGCAATCCCGAGCCCGGTCTTTGCCGAAATCACCATTACTGGCGCGAAGTTTAAAAATTTGGCATCGTATCTGAGCTGATCAATAAATTTTTTCTTTGTTTTATCGCCCTTCTCGACGGTATCCCACTTATTTAACAAAAAAATGCATCCGCATCCGCGCTCAAACGCATATCCGGCAATGCTTATGTCCTGCTCCGTTATCCCTTCGGAAGCATCGATGATGATGAGAGCCACATCGCATCTGTCAAGGCTTTTTAAGGCTTTAATAATCGAAAACTTTTCAATCTTCTCTGATACCTTGCTTTTTCGTCTGATGCCGGCTGTATCTATAATAAGGTATGGATTTCCTCTTATCTCGCAAAGAGAGTCAACAGCATCACGGGTTGTCCCCGGTATTTCGCTTACTATGTGGCGGTCTTTGCCTATAATGCGGTTTATAAGCGAGGATTTCCCGGCATTTGGCCTTCCGATAACCGCAACTTTGATCACCTCCTGTATTTCGCCGGGAACAGAGCATGGAATTCCGCTCACAAGATCATCAAGGAAATCAGGTACTCCGTAACCGTGCTCGGATGATACCGGATACGGATTTTCTATGCCGAGGGAATAAAAATCGTAAAGATTGATCTCCTTTTCATCTCCATCGATCTTGTTTACAACGTAAAAAACAGGCTTTTCGACCGATCTGAGCAATTTAATGATATCAGAATCAAATGGGGATAGACCGCCTTTTCCGTCCAGCATCATGATAATTGCATCGGCATCATCGATGGACTGCCTTACCTGGAAACGAACTTTCGAGGTCATGTCATCTTCGTCACCGCCCGCAAAACCGCCGGTATCGACAAGCGTGAATTCAACATCGTTCCAGACGGCATCCCGGTATATCGAATCCCTTGTCACACCGGGAAAATTATCGACAATAGCATCTTTGGTTCTCGTGATCCGGTTAAAGAAAGTCGATTTGCCTACATTCGGTCTGCCAACAATAGCTACGACAGGTTTCATTGCATAAACTCATATAATTCAAATAAATTGTTGATGTGTCGGAAATCCGATTGTTACCGGCTCCGAAAAAAATAATTGTTCCTTGTATAACGGCACTTTGGTTTTAGAACATTAAACGCTTTTGGTTCCGGCTTAATCGTGTCAGGTCAGTGTAAAATCTGGCTTAAAAAGAGTTTAGTCCTGTCGTGCTGCGGGTTATCGAAAAACTGGTGCGGGGTGTTTTCTTCAACGATCCGGCCGAAATCCATGAACATCACCCTGTGCGCAACACTTTTGGCGAAACCCATCTCATGGGAAACAACGATCATTGTCATGCCTTCTTCCGCAAGGTTTATCATGACATCCAGAACCTCTTTGACCATTTCAGGGTCCAGAGCCGAGGTCGCCTCATCAAAAAGCATGACTTTCGGCTTCATGCAGAGGCTCCGGGCGATCGCAACTCTTTGCTGCTGGCCGCCCGAAAGCTGCCCCGGGTATTTATTCGCCTGTTCCGCAATATGCACTTTTTCAAGATAATAGATTGCCGTTTCTTCCGCTTCTTTTTTTGGTACTTTTCTGACCCATATCGGGCCAAGCGAAAGATTTTCTATGATTGTAAGGTGGGGAAAAAGGTTAAAATGCTGAAATACCATTCCGACTTCTTCGCGGATTTTTTCGATGTTCTTTAAATTATTGGTAAGTTCGATCCCGTCAACTATTATTTTGCCCTTCTGGTGTTCTTCAAGGCGGTTGATACAGCGGATAAGAGTGGATTTTCCCGATCCTGAAGGTCCGCAGATAACTATTCGTTCCCCCTTGTAAACAGAAAGATTTATATCCCTTAAAACATGAAAGTCGCCAAACCATTTATTCATGTCAATAATTTCAATAATCTTCTCTTCGGAAGACCGCTTTATACGGTTTGTTTCTGCTTCGCTGTTCATAAATCCATTCGTCCTTTATGCTTTTTGACGTTTTCGTAAAAACCAAAAAATCTGTTAATCATGAATGCAGCTCTTTTTCAAGCCTGCGGCTGTAATTAGACATGGTATAACAGCACACAAAATAAATCAAAGCTACAAAGATGTAAGCTTCCGGGCTGAATCCCATCCATGCCGGATCTGCAAGTGCTGTTCTTGTGGTCTTTAAAATCTCATAAAGAGCAATAATAACAACCAGCGATGTATCCTTGAATGCCGATATCAATATGCCCACAGTAGGGGGAATAACAATTTTTAGTGCCTGTGGCAGAATGACGAGCCGCATTTTCTGGGCATAATTCAACCCTAAGGATTCCGCCGCTTCGTACTGTCCTCTTGTTATAGCCTGCAAGCCTCCCCTCACAACCTCAGCTATGTATGCTGCGGTGAACATGATGATTGCAGCCTGTGCCCTGATAATCTTGTTTACCGTGACTCCTTGCGGGAAAAACAACGGGAACAGGATCGCCGACATGAAAAGAAGGCTTATAAGAGGAACTCCCCGTATAAGCTCGATATATATTATACAGACCGTTTTTACGGCAGGCATCTTTGATCTTCGCCCAAGGGCAAGAACAATACCTAAAGGATATGCAGCAACCATTCCAAAAACAGAAAGCATGAGCGTAAGAGGCAATCCGCCCCACTGGTCACTATCAACAGATGTCAATCCGAATAAACCGCCTTTCATAAGCAGACCCATTATGATAAGACCGGCAATCCAGATATATATAAGTGACTTTTTCCAGTGATCCCTGTTTTTACAGTATAAGAGCAGGCCCACCATCATTATCATGGCAAGAAGCGGACGCCAGTGCAATTCGTGCGGGTAGAAGCCGAATATTATAAATCGTATATTCGCGGGTATTATAGACCAGCATGCTCCGTCTCCGGCACTGCACTCTTTGGCGGTTGAGAACCAGAAACTGTCAATAAATGCCCATTTAACAAAAGGAGGTACAATCTTATACAGCAGCAAAAGCATGACAATTGTAAGAATTGAATTAAAAATACCATTAAACAGGTTCGATTTTATCCATTGTAGTGCTCCAATCCTGATTACAGGTGCCTTTAATCCTTCTTTTTGAATTATATTTTTATTTGATTTGTCTTTTGACATGTTCATGGAATTTTCTATCTTTCGACAAGAGCCATTTTCTTGTTATACCAGTTCATGAAAAAGGATGTCAGAAGGCTGAAACAAAGGTAAACTACCATTATCATTGTAATCCCTTCAATTGCCTGCCCGGTCTGGTTTATTGTGGTGCTGGCAACCGAAACAAAGTCAGGGAATCCTATGGCAACTGCAAGGGAACTGTTTTTTGTGAGGTTTAACATCTGGCTGGTAAGTGGCGGAATAATAACTCTTAAAGCCTGGGGCAAAATAACAAGATTTAATATTTGACCCGGCTTCAAGCCAATCGCCATGGCGGCTTCAGTCTGACCTTTGCTCACAGCCTGAATGCCGGCGCGTACAATCTCGGCCACAAAAGCGGCAGTATAAAGCACAAGCCCCAGTAAAAGGGCACCGAATTCAGGGCTAATGTTTAAGCCGCCCTGAAAATTGAATCCCACAAGCTCCGGGACATTCATCCTATGGGGCGCTCCGGAAAACAACCACGTTACAAGAGGTAAACCAAGGATAATAGCAATTGAACAGAGGAATAAGGGAAAGATCTGTCCCGTTTTTTCCTGGCGCTTTTTTGCCCACTTTCTCAAAAAATATACAGCGATGCAGCCCACTATGAATGAAATGGCCATATATTTATAGGCCGGATGCGCCTCGGGAACCGCAAAAGCAAGTCCCCGGTTGCTCATGAAAACACCTTTCATCGGTTCAAGAGCTTCCCGCGTTGGGGGCAGTATGTCGTAAAAAAAGGAATACCAGAAAAAAAGCTGGAGCAGAATAGGTATGTCCTGCATTACTTCGATATAAACTGCAGCAAGTTTTGAAACAAGCCAGTTTTTAGAAAGGCGTGCAATTCCCAGAAAAGTTCCCAGTATAACCGTAAGAACTATGCCTATGAAAGCCACCTTGACTGTGTTTAAAACACCCACAAACAGTGCCTTTCCGTATGTATCCGCAGCGGAATAGGGAATCAGGGATTCGCCGATTTCAAATGAAGCCTCCTTTTCAAAAAAGCCAAAACCTGTGGCAATAGATTGTCGTTTAAGATTTGTAACCGTGTTCGAAAAAAGATAATATCCGAGAAGCACGACCATACCAATTGTTAAGATCTGGTAAATTATTGAGCGTATTTTCGGATCATTCAAAAAAGGAATTTTCTGTTCAGCATTACCTGTTGAACTTGAATTGTTGCTGTTTTGCATTCTATTCTCTTGCAGCACAGTAATTGATTACAGCTTTACGATAAATTGCATATCTTTTTTATTAAAAAATAGCTGACAGCAAGTAGCAAATTCGCCCTTTGCCGTCAGCCATTAACAAAGTATACCTGTAATCAGATTGTTGTCATTTGAAAGGCGGGGAGTACATAATCCCACCGTTTTTCCAAAGGGCGTTCAAACCACGTTCCAGTTTGAGCGGAGTGTTTACACCGACATTGCGCTCAAAAACTTCGGCATAATTTCCTACCTGCTTGATTATATTGTATGCCCAATTCTCGCTGAGCCCGAGAGCTTTGCCGTTTCCCGATGTAACACCGAGAAAGCGCATAATTAAAGGATTCTTGCTTTTTAACATTTCATCAATGTTTTTTGATGTAATACCAAGATCTTCAGCTTCGATCATTGCAAGAACAGAGTAATTTACTATATCCTTCCACTGGTTATCGCCATGACGCACTGCAGGGGCAAGTGGTTCCTTTGAAATGATGTCGGGAAGAATCATATAGTCATCAGGGTTTGGAGCAACGGCACGCACGGATGCAAGCTGGGAAGCATCGGAAGTCATGCAGTCGCATCTACCTGCAAAGAAAGCCTTGTTGAGTTCAACGTTACTCTCAATGACAACCGGTTTCATTTTCATATTGTTGGTTCTGAAATAATCGGCAACATTAAGCTCTGTTGTAGTTCCGGGGAGAACACAAACAGTTGCGCCGTCAAGCTCTTTAGCCCTTTTGATTTTCAGTTTCTTGGGTACCAGAAATCCCTGGCCGTCATAATAGTTGACCTGGGCGAAATCAAGACCAAGATCAGTATCACGCCCAAGAGTCTGTGTTGCATTCCGGCAAAGAACATCTATTTCACCTGTCTGCAGAGCGGTAAAACGCTGAACAGCTGTTAAAGGAATAAATTTGACCTTGCTTGCATCGCCGAATACTGCCACAGCGATAGCACGCGCCGTATCGACATCAAGACCGCGCCATACACCTTTTTCATCCGGCTTTCCAAAGCCGAATAATCCTTCGTTTACACCGACCTGAACAAATCCTTTTGCCTTAACAGAATCAAAAGTCTGTCCGGCAAAAGCGACTCCGGACATGGCAAATACAATCGCCACTACCAAGCATAATTTAAATAGCCTCATCTGTTTCTCCTCCTTTTAGTTTTCGGTTTGCTTTCCTGCAATACACAAACAACTATTGCGTATTAATTAATGCTGTTCTTCTCCCAATTAGTTGGGAAAAAATGATCGATGATTCGAGGGTTCAAGGGTTTGTTTTCTAATGATTTTACAAGAGCTTTAAGCATCCTCTCAACCTCCCCGATATCTCTATGAAGTTCTGAAAGGCTTTCCTTTCACTCGAATCCTTGAATCCTTAAGAAACTGCTGAAGAATCTTTGACTTATTTTAATTATCAAAGTCCCGGATAAATGGCAATACAAAACAGAATCTTTGCCGTAGATAAAAACTTGTTTTAATCTTTTTAGTGTGGTAAAAGCGCTTAATTTTTTTAAGGAGTGCTTATGTTAAAACGATTTTTACCGAAAGAGACCGTCTTTTTTGATTATTTTGAGCAACAGATTGCCCTGACCATTCTCGGAACCAAAGAATTTTTAGAGCTTGTAACAAAGGCCGATGATATTCGTGAACGTGTGGAAAGAATTAAAGAGATAGAGCATCAATCGGATACGGTTACCCACCTGTGCTACAGCGCTTTGCGAAGAACTTTTATCACTCCGTTTGACCGCACTGAAATAAATGCCCTTATAAAAAAACTCGATGATATCATGGACGCCGTGGATTCGGCTGCGGAGCGAATTTTACTGTACGAAGTGACCGTGTTTCTCCCCGAGATGAGAGAGCTTGCGCTTATACTGGTAAATGCCTCGATTGAACTGGAACATGCTTTGAAAATTCTTAGAAAATCTAAAAAGCGGCAGGGCGTTCTCGATAAGTGCGTAATTATCCATCAGCTCGAAAATGACGGCGATGAGATGTTGCGCACCGCAATCGGGCGGTTGTTCAAGGAGGAAAAAGATCCTATTCAGCTTATCAAGTATAAAGAAATACTGGAAGATCTCGAATCCGCCACGGATTATGCCGAAGAAGTCGCCAACCTGATTGAAGGCGTTATACTCGAGGAAGATTAGAGATGGGGCCTGTCTGGTACCTGGTTATCTTTACCGTTGCTGTCGCTCTTGCCTTTGATGTTATAAACGGATTTCACGATGCGGCAAATTCCATTGCGACCGTGGTTTCAACACGTGTGCTTTCGCCCAGGCTGGCAGTCATATGGGCAGCTTTTTTCAATTTCATTGCCATGTTTTTTTTTGCGCCCAAGGTTGCTGACACCATTTCAAAAATCATCCATATTAATCCCCATGATCCGGCTTACGTGTATGTGGTGCTCTCCGGTCTTATCGGCGCCATTTTCTGGGATTTACTCACGTGGTGGTGGGGTCTGCCGACCAGCTCTTCGCATGCTCTTATAGGCGGTTTTGCGGGTGCCGGAATCACCTATGCCGGCCTTGCCGCTCCCAGATGGGATAAGTTGTTCAACACAATATTATTCATACCGATAGCCCCGCTTATGGGATTGCTGCTGGGCCTCACTTTTATGTTCCTTGTCTTCTGGATTTTCCGGAAATGGAAGCCAAAACAGGTTGACAAAATATTCCGTAAGGGACAACTTTTCTCTGCAGCCCTTTATTCTCTGGGACACGGGGGGAATGATGCCCAGAAGACGATGGGAATTATCATAGCACTGCTCGTTGCTTCAGGCCACATGGAAAGTACGGTCACACTCTCGCTAACCAATTTTTCCACTTTATGGATCATACTATCCTGCCATCTCGCGATGGCCTTAGGCACTGCATTCGGCGGCTGGCGGATCGTCAAAACAATGGGCATGAAAATCACCAAGCTTAAACCCGTAGGCGGCTTTTGTGCCGAAGCCGCGGGAGCCTTGACTCTCTTTTTCGCAACCCATGCAGGCATTCCGGTTTCAACCACCCATACCATTGCCGGGTCAATCGTCGGAGTTGGAGCAACTACAAAGCTTTCAGGCATAAAATGGGGCATTGCCGCACGCATCGTCTGGGCGTGGGTAATAACGATCCCGGCCTCCGCACTTGTAGCCTCTTTGTGCATGTATGGAATTCAGTTTTTTCATCCTCATTTTTAAAATCAACACCGCTTTTTCATCAGGACTATTGTTTTATCTCCATCTCAGGCAGGGCATCGGGAAATAAATAGAAAGCGCAGATAGTCTTAAATCCGAATCGCACCTGTTTCCGTAAAAATAAAGCGGTCTGTCTGACATCAGGATGAACTGCATCCATGTTAGAATCGTAAGGATGAACCCGCCTCAATTATTTTCTGACGAGATGTCTGGAACTGTCTCTGGCAAGCGTAAGTCAGTCGGTCAAGCGTGGAGAAAAAACAGTGGATGAAAGAGGCTTCTGCCTTATTGATATATAAAACTCTATATATGAAAGGCGTCTAATTTTGATGCCCTTTCGATTTAAATTGGAGGCGGCATCCGGATTTGAACCGGAGAATAACGGTTTTGCAGACCGCTGCCTTACCACTTGGCTATGCCGCCAAAAAAAATGGAGCGGGAAACGGGATTTGAACCCGCGACTTCAACCTTGGCAAGGTTGCACTCTACCACTGAGTTATTCCCGCCCACCATTAGAACCCTTTGAAACCCTTGCATAACAGCGCCTTTTGCCTGTTCAGGATATTACAACGAGGTCTCTGTCAGGGTTTTTCCAATTATAAGTTTCTCAACTTTTTGTCAATAAATATTATTCCTTAAAAAGCTTCCTGAAATGAGTAAAATAGTCAATCCCGGACCATACGGTTAAAACAAGCGCTCCCCATAAAAAAAACATACCAATGACATGAAAATTAATCCCGAGATAAGGATAATGCATCAAAAGCGGAATTATGGCTGCTATCTGGAAACCGGTTTTGTATTTCCCGAGATTCGTTGCAGCTACATCCTGCCCGTGCTCGGCAATAACGCTTCGAAGTCCGGTTACCGCAAGTTCACGCCCGATAATAACGCAGATCACCCAGGCAGGTATCCAACCGAGTGAAGTCATCATTATAAGAGAACATGACACAAGGAGCTTATCGGCAAGGGGATCCATGAATTTTCCGATATTCGACACAAGTCCCCACCGCCTTGCCAGATAGCCGTCAAGATAATCGGTTATGGCAGCAGCACTGAAAAGCACAGCCGCAAGGAAAGTGCAATACCTGTTCGGAAACAACAGAAGTACAACAATAGCCGGAATTACTGCCATTCTGTACATCGTAATGGTGTTCGGGTGTTTCAGTATGTCCTGAATCCTGCTGCTGCTTCGCATATTATTCCCTAAGTCGTCGTTCAAAAATAACCATAAAATTGAAATGTTGTAACCGGTATAAGGAGCCATAAGTCATAACCGGCATAAGGAGCCGTAACAAAATGGTCAGAAATGTGATGTTTATTTCGTAACGGCTCCAAATATCATTTTTTAGTTTTTTTGGCCTTGTTCCAGTCATCTAAAAAGGCTTTAATACCTTTATCCGTAAGCGGATGAGAAGCAAGCTTTCCTAAAACATTAAAAGGGATCGTCGCGATGTCGGCCCCAAGCAAAGCCGAATCAAGCACGTGGAGAGGATTGCGCACGCTCGCAACAATTATTTCAGTATCATAAGCATAATTATCGTATATATCGACTATCTGTTCAACCAGAAGAAGACCGTCATGTGAGATATCATCAAGGCGTCCCACAAAAGGGCTGACGTAAGTTGCCCCGGCCTTTGCGGCCATCAGGGCCTGAAGGGGTGAAAACACCAGGGTCACATTCGTTTTGATCCCTTCACCGGTAAGCTTGCGTACAGCCTTCAAACCGTCAACCGTCATGGGAATCTTTACGACTATATTCCTGTGGATCGACGCAAGATGACGGGCTTCTTTCAACATCCCTTTAAGATCAAGGCTTATAACCTCGGCGCTGATAGGACCATCGACGATTTCGCAGATCTCTTTGATAATCTCCTCAAAATCACGCCCTTCTTTTGCGATAAGAGATGGATTGGTCGTAACCCCGTCCACCATCCCCATGCTGTTTGCTTCCTTTATTTCATCAATGTTCGCCGTATCAATGAAAAATTTCATATTAGATCCTCCTCGTTATGCGACATACTTCATGTTATTTTTTTGAACCGGAACCAACGAATCTGTCCCTGCATTCACTGCTGCAAAAATACATATCCCTTCCGTCATCATTCAGATATATCCCGTCTTTTTTTGGAAAATATACCCCGCAGACAGGATCTTTTATCATTATATCCTCCACCGTACCGGCACTGCCGTACTCTCCTTTTCCGGAATATGCCGAAGGAGCCATCCAGGTTTTAATAACCTTATACACAAGATATATCAGGAGTAAATATATTATAAGTTTCATATGCACATAACTATCTTCTGTTCATCATCATCCAGGCTGTCAAGCAGGTATTTTAATTTTTTTTTTAATACCGGATGAACAACCGCAGGATCTATATCACACAAAGGCTTAAGAACAAAGCGCCTTTTATGCATCCTGGGGTGCGGTATTGTAAGCCCGGGCGAATTAACGACAGAGTTGTCATACAGTATAATATCAAGATCGAGAATTCGTGGACCGAAACGAACGGTCTCAAAATTTCTCCCGGCCTTTGTCTGAATTGAAACCATCTCTTTTAAAAGCTCGGAAGGACCGAGCGCCGTTTCAATTTTTACTGCGACATTCACGAACCAATCCTGATCCTTGTAGTCAACCGGAGAGGTCTTATAAAAGTTCGACCATGCTTTAATTACTGCAGCACCCGACTCGGCAAGAGCTGCTATGCCGTTCTTGCAGTTTAATAGCTTATCTCCGATGTTGGAGCCGGCAGAAATGAACGCAGTATGTTTTTCCATAATAAATCAAAACCCTGTTGTGCGAATCCTCTCTATTACCTCTTTCATCCTCTCTTTCCCGACTGTAAGAGCCATCCTGATATAACCCTCTCCGGCAGCGCCGAAACCGTTTCCGGGGGTTACGACTATGCCTGCTTTTGACAAAAGATGGCTTGTAAACCGCGCGGATGTATAGCCTTTGGGCACCTCAACCCACACATAAAAAGTGGCACGCGGCTTCTGTACCGAAAGTCCGAGTGCAATAAGGCCGTCCACCAGGATATTCCGGCGTTCCTCATATTCTCTGTTTATATCATCAACACAGGACTGGTCGCCGTCAAGAGCCGCAATCCCTGCAACCTGTACTGCCTGAAACGCACCTGAATCAATGTTGCTCTTTATCTGACCGAGACCGTGTATGACTTCCGGCCTTCCAACCGCAAAACCTAAACGCCATCCTGTCATGTTATAGGTTTTTGATAGGGAATGAAATTCGATGCCGACCCCCCCTGCTCCTTCGGTTTCAAGGAAACTGACCGGCTTGTACCCGTCAAAGGCCATTTCAGTATAAGCTGCGTCATGGCAGACAATAATGTTGTTTGTTTCCGCGAAACGCACCACCTCTTTAAAAAACTCACCTGTGGCAACCGCCGATGTGGGGTTGTTGGGGTAGTTTATAAACATCAGTTTTGCCTTTTTCGCAATATCGGCAGGAACCGCCTTAAGATCGGGCAGAAAATCGTTCTCCTTCTTCAAATCCATAAAATATGATTTCCCTCCCGCGAACTGAACGCCGACGTTGTAAACCGGATAACCCGGGCTTGTCATAAGGGCAAGATCCCCCGGATTTATAAAGGCAAGAGGGACGTGTGCGATACCCTCCTTCGAACCTATCAGTGTTAAGACTTCACTTTCCGGGTCAAGCTTCACATTGAATCTTTTCTTATACCACCTTGCAACCGACCTGTTGAAATCGTCCATTCCTGAATATGACGGGTACTTGTGGTTTTCCGGATCGGTCGCTGCTTTCTGCAAAGCTTCAATAATATGAGGAGGAGTCGGCATATCGGGATCTCCGACACCAAGGCTTATTATATCAACACCGCGCTTTCTGACCTCTTCTTTCTGCCTGTCAATCTCCTTAAAAAGGTAAGGAGGGAGATTTATCAGTCTTTCAGATTTTTCAATTGTAATCATATTATCAGCACCATCCCATATAAAAATTAGGTTATTTAGACTGTAGGCTGTTAGGCTGTAGTCTACAGCCTAAAGCTTAATACCGCCATGCATCTTCCCAAAGTTCTCCCTTGTATATGACCCTCGCATCTCCTTCAAGATAAACATCGTAATATCTTCCATTATCCTCCCTGAAATAGATGACAAGGAGACCGCCGCTCCTTGTTATGACCTTTATCGGAGATACGGCTTTATTCTTAAATGCTGTAACAAGCGCCGATGCGATTGACCCTGTGCCGCATGCCAGGGTCTCAGCTTCAACGCCCCTCTCATATGTCCGGATCGATATTGTCCCGTTTTTTATTCCGGTTATAAAATTCACATTTGTTCCGGCAGGAGCAAAATATTTATGAAACCGGATTTCCCTTCCTGTGCCTGCGACATCAACCCCATCGATGTCGTCCGTAATTATAACCGCATGCGGAACAGCCGTATTTATGCTTGAAACGGTCAAAGGTCCGCTGTTGAGCTCAATCAGGCAATTATCTTTAATACCTGAAGGATCCATCATCTTAACTTTACACCTGTCACCAGTAACTTCGGCATGAACAATTCCGGCATCGGTTAAAAATGACATGCCGGAGCCGGCAATCCCGTTTAAATATGCAAACCTGGCGGCGCATCTCGCTCCGTTTCCGCACATCTCGGCCCTGCCTCCGTCGGAATTAAAATAACGCCACTTGAAATCAGCCGAATCATGCTTTTCTATCAGTATCAATCCGTCGGCCCCTGCCGACATCCTTCGCATGCAGATTTTTTTAATAAAGGAAGTAAGTCGGCTTTCATCAACAATATTCTTCCTGTTGTCTATTATGATGAAGTCATTGCCGCTTCCGCTCATCTTGAAAAAAGGTATGTTTTTCATATTTTCCCAGCCTGTCAGATTCATTAAATCAGGACGCAGACATTAACCGATATCCGCAGACAGATAAAATGAAATATCTATAATATCGAGTTACTCATAAAAAAGACGGTATCTTTTCGCCTCTTGTAAGATCTTCATATTTCTGGCGTTTTCTTGCAACATAAAATTTATCGCCCTTTACCATGACTTCCGGAATTTTAAGTCTCGAACAATAGTTGGATGACATCACGAATCCATACGCTCCGGCACTCATAACAGAAAGAAGCTCTCCCTGGCCGACTTTAGGCATAATACGGCCAAGAGCCATAAAATCTCCGCTTTCGCATATAGGGCCAACGATATCGGCCGTCATCTCCCCTTCACCTGAAATTACAACCGGTTTAATCGCATGGAATGCCTTGTAAAGAGTCGGGCGGACAAGGTCATTCATCCCGGCATCAACAATGACAAATTCCTTATCATCGGTTGATTTTCTGTAAAGCACCTTTGTCACAAGAATCCCGGCATTTCCTACAATCACCCTTCCCGGCTCTAAAATCAGTTTGACCTTCAAATCTCCAATCGATTCTTTTATTGCATTGGCATATTCGACCGGATCAGGGGGTGCTTCATTGTCATAAGTTATTCCAAGGCCTCCGCCCATATCAAGATACTTTATATTTATCCCGTAATCCATAAGATCTCTTATCATCGATTTCAGGCTGGAAAGTGCTTCCATAAAAGGTCCTGTCTCCGTGATCTGGGAGCCTATATGGCAATCAATACCTACGATATTGATATTCGCAAGTCTCATGGCGGTTCTGTATCCCTGTATCGCAAACTCCGTGTTGATCCCGAATTTATTCTTCTTCATCCCGGTTGAAATATAAGGATGGGTCTTGGGATCGACATCAGGGTTTACCCTTATTGCTACAGACGCTTTTTTCTTCAACAGCCCCGCTCTCTTATTTATGACTTCGAGCTCTTCCAGGGATTCTATATTAAACATAAGTATGCCTGTTTTCAGGGCGTAATCTATCTCATCTATTCTCTTACCAACTCCTGAATAGACGATTTTCCGCGGTGAAAATCCGGCTTTTAATCCGCGGTACAGCTCTCCGCCTGAAACGATATCAAGCCCTCCTCCGAGATTTGAAAACAGTCTAAGAACCGCAAGGCTTGTATTGGCCTTTGCGGAAAAACAGATAAGCCTGCCGATACCTTTAAATGCATCGCTGAATACCCTGAAATGTCTTTTCAGCGTTGCATGACTGTATATGTAAAGCGGTGTGCCGATCTTTTCGGTGATCTTGCGGACAGGCACATCCTCACAATACAATTCATTGTTACGGTAGATAAAGTGATTCATACAACTCCTGATTCAAGTAAATATCAAGTGGTAGAAAATCGTACTTTTTTACGAAGCCGTCAATAAATGACGCTCTCGTAAAAAGTCATATGTGAACGGATTTGAGATTTTTGGGAAACAGATTTTTGAATCACTGAGTGTTAAAAATCACAAGCTGTTTGAGAGCTTTAGCCCGAGTTCTTGTGATTTAGCGAAGTGATTTAAAAATCCCCAAAAAGCTCATTGAGTGAACATATTTCGACTTTTTACGAGTTCATCAATAAATAAATTCAACTATATTAGAATCCCTGCTCCCGGATGCCGCTTCTTCGCTGAAAGCTGTAACTTTGAAAAAATATTTGAAGCCTTTTTCAAGTTGCCCCGCATACTTCATCTTTCCGGGTTTTCCCTTATCGGCCATAATTTCGGCAACAGCCTTATATTTGACAGGACAATTTTTACATTCGCTTTCCTGAACCGGATTTTTTGCCTTGTGAACCACAAAGCCCGTTATGAATATCCCCTTCTTTTCTTTAATTTCAGGAACAGTCCATATCAAAATAACTTTGTCGTCTTCAAGAACTGACACCAGGTCATTTACAGCCGGAAGAGCTATCTGACGGGGCGGAACAGGAGGCCCTTTCTTTCCGCATCC
>Ga0268280_1000912_pt1 | contig 21581 bp, 19 predicted proteins | sample saktaG_9_FD_190139 | JGI IMG/M metagenome (GOLD analysis project Ga0268280, IMG submission 190139) | Saline water microbial communities from Sakinaw Lake, British Columbia, Canada - sak_2011_5_24_40m | ecosystem: Environmental > Aquatic > Non-marine Saline and Alkaline > Saline ... | reverse complement strand
GTTCAAACGCTCCAATCTCGGGCTGAAGTTCAAGCCTAAGGATGGCATGAAGGTCCTCTGTTACGGCAGGCTGAGCGTCTATGAAGCAAGGGGCGATTACCAATTGATCGCCGAGCAAATCGAGCCGAAGGGCGTTGGAGCTCTCGAGCTGGCGTTCCAGCAGTTAAAAGAAAAGCTTTTGAAGGAAGGGCTGTTCGACGAGGCTCATAAAATACCCGTGCCGGAACTCGCGACCAGGATCGGGATAGTAACCAGTCCTACGGGCGCCGCGATCCGCGATATCCTTAATATTGTGCGCCGCAGGTTTTCCAATATTGAGGTTATAATTAATCCGGTAAAAGTGCAGGGCGAAGGCGCAAAAGACGAAATAGCCGCTGCCATACGGCAATTCAATAAACTAGGCGGCGTGGATGTTATAATAGTTACGCGCGGAGGAGGCTCTCTTGAGGATCTTTGGGCTTTCAACGAAGAGGTCGTGGCGCGCGCGATATACGATTCCAAGCTTCCGGTCATAAGCGCGGTGGGCCATGAGATTGATTTCACGATAGCGGATTTTGTGGCGGACTTGAGAGCTCCGACGCCCTCGGCAGCCGCGGAACTCGTGATACCGAGAAAAGAGGACCTTGTAAATAGGATAAATAATTCGCTCGTCCGCCTGAAGAATTCATTATCGGGCACGGTCGAGACCTTATCGGAGAGATTTGAGTCGCTAAAGGCCAGTTATGTTCTCAGACAACCGCTTAATATAGTGATGCAGTACCAGCAGGAGATAGATGATCTAAAAAAAGATCTCGGCATAAGAGTGGATCACATAGTTAAGATGCGGGGCGAGAACTTTAATTTTCTGGGAGGGAAACTAGGAGCGTTGAATCCGCTGGCAATATTGAACAGGGGCTATAGTGTGACGGTGAAATTGCCCGGAGAAACGATATTGAAAGATACCGCATCGTTATCTAAGGGCGACACCGTTGAGACCAGACTTGGCGAGGGGAAATTCAGGAGTGTGGTGGAAGATGTTGGAAAAGGGTAATATTACCATAAGCCTTTCTAAAATGCTTAATATAGGGAGATGATATGGCAGAGATGAAATTTGAAGAAGCGCTGAAAAGACTGGAGAAGATAGTCTCCGACCTTGAGAACGGCGATCTGGCGCTAGATGAAGCGCTCGAGAAGTACGAGGAGGGCATAAGGCTCTCGAAGGTCTGCGCGAAAAAACTCGAGGCCGCGCGTAAGAAAGTAGAAATACTTTTGAAAGCCGAGGACGGGTCGTTCGAACTTAAGCCATTTGATGAAAGATCCGCTGAAGACGATGATAAGGCGGATAGCTCCAGAAAGAAGAGATGAACTTAGAGAAGGCGCTCGATAAGTATCTTCCCCCGGCAGGATGTGAACCTAAGGCGCTTCATAGGGCGATGAGATACAGTGTATTTTCCGGAGGCAAGCGCATAAGGCCGGTGATATTGCTTGAGGCCGCGGAAGCCTGCGGAGGAAAAATTAAAGACGCGATGCCGTTCGCCTGCGCGGTGGAATTTATACATACATACTCGCTTATACACGACGATCTTCCCGCTATGGACGATGATGATTACAGGCGCGGCAAGCCTTCCTGTCATAAAGCGTTCGGCGAAGCCGTAGCGATATTGGCGGGTGACGGGCTTCTCACTCTCGCTTTTCAGGTCATAGCCGGATATCCGGATCCCGCCGTAGCCGTAAAGGCGGCCAAAGAACTCGCTAATGCCGCGGGGACTTTAGGTATGGCCGGAGGGCAGGCGCTCGATCTTCAGCCGTGCCGTGGTCGGAGGGCTGGAAAATTTCTTATCGAGATCAATCGCCTAAAAACGGGAAAACTTTTCGAAGTATCGGCCAAACTCGGAGCTATCTCGGCGCGCGCCGGGGCCAGGAAGACAGCCGCGATATGTGAATATGCCGAGTCTCTCGGTCTGGCATTTCAGATAGCCGATGATATTGCCGACGGAGCGTATCGCTCCGGAAGCGGCCAAGCCGCCCGGCTCAAACGAGCCAAGAAAGATGTCTTAAAGCTCATAACGAAAGCGAACGAGGGGCTCGGGGTCTTCGGGAAACGGGCATCGCGCCTTAAAAAAATAGCCGATGGGGTGTATCACGCCGCGCAACACTGCGCCAATAAGAGGGCGCATAGACGGGGCGGGATGTCGCATAAAAAGAAAGGAACTCCTGGCTTTGGTCCAGGCGGGCTCCATGGAAAAATTGCTTAACAAAATAAATTCTCCGGCCGATCTCAGGAAACTTAGTATGGCCGAACTCCCGAATCTCGCCAGAGAGATGAGAGAGCTTATTATTAATACAGTTTCAAATGCCGGCGGGCACTTGGCTTCAAGCCTGGGCTCTGTCGAGCTTGCCATAGCCGTTCATTATATTTTTGACACGCCGGGAGATATAGTCCTATGGGATGTCGGCCATCAGGCCTATGGCCATAAGATATTAACAGGAAGACGGGAAAGATTTTCCACATTACGGCAACTCGGAGGATTAAGCGGTTTTCCGAATAAGGACGAAAGTCCGGAGTACGATATCTTCACTACGGGCCACAGCTCGACCTCCATATCCACAGCGCTTGGCTTGGCTACCGCGCGAGACCTTAAAGGCGAAAAGAATAAGATCATAGCCGTTGTCGGGGACGCCGCCCTTGCCGGCGGGATGTCTTTCGAGGCATTAAACTCAGCCGGCCATATGGGCAAGGATATCATAATAATACTTAACGATAATGAGCTTTCGATATCACAGTCCGTAGGAGCTCTTTCCAGATATTTAAACCGCATAATAGCCACCCCCGCTTATAACAGGATACGAAAAGATATCGAGCGCGTGGTGAAAAGAATACCCAGATTTGGGTTCAGAGCTTACAGGGCGGCCCGGAAACTTGAAGAAGGATTAAAAAATCTCCTGATACCCGGTATGCTTTTCGAGGAGATGGGTTTTCGGTACTTCGGTCCGATCGACGGGCATAACGTATCGCAATTGGCCGGGACTTTAAAAAATCTTAAAGGATTGAATGAGCCGATACTGATACATGTGGTCACAAAAAAAGGAAAAGGATATAAGTATGCCGAAGAGGATCCTTCGTCATTTCATGGAACGGGACCGTTTGATATAGCGACCGGCAGGAAAGCTGACTGTCAGGAGACCTCGGTTACATTTACAGAGGCTTTTGGCCAGGAGATGGCCTCGCTTGGGCTCGCAGATCCAAAATTAACGGCGATAACCGCGGCCATGCTGGATGGCACCGGGTTAAATGATTTCGCGGCAGCTTTTCCGGACAGATTTTTCGATGTCGGTATAGCGGAGGAGCATGCCGTGGGATTAGCCGCCGGGCTGGCAAGGGCCGGTTTTAAGCCGGTCGTGGCCTTATATTCGACTTTTCTTCAAAGGGCGTACGATCAGGTGGTACATGAAGTGTGCCTGCAAAATCTGCCGGTAGTATTTTGCCTGGACAGGGCCGGGCTAGTCGGGGAAGACGGACCGACGCATCACGGCGTATTCGATATGCCGCTATTACGTCATGTGCCGAATCTGAAATTATTGGCTCCCGCAACTCCGGAAGAGTTAAAACACATGCTTAAGTTTGCGCTTTCATGTAACGGGCCCGTAGTTATCAGGTACCCCAAAGGCGTTTCGGGGTATTTAAAGCCGCCGGCGCTTCCCATCGAAGAAGGAAAAGCGGAAACTATCCGGCAGGGCAAGGACGTCGCTATAATATCCATAGGCTGTATGGCCGAGACCGCGATGAAGGCGGCGGATATCCTGGCCAAAAAGGGAGTGAGCGCGATGGTGGTGAACGCGCGCTTCATAAAACCTATTGATCGAGGCCTTATAATCGATATATGCCGAAAAATAAAGAAGATAGCCACGCTGGAAGATGGAGTATTGGATGGCGGTTTCGGTTCGGCCTTCCTGGAAGTTTTAGAGAGGGAGAATATTAGCGGCGTAAAAGTAAGGAGATTTGGGCTGCCAGGCATATTTATTGAACACGGAAGGCGTTCCGAGCTATTTTCAAAGTATAACTTGACACCCGAAGCAATTTGCGATGTAATTGAAAGAGAACTATGGGAAAAATAAAGATCGATAAAGCGCGGTGCAAAGGCTGCTATCTGTGCGTGGTTAACTGCCAGAACGGCCTTATAAAGATATCCCCCGAACTTAATGTTAAAGGGGTCAAGCCCGCCGTATTTTCAGCTAGCGTGAAATGTACGGGATGCGGCATGTGCGCTATGGTATGTCCGGAATGCATAATAGAGGTGTACAGATAATGGCGCGGAAAACCCTTATGTGCGGTAATGAGGCTTGCGGTGAAGGCGCGGTGCTGGCCGGGTGCACTTTTTACGCAGGCTATCCCATAACCCCGCAGAACGAACTTACTGCCTATATGGCAAAGCGCATGAACGAGATCGGCGGCATATTCATACAGGCCGAATCCGAACTTGCGGCCATCAATATGGTATTTGGAGCCGCCGCGGCTGGTTTTAGAGCCATGACATCCTCCTCGAGCCCCGGCATGAGCCTTAAGCAAGAAGGGATCTCGTATCTCGCAGGCTGCGAGCTTCCGTGCGTTATGGTCAATATTCAAAGGGGCGGGCCGGGTTTGGGCAATATCGGGCCGGCCCAAGGTGACTATTTTCAGTCCGTGAAGGGCGGCGGTCACGGGGATTACAAGGTAATAGTGCTGGCGCCCGCGTCGGCGCAGGAACTTCTCGATCACACTTATCTGGCGTTCGACCTGGCCGATAAGTACAGAAATCCGGCTTTAATACTCGGAGACGGGCTTTTGGGTCAGATGATGGAGCCGGTGGATATCCGTGCTTCCGAACGCAAGCCCGAGCCTCCGGCAAAGCCGTGGGCCCTGACGGGCGCTTCCGGGCGCTCTCCAAATGTCATAAAGTCACTCCTTCTGGGAGACGGCGTCCTCGAAGCGCATAACATAAAATTGCAGAAAAAATACTCGTCGATCAAGGACGCCGAAGTTCGTTTTGAGACCGTAAATATAAAAGATGCCGAGATCGTTCTGGTCGCTTATGGCTCGGTCGCCAGAACCGCGAAGGCCGCTGTTTTGAAGGCCCGTTCAAAAGGCATAAAAGCCGGACTTTTCAGGCCGGTTACGCTTTGGCCTTTTCCGGAGAAAGCGCTCTCCGAAATAGCCGATAGGGCAAAAAGATTTTTGGTCGTTGAGATGAGCGCGGGGCAGATGGTGGAGGATGTAAGGTTATCCGTTCTGGGCAAGGCGAAGGTCGATTTTCACGGAAGGATGGGTGGCGGAGTGCCGACGGAAGAAGAGATACTGGCTAAGATAGAGGAACATGGATAAGAAAAATAAAAAGAGCCCGGCAAAACCGGCCGCGAAAAAGACGGATCTGTCCGTACCGGCATTTTCCCGCCCAAAAAGCCTGCGAGATGTGGATAATCACTATTGCGCCGGATGCGGCCACGGTATAATTCACAGGATGATCTGCGAGATCATAGACGAATTCGGTATAAGAGACAGGGTGATAGCGGTAGCTCCGGTCGGATGCGCCGTTATAGCTTACGATTATTGGGATTTCGATGTCACGGAGGCCGCTCACGGCAGAACCCCCGCGGTAGCTACCGGCATAAAGCGCGTGAGGCCGTCGAATATAGTATTCACCTATCAGGGCGATGGGGATCTTGCGGCTATAGGCACAGCGGAGATAATACACGCCGCAAATCGGGGTGAAAATATAACCGTGATCTTTGTTAATAACGGCGTATACGGAATGACCGGCGGACAGATGGCTCCTACATCGCTTGCCGGACAGAAGACCACGACAACGATATACGGGCGCAGCTTGAGGCGCGAAGGGTATCCTATAAAGATACTTGAGATGCTCGCCGTCCTGCCCGGCGTAAGATACCTGGAAAGGGTGGCGGTGAATTCCGCTCAGGAAGTATCGAGAGCCAAGCGCGCCATAAGGAAAGCTTTTAAAACTCAGATCGATAATAAGGGATTCTCCATGGTGGAGGTCCTTTCGATGTGCCCTACATATTGGGGGATGTCCTCCATACAGGCCGCCGACAGGATAAAGAATGACGTCGCTACATTCTATCCCCTCGGAGTCATAAAGACATACTGATAGTTGTTAACCTAAAGATAAATATGAAGATCGTTAAAGAAGAGATACTTTGCGCGGGATTCGGCGGGCAGGGAATAATGTTTATGGGAAAACTCCTTGCCGAGACCGGGCTTGCGGCCGGATATAACGTCACGTGGATGCCTTCCTACGGAGCCGAAGTGCGCGGAGGCACCGCTTATTCCATGACTATTATTTCGGATGAGGAGATCGCGTCCCCGGTTGTTGTAAGCCCGGATATTCTCGTCGCTATGAATAAACCGTCTTTCATCAAATACGAGGGCAGCGTAAAGGCCGGCGGGGTGGTGATAGTCAATAAATCGCTCGTGGGAGATTTTCCGAAAAGAAAAGGTGTAAGATATATCAATATACCTTTAACCGAGATGGCCGTTAAGCTGGGCGATGTAAGATGCGCAAATGTGATAGCCGCAGGCGCTGTGGCTAAAGTATCGAATATGGCCTCGATCAAAAATATGACGCTCGCGTTAAAAGCCATGTTTAAGGGCAAGGATAAGCTGATCCCTCTAAATAAAGAGGCTCTCGAAAAAGGGTATAAGAATGGTTAGGGTCAGATTCGCGCCGAGCCCGACCGGGTATCTCCATATAGGCAGCGCGAGGACAGCGCTATTTAACTGGCTGTACGCCAAGCATACCGGCGGGAAATTCTTCCTGCGCATCGAGGATACCGACAAGGTCCGATCCAAGGATGAGTATCTCGAAGAGATACTGGCTTCTTTAAAGTGGCTTTTTATGGATTGGGACGGCGAGCTTGAGTTCCAATCGAAGCGACTCGATCTTTATAAGAAATACGCGGAGGAGCTTCTTAAAAAAGGCCTCGCCTACAAAGAAGGCGAGGCGACGATATTTAAAGTGGTTAGCGGCAGGCCCGTATCTTTCGAAGATATCGTCCATGGAAAAATAACGGTATCTACCGAAGAGATAAAAGATCAGGTATTGATAAAATCCGACGGGATGCCGACGTATAACTTCGCCTGCGTCGTAGACGATTCCGCAATGCAGATCACGCACATAATACGCGGCGACGATCACATATCCAATACCCCTAAGCAGATACTTCTCTACGAGGCTTTGGGTTTTTCGATCCCGCAGTTCGCCCACATACCGCTTATTTTAAGTAAAGACGGCGGCAGGCTCTCGAAACGCCATGGGGCGACGGGTATATTTGAATATAAAAATATGGGGTTCCTTCCGTCCGCTTTGGTAAATTATCTGACTCTCGTGGGCTGGTCGCCGGGCGAGGACCGCGAGATAATGCCTCTAGCTGAGATAATAAAACTTTTCGATGTAAAGGATGTCAATAAGACCGGAGCCATATTCGATATCGATAAACTCACCTGGATGAATGGGCAATATATGGCCGCGATGAAGGCCGAGGAACTCCTGGGACTTATAAAAAATCAGGCTTCGGCAGCCGGGAAAAATTTGGCCGTGCCCGATGATATGATACTGAAAGTGATAGAGCTTTATAAGGTGCGCATGAAGACGCTCCCCGATTTTATGAGCATGACCGACCATTTTTTCCGCGACGATTATTCGGTGGAGGAGAAGGGCGTCGAAAAATATCTGACTCCGCCCGAGTCCAGGAAGATACTGGGTGAGTTTGTCCCTCGCCTTGAGAAATTGGGCGATTTTAAACATGCCGCCATCGAAGAGATCTGCCGTTCTATGGCCGTCGAGATGGGTCTAAAAGTCGGCGCTATCATACATCCTACCCGCGTAGCAATAAGCGGCAAGACTACCGGCGCAGGCCTTTTCGAGATGATGGAGGTCCTGGGGCGGCCCAAAGTCATAGAGCGGATGAAAAAAGCGGTCTCACGGTAATCCATGGAATCCTCAAAACCCTCCAATTTTGTAAGAGATATAATCGACGAACATCTTAAGTCCGGAAGATTCCGGGGCGCCAGGATACATACACGCTTTCCTCCGGAGCCAAACGGGTATCTGCATATAGGCCACGCCAAATCGATATGCCTCAATTTCGGGATCGCCATTGATTACGAAGGGCTCTGTAATCTTCGCATGGATGATACGAATCCGGAAAAAGAGGACATAGAGTATGTCGATTCGATAATTGAAGACGTTAAGTGGCTCGGTTTTGACTGGGGCGAGAATCTGTTCTACGCGTCGGATTATTTCGAGAAACTTTACGGTTATGCAAAGCGCCTTATTGAGCTCGGCAAGGCTTACGTATGCGACCTTACGATGGACGAAATGCGCGAATATAGAGGCACTCTCAAAGAACCGGGGGAGAATAGCCCTTATCGCGATCGCTCGGTCAAAGAAAATATAGATCTGTTTGAACACATGCGCGGCGGCGAGTTCCCGGATGGAAGCCGGGTTCTTCGCGCCAAGATCGACATGGCGAGTTCTCACATAATCATGCGCGACCCGGTTATCTACAGGATAAAGCGCGCGCACCACCACCGCACCGCCGATAAGTGGTGTATCTATCCGATGTATGACTTCGCCCACTGCCTTTCGGATTCGATAGAAGGAATTACACATTCGATATGTACTCTCGAATTTGAGAATAACAGGCGGCTGTATGACTGGATATTGGATGAGCTTAAATTGCATCATCCTCAGCAGATAGAATTCGCTAGGCTTAATTTAAGCCATACCGTATTAAGCAAGCGAAAGCTTCTGGAATTAGTAAAGGACGGCAATGTGGAGGGGTGGGACGATCCCCGAATGCCGACGATATCCGGTTTGAGGAGGCGGGGATACACGCCCGGGTCGATAAGGAGATTTTGCGACGAGATAGGCGTCGCAAAGATGGATTCGATAGTCGACCTTACCGTTTTGGAAAATTCTATAAGAGAAGAATTGAACAGGACGGCCCATCGAAAGATGGCGGTCTTAAGGCCTCTGAAGGTCGTGATAACGAATTACCCCGAGGATAAGAAGGAAGAGCTCGACGCTATAAATAATCCGGAAGATCCGGAGGCGGGGGCAAGGAAAGTTCCATTTGCCAGAGAATTGTATATCGAACAGGACGATTTTCGCGAGACTCCTCCGCCTAAATTCTTCCGCCTGTCTCCGGGCAAAGAAGTGCGCCTCCGGTACGCTTACTTTATTAAGTGCACAGGTGTCGTCAAAGATGACAGTACCGGTGAGATAAAAGAGATCCGCTGCACATACGATCCGGCTACCCGCGGCGGAGACGCTCCGGACGGCCGTAAGGTGAAAGCGACTCTGCATTGGGTCTCGGCTCCGGACGCCGTTAACTCAGAAGTGCGGATATATGAGACCCTGTTTACCAAAAGGGATCCCGGGGAAGGGGATGCCGATTACCGGACTAACCTTAACGCCAAGTCATTGGAGATATTGACCGGATGCAAACTGGAGCCATCGCTTGCGAATGCCTTGCCCGGGAGCCGCTGTCAATTTGAGAGGCTGGGCTATTTTTATCTCGATCCGATAAGTTTTAAGAATGGCAATAAGAGATTTAATCGCATAGTGTCGCTGAAAGATGCCTGGGTCAAGGATCAGAAGAAGGCCTGAAATACGGCGCTTGAAAAATAACGCAATATAAGGTAGTATCTCAAAGTATCGCGTTGACGGGTAGTGTAACGGTAGCACAGCAGCCTCTGGAGCTGTTTGTCAAGGTTCAAATCCTTGCCCGTCAGCCAAATTTTGCTAGATACTCTCAGTAGCAAAATTTGATCCTGAGGAGGATACTGTTTTTTTGTATTCCGACGAAGGACCTTAACTGACTCCTTGCAATGTAGACAATTTCGGGTATAATGTAGTTCGCTCTTTGTCGAATAAAAGATATATAGTTTTAAGAAGTTTAACGCGGAGATGGTGGAACTGTCCCGCTGAATTACGCATTAGCCACAGCGGGATATAAGATATATAGTTTTAAGAAGTTTAACGCGGAGATGGTGGAACTGGCAGACACGCATGTTTGAGGGGCATGTGGCGCAAGCCTTGGGGGTTCAAATCCCCCTCTCCGCACCATGTACCACTCGCGAAAACTAGAAATAGCTATCGCTCGGGTACATGGCACGGCCCGCCATGCATCTGAACGAAGTGAATGGTGCATGGCCATTACCTTAGTGGTACATACCCCGTACCGGAGGTTATCGCCTAAGATTATACCGACTGGTACGGGGCAGAAGTTAGTTCATAGCCGAGCGAAGCGAAAGAGCGTAAGAGTGCAAGTCAAGCATTGGTCCGTATACATTATTAGATGTCGCGATAGTAAATTATACACCGGCATTTCTAATGATGTAGAGCACCGGGTTGCTAAGCATAATGAAGGTAAGGGCTGCAAATTTACCAAATCAAGGCATCCGGTAAAATTAGTTTATAAAGAAGATCTCGGCACTCAATCCGCCGCGCGCAAGCGGGAACTGGAGATCCAGAGTTTTACGCGCACTAAAAAGCTGAATTTGATCAACGGTTTAAGTGGCGCTATCGTCTAGCCTGGTCTAGGACATAAGCTTCTCAAGCTTAAGACTCGGGTTCAAATCCCGATAGCGCTACCACTTGTGTTTTTTGAGTCTGCATTTGTTGTAAGTGCTTGAAGATTAAGGCGATATTGTCGGTTCTAATTGTTCTGTTGTCGTAATAGGTCTTGTCAGGGAAGATGATAGTTTGCAACCGTTGTTTCAGGTCAAGACTACCGCTTGCCCATAGGTCAGCCACGTTAGCTATAACAGCCTTACAGTAGCGGACGCACCCTTCCATATCAGTTGTTACAGTCTGTTGTGAGTCCTCAAACTCTCTTCTCTTTTGCTCCATTTTAGCCTTTACTTCTTCAGCCTTGCGTTTGTAGGTCTCATCAGTAAGGACATCTCGTATCTTCAGGTCGTCAATTCGGTCTCGCTCTTTCTCAAGGGCTTTCAGGTGGGTTCCAAGCACTTCCTTCTCCTTGACCATATTGCTCTGTCGCTCTTGCCACACATCCAACACCACAGCCTCAAAGGCATTCAGCATCTCTTCTTTTGGCTCTATGGTCTTCAAATAGCCATAAAAACTGTCTTCTATATCACCTTTCTTGGTATTTAGACCGCATCCTGTGCCATAGCATCGGTAGTAGGGATACCTGATGCCTTTTCGCCCTGTTGACAACCCACCTGTGAGTTTATGACCACACCGCCCGCACCTCAAGAAGTTCCGCAGAGGGAAGGCAGGATTGTTCCGTGCTTTTGCCGTTACAGAGGGTCGCTTGCCGTCAAGAATGTTCTGGACACGGTAGAAAGTTTCTCTTGAGATTATTGCTATCTCTTGATGTAAGTAGTCTATCTCTTCATCAAACCACTTAACCTTAATTATTCCGCAGTAGAGAGGGTTCCTCAACATTCGGTTGATGAGACTTGTTGTCGCCCTCTTGAATCCTTTTTTCCTTAGCTCTTTGGCAATGTCTACCTGCTTATATAGTCCAGTCTCTGCCAGTCTGAATGCCTCTTGGACAAATATGCTCTCATCTGAACGGACAAGTATGGGCATCTCCATTTCATCTTCGGAGTTATCATATCCGACAGGAGCTTGCCAGCACCACCGTCCTTCTTTGACCGCCTGTCGCATTCCGCTGGCTGTTCTTTCACTCCTTACATCGTTATCAAGCTGTGCAACATTTGATAGCATACTTTTCATAAACTTTCCCAGAGGAGTATTATCAAAGTTTTCTGTGGCGGACTTAAGTTCAACACCGAGCTTATCAAGGGTTCTGACCAAATCCGCAAAGTCGTAGGTATCACGGGAGAACCTATCTATCTTATGGACGATGAGAACCTTGACGAGCTTACGGTTCTTTGTGAGAAAATGTAGTAACTTTTGAAGCTGTGTCCGTAGAGCGGTCTTCGCACTTTCGCCCTCTTCTACAAAGACTTGCAGGACATTGTAGCCATTCCTTTCGGCATACTCCCGACACACCTTTTCCTGCGTTGCCAAGGAGTATCCGTATTGAGCTTGGTCAGTAGTGGACACTCGGCAATATATGACAGCGTTTTCCGTATCTTTAGTCGCCTGCATTTCCGCAATCCTTCTTGACGCATTTGCTATTCAGGTATTCATCTACCAATACGGTTGCTAACTGGCGAAGACTATCCCTAATCTTTTCAACCTCTTCGTCTGTGTAGCGACCACTGGGGAGTAGTCGCCTGCACTGTTCTATGGAAAGCATAACCCGAACTCCGTCTATCGTGACTCAAGTTCGGGTTTGTCCGATGCTCTCGCCCTTAACTAATAATTAGGTTTAGTGGTTCGGGTTTGTCCGATACCGCTAAACTTTTGTCGTCTCTTCCCGTGTCAGCTCTATTTTTCTATTATCCGCCACCGCTACCGTTACTTTTTGATAAGCCCCGCTATTTATGGCGTTTATTATCTCTTGGTCAGATATCAAGTGTTGTTGCCTTGATTTGGCACTTATGGTTATTATATCGCCATCAGACTTTGCGATTGTTATCTGCTGATAGGTCTTATCCTTGATGATATCCAAAATCTTTTTTTCCTTATCGGTAAGAGCGTAGATAAGCCGATATTCACCTGACTTGTCTCCCTCTGTTATGGCATAAGTAGCAAGGCTTACAACATCTGTGACATAAGAATGAAAGGGCAATGTTAAAAGACCTCCCATAAATAGACGGGCATAACCAGCATCCTTATCATTTTCGTCGGCATAGAAGGCGTCTTTCCCCCTATCATAGAAGTAAAATTGACCGTCTTTAGTGACTATGAGCACGATTTTATATCCGAGCATAGATGACAGAATAAAATACTCTAACGGCGATGCTACTTTTTTAACTGGGCGTGCATCGTGAATTATAAAAGAACTTTTGCGTATGCTGTTCAGAAAAGACTTAATCTCGTTGGTATCAAATCCAAACTGCCTCAAATCGGAAATAATACGCAGTCTTATCGCATCAACCACCGAGAACTTACGCCACCCCGCCTTGTTGTTCTCTCTTGAACTTGACAGGAGCCCATCAGAGTCCCAGTCCGCAATCTTTTTATAGGTCAAATCCATTACAAACGATTTCAAGTCTTTAATCGTAAACAGGGGAATAGTAAGTAGCAAGCCGTTTTTCTCCGAGAACTTACAGACCTCTTCGCAGGAAGGCTCGCTCGCCGTCTTGTATTGAACCTCTTGGTTTTGTTGTATATTTACTGTAGTCATAAAGTATACCTCAAGGTATAAATTATCATTAAACCGAAAAGATGTCAAGCGAAATTGTTAGTGTATTTGAAGACAATCGTCCTATCAGGGGGTATTGCTGGAAGTGGTATTACGCAAACTTTTGGACTTCGTATATCACCTTCAGTCGCTCGTAGTCCATCGGCTCAGCGTGGGGAAGGAAGATGTAGAGATGGCGTTCGTTATCTTTTGTGATGGTTATATGGTCGTTATTAAGACTTACTTCAAGACCTGCGGATAATTTCAGGGCAAGGGTTAGCATCTCCATTAGGCGGATATAGCTGTCGGTCGTGAGCTCTTGGCTATCCACTCCAACAACAAACGCCTTCTCTTGGTCGTTGCGGAGCGTTGCGAACTCGTCTGATACCACAGTATCCTTACCTGCCAACACGACCACCTTGGCACCTGCCTTGCCTTGCTTGGCTCTCTCGGCGTTGATATGAGCCAGTAACTTGTCGTCATCGTCTACTATAAATGGTATACCCTTTGACTCACAGTAAGTGCGTAGCGAGCCTATCAGCGGATTAAGTGCGTCATACTGCAAATATCGTCCCTTCTCGTAACCCTTTATCCAGCTCGTGCCAAGTGCAACGATGAGAGGCTGGGTCTGCGGTTGGGCTTGGATATAGGTCAGTGTGTCTTGGAAGTTTGTGGCGTGGATGCGTTCGGTTTCGGGCGATATGGCAACTGGCGTTGTGGTAACTTTGCTTACTTCTTCCACCTTTCCCGATAGAAGGTCTAATCTGTTTTGTAAAGTGATGTTTTCGTTCTCCAAACTTTTAATTCGCTCTTTAAGCCATACGATGTGGTTAATGGCACTCTCTCTTCTATTAGCAGGGGTCTCATCTGTCATTTTAGCAAGTCTTGCTTCTGTTTTAGCAAGGTCGCTCTTCAAAAGTTCAAGCTGATACTGCCCCGACGCAACATTATGCGTAAGGTCTTTTTTATACCCATCATTTTGCACTTGGGGCTTACTGACTATCCCTGTGTCTTCTGCGTTGGCAACTAACTCTTGTAGTGCAATTGGCAACCGTATCGTGAATGTCGTGCCTTTGCCGAGTTCGGACTGGACATCTATTGTGCCACCCAGCTCTTCAACAGTTTGTTTAATTAAATACAGCCCAAGACCAGTTCCTCTTTCTTTTGTTGTTTCACCTTTTTGAAATAGGCGACTGTTACGCAACATCTCTGCTGGAATGCCATTGCCGTTATCACTAACCGTAATCTCGGCAAACCTTTTATTGTCCCTGATAACAGTATTAGTTTTTATAACAACTCTGCCCATTCTTTCCTTATCAGCCTTCCTCGTTTCAAAGATAGCATCCATACTATTCCTGATGAGGTTTGTCCAAATGTAGGAGACTCTGACCGTATTACCGTAAATATATGGTGTGTCCGAAGCGAGTTGTAATTGCAGTTCAAATCTTTTACTGCCTTTGTATGGCTGTGACGCTTCACTTACGGACTCATTTACAGCTACTAAAGTATTTTCGTTAGAATGCAGTATCTGTCGCCTTATCTCTTTCAATCGTATCAGATTCAGCTTACATTCGTCGTCGGCTTTCTTTGCCTCTTCAAAATACTCGCTTACAATACTCTCGTCTATTTTATTGCGATGCTCCTCAATATATCTCACTAAATCGGCTCTTGTGGAGACAACCTCTTCTAAGTTCTTTGCGAGACCGTTAATAAGTGCTAATATAATTTTAGGATTTAGAGCCCCAAGCCCTTTCCATTGGGCTAATATCAACATCCATCCCAGCGTCTCTTCAGCGTAATGGTCACGGAATGCGTTCTCAAGCCTGTCTATTTCTTTTTGCACATTGGAATCTTGCACCAGTTTTTTTTCATCTTCTTGGTGAAACAGATAGCTCAGAGCCACTAAATCGTCCAATGTATGAGCTAACTCGTGTGAAAAAAAACCGTTTCCAATTTCATCAACAGCAGACAAAGTGAAGATAGGAACATCGGATATACCCAATGCCGATAATTCTGCTGATGTTAAAATATGCAAGGGTATCGCATATCTCCATATTTCTTTCTTGTCTGTCTTTTTTTCAAGATATTCTGGGTATAGATTAAAATGTTTGGCTACCCCCACCAGATATTGCTTATCGTCTTCTGTAACATCGTCTGGCTTCTTGTCTTTTATCTTCTGCAATTGTGACAGCCTGATATTTATTTCATCTCTGGACGCTGGCGTTATTGCAAGGTTCTCCGTCTTTATATAAACGCTTATACCATCTCTCGTCGGTATAGCGGTTTCGCCATCTTGCAGGTTATAGACAAGTCTATACGCTGGCGTGCCATTCCTTGTAATAGGTAGAGAGAGCCCTGTTATGACTTGTCCTTCCCGCACCTCTTCTATGCCGTCAATGTCATATCCTTCAAGCAATATCTCTGCCATCCCGTCTCTGTTGCGAATATGCTTCTTGATGAGAGGGATGAGGATGTCTTTCGGATTCTGAAGGTTGTGCTGTTGGGTCAGTATAAGCATCTGACCTATGAGGTAACTCACATCTACAAATGCCCATCTGTTGCGAAAGGATTTGCCGAGTGTCTCGCCAGCCTTGACACTTCTGGCGGTCTCTCTATCCCACGACTCTGTAACACCATTATTAGTAACGACATCGTAAGAGCCGTCTGATTTCTGAACTATCTCACAGGGAGGCTTTGTTGCTAACGGAGGAGCGAGAGCAGAATCACTTGGGTTTGTAACGGCATAGGATGGTATGCCAGCACCAGACAGGAGAAGTCCGCAGATGAGAACTCCGCAGACCACACGCAACATTATATTATTGGTCTTACAGGATAACATAGTTCTAAGAGTATATCATATCCTGTCAAGACTGAGAAATGCCTTTTTTATAACTTAACCGAATATCTTCTTCTCCCATTTCTTATACAGTTCTTGGTCTATGGTTGGGTCGGCAAGAAGGTAGGCGTCCATATCCTCAACCTCTTTGTAGCACCTCTCCTTCTCTTCCCGCATTAGCCACGCCTCGGACTCTTTCGCATCGTCTCTGGTCGCCTCTAAGACAATCTTATTGTGCTCTTTGATAGAAGCCGTTATTGCATCCATTCGGTCTTGAGTCGTGATATTATCATCCCTTATTTGGAATGGGTCAAAGCCGAGCTCTTCTTTTATGCGATACGCTATGTGTATCATAGTCAGTAGGTCGGATGCTAACTTATGGAGCACCGATACGGTCGCCTTAAGTTCAAGGTTGCCTTTGAAGGCTATCTTATGTGCCATAAAAGGCTCCACCCCATTGTAGTCAATTGGCGATATAGCATCAAACAACCTAACCGCTACCTCTAATGACTTTTTTACATTTTTTTGCCACGCCTGCGTAATTGGGTCGGGGTCTTCGCCTCTGATGACCAAGTAATAATCATATAAGGTGGTGGTCAGGATGGTATCAAGCCTGTCGGGGTATTTTTCCCAGTCCGCAATTCTGGCTACTTTACCGTCGGATGGCAGTCGTCCCGATGCTATCACTTCTTTCATCTTGGCTTCTTGCTTGGCACGCTCTTCTATAAACATTCGTTTGAACTCCGCATCCTTTTCTGGGTCGTCATATCGTAGCGGGCTTTTGTTCAAGTTAAACTTCTCGTAGGCATCAACTCTCAATTCCGATACCTTGCCGTCCTTCGCCAGAGTCAGACCAGTCTCTATGTCTATAAGCTCGTCTATCGGCATAGTTTGTTCACGGCTGTCCTGTATTAACTTCTGATGCTCTTCCTCTGTGACGAGCCTTACCACCGCACCAGCCACAAAACCTCTTACGCCTTGTAAGGCTCCACATAGTCTAAAGCGGTAATGTGCCTCCTTAAGCGTCTGGTATATGAACATAAACTGCATATATATATCCAATATGAACAGGGCAACATCTGGGACAGAGGTATATATGTGCAGAAACCCATTGAACTCATCAAAGGATGCTGTGTCAGGTGCCTTCAACACGGCTCGTTCGTCTGCGTCTGAAAGGAATCCGATTTTATTGCCGTATTTTTTCTGATGAAAATCTTTTATGTATAGTTTTGCTCGTTCCTTGCCATCCAACCTTGCCACTACCTTTGCGAATGGTATGCTGTTACTCATATAAGCCCCTTCTCTTGGTGAGCCCTCTCTCCGATATAATGGATTTGAGCTCTTCCGTCTTGTCGTTTAGCTCGGTAATTTCAAATGCCCTGAGAAGGTGTCCAGCGAGGAATCCGATTCCTGTGGCAACACGAACATCAAGGGTGCCATCTCTTAGCTCGTCTATCACTTGGGACAGAAGGACAATCACGTCTTTCGGGGTGGTGACCGATATCTTCCTTAACGGAGTTTCCACAATTGCTTTCTTTGTGGCACCGCCTTTACGGACTGCTATCATTTTCTCCTCTCTGCTTGAATCGTCGTGAGAGAAGCACTTATCTCGTCCTTCTAAAGCCCACGCCTCGCATCGCTCACCATTACCTAAGATATGCTCGCATTTATTGCCCGCCATTTGTCGTCCCCATAAGTTGCTTATAGTGGCTACCACTATGTTCTAATGCTGTGAGGTATAGTCTTATATTCGGTTGACAGAGACGCCTTAAGATTGTAAAATCAGCATAGTTATGCAACTGGTAATAGCTCCCGTAGGTTATAAACTTGCTTCAGCTCTTGGAATATCTGATTCCAATTATCAGTAGTTGGGGCTACCAAATTTTTCCATCAATTCTAGTGGAAAAATTTGATCCTGGGAAAGCGACGAATAGGAGCTTTCCCAGGACCTTAAATTTTGCCGGCTATTCTCAGGAGAAAAATTCGATCCCGAGGAGGCCGGCAATTTTTTTTAGGCCGACGAAGGACCCCGACAGTAAATTTTCCAAAGATAAAAACCAAGATGAATTTCGCTTGATTATGCGCCTCCGTCGTAGTATTCTATTTACAAATCGGAGGTACGCATGCCCTACCTTGGGGTAACGAATATAATGATGTTCTTCGTAATAGTCGGCGTCGCAGTGATCTTCATCGCAGTCTGGATAATTAAATCAGAATCCCGCGTAAATCTAGCCAAGGAACAGATCAAAACTTTAAGAGCTCGTCTCGAATCCGGAGAGAGGGAGAGATATCTGCTTTCGGAGAAGATGTCGGATCTCGCGAACTCCGGGACCATCCGGACAGAGACCATTCAAATAGCAAGAGAGCCGGAAACTACGAGTAAAGACAAGGGTGTATCGAAAAAGAAGCTCGAAGCGGCGCTCGAGGAGAAAGAGTCGCTCGTGAAAGATAAAGAATCACTTGTAAAGGATAAAGAATCGCTCGGAGCTGAGAATAGAATTCTGAAACTCGAACTCGAAGAAGCCAAGGCATCATTAGCCGAAGTGTACAAAGCCCTCTGCGAAAAATAATAAGATCAAATGAACCGCGTCGAGCCGACGCGGCTCAACGCGGTCATAATAACTGAAAGAGAAAAATATGAGCAAGATGTTCGATCTTCTTAAAAGAAAATCCCCGCCTGAAAAGAAGCCCTCCGCCGTTGTAAATCCTTCGGATAGAAATGCCGATCTAGGGCCGATCCCGGTGGCCGATATGAGATCCAGGATACTTGAGCGCATAAAAGAATCCAAAGAAGGCATGGCCTCAGCGGTGGCAATAAAAGCAGCGGCTGTTGAAGATATTCGCCCGCCCGATAAAAAAGAGGTCAAAGATCAGCATGAAAAACTGCGTAAGCGCATAGAAGAGCTTGAGAGGGAAACTAAGAGCCTTAAGTCGGATAATAATAAGCTGGTCTCCGATAATAAAAGGGCGACCGTGGAATCTGCCCGCAGCGAAGCAGAAAAAAATAAGCTCGGTGTCGATAAAGAGGCCCTGGTTAAAGATAAGGCAAGGCTTGAGGACGAGTTAAAGCGTTTTAGAGCCGTCAAAGATGAAAAAGACTCGGCTCTCGGCAGTCTTAAAAAACGTTTTGAGAGTGAAGCGGAGGAAATTAAAAAAGACCGGGATGAGGCGCGTTCGATCGTCGAGAGTTTGAATTTGAAGATATCCTCGATGGAGAAAGAGCTTCGGGAGGCTATCGGTAAAGCGGCGAGATCCGAAGATGAGATAAAGCGTTTTCAGGTCGAGAGCGAAGAGAAGAACAATAGCCTGGTCGATTTGCAAAAACGATTGGAGCAGGAAGCCGAAGAACTCAGAAAAGACAGGGACAAGACGGCGGCCAACGTCGAGGGGCTAAGATCTAAACTGTATGCCGCCACAAAAGAATTGAAGGAGCAGACCGACAGATCATCGGGACTTGAAGAGACGCTTAAAGCTCGTGACAAAAAAATAGCAGCCGGGGAGAATCAATGTAGAGTGTTAGAAGCGGCAAAGATGGAGTTGTCTTCCGGACTGAAAAAGGCTGAAGAGAATATTAAGCTCTCAGCTGAGCGCATATCGGCGCTGGAGATGGATATAGACGTTCGCGATAAAAAAATGTCCGATATGGAAAAGGCTCATGCGAAGAATGTGGAGATGGCCAAGTCCGAACTCGTGCTAAAAATACAGGCCGTCGAAAGGGAGAAGAAGGATCTGGACGGTAAGATCTCTCAGTTCGCGCGGGAAATAGAGGCCAAAAACAAGAGGCTTAAAGAGAGCGAAGATTATTGTAAAGAGCTGGACGCTTCGGTTAAGGACGCGGCTCTCAAGCTGAAGGCCGCTGAGATGGAAAAGAAGGAGTTGGAGCGCGAGAAGAGAGGGCTTGAGGGCAAAATATCCCAGCTCGGCGACGAGATAGAGGCTAAGAACTCGCGTATAGACGAGATAGAATCCTCAAAGCGCGAACTTGACGATATGGTGAAAGAATCCTCTTTGAGCGTCAAGAAGGCGGAGGCGCTTGTGAAAGATTCCGAGGAAAAGGCCGATCAGTCGGCCCTCCGTCTGGGGCAAGAGGTAAAGCGTCGCGAAGCCGATAAGGCGCTGGCCGAAGAAGTCGCGGTAAAGCTCACTTCAGATATAGAAATGCTTAAAAACGTCATCGTCGAAAAAGAGAAGTCGGAGACCGAGCTCCGCGATCTCGCGGCTTCGCTTAGGGCGGAGATAGAGGCCCGGGACCAGAAGATAGATCGCGACATAAAATACTGTGAAGGGCTTTTGAAAGAGATAACCGAGTTGCGAAAGAGGAGCAAAGCGTCGCTCTTCAGGGCGAAGTAGAATAGAATAAATAAGATGAGAGCGAAAAAACAACTTTTCTTAAATTACAAAGGCGGGACGGGAAAGACCAGTATCTCCACCGCTTACGGCCAGTATCTTGCGATGTCCGGCAAGCGCGTGCTAATGGTGGATCTCGACGCGCAGGCGCATCTTACCACATGCCTGAATGAGGAGTCCGTTCACCACGAAAAGAGCCTCTACAGCGTTATAGTCAAAAATGAGGATCTAAAGAATGTCATAGTGAATACTTCAATGCCGAACCTCAGGCTTATACCTTCTTCGATATCGCTTTCATCGCTTGAACTTCCGCTTTTCAGGATGCCGCTAAGGGAGTTCAGGCTTAGAAAAGCCCTTAAGAACGCGGAGAGGGATTACGATTATATAATAATAGATTCGGCCCCCACGATCGGCCTTCTGAGCCTCAACGCGATACTTGCCTCCGACGAGATACTAATACCGCTGTTGGCGGATTTTCTGTCATTCCACGGACTTAAGATATTGCTTGAGACGCTGTCCTCGATAGAGAAGGATTTTTCGTACTATCTCGGCAAGACGCATATATTTTTAAACAGATATAATGAGAGCTATCCCATATGCAAAGAATGCGCCGAGGCTGTGGCGCGGTTTTATCCGGAGCGACTTTTAAAGACGGTGATAAGGGAGTCTCCGGAGATAATGAATGCTTCAAGCGTTGGAAAGTCCATATTCGAGCTCTATCCCGAATCGAAAGCATCGGAGGATATAAAGAGCCTTGTGAGCGAGGTCAACGGAGGTAGCCTATGAAGAAGAAATTCGAAGATAATGTTGCCGGTTCCACGCCAAGATCGAAGAACGACGAGCCGTCTCTGCCGTGGAAAGTCGGAGAAGAAGACCTTGTAGGTATGGAGACCAGGGAGGGGGAATATGAGGAGCTCTCAAACTCAGCCGCTCCGCTTGCGACCCGTCCAGCTTTTCTCGTAACGCTTGTAATAGCGATATTTATGGCCGCGCTGTACATGGTAGCCGTAATGGCCGTTGAAAACGAAGGTATAAAACTGGGCATATCGGCTAAGGAGAAGGAAGCCGCCGGGCTCCAAGTGGACCTCGATAAAATAAAAACAGAAAAGGTTGCGCTCGAAAAGAGTTCGGAGCA
>Ga0268280_1000910_pt1 | contig 21584 bp, 30 predicted proteins | sample saktaG_9_FD_190139 | JGI IMG/M metagenome (GOLD analysis project Ga0268280, IMG submission 190139) | Saline water microbial communities from Sakinaw Lake, British Columbia, Canada - sak_2011_5_24_40m | ecosystem: Environmental > Aquatic > Non-marine Saline and Alkaline > Saline ... | reverse complement strand
GTGCGGTAAAAGCCGACCGGGTAGATCAGGCGGCTCACCTGGGCGAGGGACAGCCGCGCCATCATTTCCGGGGTGGACGCTGCTTCAAATAACCTGGCCGCGGCCTTTTCGGTTACCGGATCCCGGGTACGCGCGCTCAGCAGCACCGAGATGAGTATGCGGAACGGCGTAGAGCGGATGCTGGCCTCGAAAGCATAAACAGGGGGCGATAGGGGGGCGATGAAGCGACGGATGGCTTCGAGGTCGCCCAGGGCCCGGCGCTTAGTTGGGGATATTTTCGCCGTTGAGGACGATCTCATGGTTGATGGTGACCGTGGGCGAAAGTGTGGCCGTGACTCCGCAGTATTTTTCCTCGGAAAGGGCGATCGCCTTGCGCAATGGCTCCGCGCTGATCCCGGCGCCGTTGCAACGGTAGGTGACCTTGATCTCGAGGAACTTTTTGGGATGCTCGTCGGCCAGGAGAGCTTCGGCTCCCACCGAGAAACTTTCAACCTTGATCTTCATTTTGCCCAGGATGGAAATGACGTCCATGCCGGTACAGCCGATCAGGGAGACCAGGGTCAGACCTTTGGGGCGCGGGCCGAGATTGCGGCCCCCCGCTTCGGGAGTGCCGTCGATGGTGAAATCAAAGCCGTCCAGGTGGGCGCGGAAAGCAAGGCCCTGTTCCCATTCGATCTTAGCGTCTAGCTTCATCTTGGTTCTCCTTGCTGATTTAGTGATCAGTGAATGAATTGCCGGCGCTCAGTGATGAGTGATGAGAAAGAAACGAGAATCACGATAATATTTCATTCTTTGATTTTTCTCATCACTGATCACTAATCACTAATCACTATAACCCTGAAATACCTCTAGTCCCACACCCGGCCCAGCTTGTTTAATTCCTCGCCGGTGTATTTCCGGAACAGGATCTCCCATTCGCGCGAACCATCGGGAATGTTTTTTTTCTGGGAAATGATCTTTTCTCGGGCCAGGGTTTCAATGTCCTCGAACATTTTCAGTTCAGCCAATATAAGATGGTAGATTTTAAAGCGTATATTGCCCAGATCATCCGTATAATCTATGTCATCGCTGTTCTGGATCGAATCGACGATCAGCTTGGTCAGGAAATTCACCCGGTTTTTCGACAGTTTCAGGCTCATAGGACAATCAGCAAGTGCCCTGTAAATACAGGGGTTTCGGGGTATTTTGTATACGCAAAAGAAACGCAGATTTGGCACGGGTTTTGCTTCGACCTGCCAAAAATGTAACGCAAGCTTTTCATATAAGTATTTTAACACTTGGAAGGGGAAAGGTCAATCGGGAATCAGTCAAAACAGGAATCCCGTTTGACTTGACATTTATTTTTTTTACAAAAGATGATATAATAAATTCACAAAGGAGGCGCAAAAATGCCAAGAGCCAAAAAAGTAGCAAATAAAAAAGCGAATAAAGCTCCTTTTGAAATTGTCCCTTCAAAAGAAATTCAATCAAAAAGATTATTTTCAAATTTTGTGCGAGTCTCTCACTCAGTGCATGAATTCACTCTCACTTTTTGTGATATTCCTCCGATGACTGCCGATGAAAGGGAGAAGTTTTTGAAGTCTAAAAAAAGGGAAGTTGCTATTCAAGCCGAAATCATTATTCCTCCAACATTGGTTGAATCGCTAATCGGTGCAATTACAGCAAATCTTAAAACGTATAAATCAAATTTTGTCAAAGAAAAGTGAGTAAAAGCATTTTAATAAAACATCTCTCTAAAAAAGAAAAGGACGAATTTATAAAAGAGATTCTTGAATGTAAGTCAAGGGGAAGAAATCTTCAAGAAATAATCGCATCATGGGAAGCTACCGCTGAAATCAATTCGAATCCAAAACTAAAAAGTAAAATATTATATCGAATAAAAAAACTCGATAGATTTTTAATGCAAACAAAAAATGGTTGATACTCCGTCTGATACTTCAAAATGGAAAATTGATTTTTTTGACGATGATACTAAAACGGAATATGATTCATATTTTCAAAACTACCCGAAGCAAAAACATGTGAAAAAAAGTTTTGAAAATGATGTTAAAAACAATCCTTTCTATCATCCCGTAACAAAAAGAATTAAATTTATGAAGGGTAATTATAAAGGTTTGTTAAGATATGGAAAAAGTGATACTAGAATTATTTATAAACCAATTTCCGAAACAAAAACGGTTTATCCCGTTGAAACCGGGAAAAATCCAGATATCTCCTATAAAAGAGGGAGCAAGAAAAAAAATTATCTCCAATAAAGTATTTTGGACCCCTCCCCCGGCCATTTCGCTGGGGGGGTAAGCAGACCAAGAGCGGGTCCCTGGCGGACCGGCAAGCAGCAAAAGTATTTCATTCCGCAAGTAATAAAAAAATCATGAAGCTTATCGAGAATCTTTTTAACCCATGCTTTAAATTTTCTCATTTTTTTCTCCCCTTGTCTCAATTCGCTGGCCCAGGCAAAGGTCAAAATCAGGGCTGCCGTCTCTTTTATTACTATTCGGGAAAACGTAAATTCTACTATTCCCTAAATTCCCGTGAAAATATTCCTGGCCATTTCTATCAATGCTTTTCCATAAGCCACAAAGCCGAACCTTCGGCGGCGGAAAGCCGATTTTAGAATTTTTCACGTTGATCTGCTCCTGCGTATTTGTCAAGCGCGTTTGAATAGGCACGGTTTCCAAAGACAACCCCGCCCGGCAAACTTTCACCGCTCCCGCCTTCATTGGCCAGCCATACAGCCCCGGCAACAGCATTGGCCAAGTCACTATGGCTGCTATCCCCCGCGCCTGGTACAACGGAATCCCGGCCCCCTGGGTTCGTTCGCCTCATAAGCGATTGTAATTGATTTTTTAGCCGGTCATTGTCCGGTAACTCAATTTGATGATTGCTGAACAGCGGCAGCGCGGCCAGGTAAAGCTCCGAAGCGGTCCGCTCGGCCAGCCGGTAGCTTATCCCTTGCTTGCTGTAGGATTCAACAGGCCATTCCCCGCCGTATCGATCCCCGGTCACTTCCCGCAAGCCATAGCTTTTGATTATCCCGGCAAACTCCGCGACAACTTCACTTGGCTGGTGTGGAGCTTTGACCTCTTTGGTCAGGTCCACAATGACATGGCCGCCCCGGTCCATGTGAGCGATTGCCAAGGTTGCGCTGTCCCTTCTGCCGCCCGATGGATCTACAAAAGCAAAATAACTTATACCGGCAGCCTTCGGCAAGTCATCCCGGCCAGGTATCAGCGCTCCCTCTATGTCAAGCGAAGCGTAAAGGTTCGCTATGTCGTCGCGCCATTCGCTGTCATATTCAGCGGCGGCAACCTTCGCATCCTTCGCCTTCGCTCTCTCAATTTTCTTTGCAGGGAATAGGGGATTCATGGTCAAGGTTTTGGCCTTCCAGATCAAAACATCGTCATCGTCATGGCCATAATGTTCCTGGAAATTCTCATACAGAACACCCGCCCGATTATAAACAGATGAAATAACAAACAGGATTCCGCCCTCAATTATCGCCGGGGTGATAGCGTCTATGATCTCAGAAGCCGGGTTCGCTGCGCTGTCATTGTCCCGCATGAAAGCAGCTTCATCCAGGACCGCCCCGATATAAGCCGGGCCTCGAATGGATCTGAAACTTGCAGTTCGTATCTGAATTATAGCGCCGTTTGTCAATTCAAGCGTTTCATTCGTTTCAAGGGCAATCATCTTTTTCAACAGCGGGGAGCTGTTTAATATTCCCTTGCAATAATTGAAAACTTCCCGGCCCGCCTGCCGGTCAACTGATATAATCGGGAATACGGCCTGCTGTCCCGGTGCAAGATGATCCCGCCAGCCCTGTTCAATAGCCGTCATGAACACAGCCAGCAGCGCCGCGTTCGCTGATTTCCCGCCGCGTCGGCCAACAGGTGCATAGACTTCAATGGAGCGCTTGACCGGAAGCGCCTGGCGGCCCGTGGCGGCCCGATATATTCCCGCCTCAATGGAAGTCATTGGCAATCCAAAGACGGCGGCATGGTAGGACCGCCATGCTGTCATATCGAATCCATGCAGCCAGCCCCTGAATAAGGCCGCGTCGTCTATGGCCTGTAATATGTTCATGTTTCACCTTTACAGGAAGCCCCAGGAGCGCCGATCTTTTCCGGGGATGCCCCTTTGGTCATGGGTTCCCCTGATTCAGCAGCGGCGGCGGCGCTGGCCTTGGCTGCAAGGTAGGATTCCAGGGAATCGGCAGGGCCAATCCGCTTCATTCCAAGTTCCCGGCAGTTCCTGGTAACTGAATTTTGACAGGCCAGGTAAAAGTTATTCAGCGGGGAAAGCACCTGGCCGCTCTTGTCAACAAGGCTGGGCTGGGCTGCAATCCATTCGTTTACCAGCATAAGAAAAATAAGGTTCTGCCTGATTGCTGAAATGATGATCTTTTGGCTGGCAGTGATTTCCTGTTCGCCGCCCAGGTCCAGGATCATCTCGGAAATAACCCCGTCAACAAGCCTCCCGATATGTAACTTTCCCTTTGGTAAAATGCCAGTTTTCAGGAATAGTTTCCCGCCATGCGATTTCCTTGACATGGTCATCCTTCGCACGTTTCACAAGTGGCTGGATTGTCAGGGTCATGGTATCGGAAGCCCTGGGCCTCTGCATGGCGGCGGCGTATCAATTCCCATGCCCTGTTGAAAGCCGGGCCTGGAAGCGGTATCAGGTCTTTAATCATGCCGTTTTTAATCAGGTTTTCTATGCTTTCATCCTGTAAATTGTCCATTTTTACCTCTCTAAAAATAGCGTTTGCGTGACGTTTGCGTTACAAAACAACTCTTGAATATCCTGAAAGCAAGGCCTGATAATGCTTTGCCATAGCATGAAAACATTATAATACAATGTTACACCCCCGGAAACAGGCCCAGGGAGCGGGTTTCCGGCATAAGGGAAGTATAGCCTTGTCGCGCCCGCGTGTTTGTGAGGTCGGCTTTTCCCGGCCTCTTTCCATGAACGATTTGCTGAAATATGAACGATATGAAGGCATTTTCTATAAAGTCCCTTCACGAGAGAAAATATAGAAAAAGTCATGGAAAGTGCTTTCAAATGATTCATTTGAAGTAAATCATTCATTTGAAACCTTCCCGGTCAACTGAATTTTTTTGTAAGCATTTCCAATCATAGTATGGGTTTTCTCAAATCCGAGGTCTTGGAGCCTTCGCCCAAACCTATTTGCTGAAAAGTAATGTTCGCCGTTTTGAGTTGCCCAGGCTTTGTATGAGTCATAAAGAGTTTTTGCGCTTTCCTGGAAGTCATCGGCTCCATGTTCGCAGCAATCATCAATGAACCTGCGGACTTGGTCTTGCTCTGTCTTGTAGCCCTTGACCGCTTCAATAACTATTTCCGGGGATTCCAGCCGCCCCTTATTTTGCCATTCAAAGCCGCCTTTGACCGCCCAGGCTAAAATGCCCGGCATTTCAGTTTTCAACTTTTCGAAAATGTCCGGGTCAACTTTTTCCTCTGGAATTGTCCAGGTGAAAGGGACAAGGCGGATTCGCCGCCATATTGCAAGATCGTTTCCCCTGATTCGTGGTTTGTGGTTCGTGGTCAAAATAACTTTGAATCCCGGCTCATATTCAAAAAATTCCTGGTAGTGGTGACGCGTCGCGATTCGATCATTTCCTGAAAGGCTCTTGACCAAGCCTTCGGCCAGCTTGCCGCCGTCCTCTGTTTCAATCGCGCAAACCAAGCGCTTGTCCGCCAGCCGGGCCAAGTCAGAAAAACCGCTTCCCACCTTTTTCAACAGGAAGGTTTCCGCCGGGGTTTGTGCGGCCCAGGGGCCAAGCAGTTCAAGTAAAACTTTTATAAAGGTGCTTTTCCCATTTCGCCCATCGCCCCAAAAAATGAAAAAGCATTGTTCACGGGCGGAAGCTGTCAGGCAATATCCTGTAATCTGCTGTAAAAAGTTTTTCAAAGCATTATCGTTGCTGGTGATTTCGTCAAGGAATTTTTCCCAGGCTGGCGCTGTTTCCGCTGGGTCATAAGCGAAGGGAATTATTTTTGTGAAATAAAATTCCGGGGCATGGTCAAATAGTTCGCCGGTTTCCAGGTCAAGGATTCCATTTAAGATGTTCAACTTGAAGGGGTGACCGTCCAGGGCAGAGCGGCGAATCGGGATAGTGTATTCATATTTGGCAAGAGAAACCATAGCTTTCAGGCTGTGTTCGCTTTCGCTTCGCAAGGCAAAGGTGGCATGGTCTCGCCGTTCGGTTTTGTCCTGGAGCTGCCCGGCTTCTGAATAGATGTCCTGGACCGCAGCGGCGGCATATTGATAAATTTCGCCGGTTTCATCTATTTGCCAGCGGTCCGCCGACCAGATCAACCAGCGGTTCAAATCCGGGCAAAAGCGAATTTTCCCTTCAAACTTTTTGACAAGCCGGGCAGCATTTCCTGAATCGCTGCGGTTTTCAAATTTCGTTTCAAGTGCTTTCATTGCTTGGCTGTCCGCTGCCGTTTCGTTTCCGCATTGAATGTTTCAAACTCTGCCGATATTTCAGCAAGCGGTTTTTGCAATCGTTCGGCCAGCGCCTGCAAAGCGCCGGGGATCTCGCGCTTTGGCCGGTACGAAAGGGCCAGGAATAGGTTTTGCTTTTCCCAGGTTGACGGTTTGTCTTCAAGATCAAATAGCAGGTTGAGAAAATCATCATAGGCGCGGGTCGATCTCATCTTTTTGTCCTCTCATTTAAGGCAAAGGGCGGCCAGGAGGTCAACCGCCCCCGCCAATCTATTCCGGCATGCCAGGCCGGCGATTTCATTTCAACAAGCCGGTGCGCGCGGTAAGGCGCGCCAGGGCTGCTTGCAATTCAAAGTCAACTTTCGGAGCCGCTGGAGGTTCCGGGACCGGCGCGGGGTCAGGAATGACCGGGGGAGTGTATAGGGTTCCATCGGCATTGACGCGGACCGCGCCGTCTGGCAACGTGTCGCCCAGGGAATAAGATGTACTTCCGTCAAGATTTAAAATAATCATTTTTCAGCTCCTGGTTTCCGCTTGACGTTCAAGCTCAGAAATAGTTTTTACGCGTCCTTCAAGCAGCCATTGACTAAGCTCAGATTTTGAAAAAAACAATTTCCTTCCGCGCTTGAGATGTGGAATTTTTCGAAGTGACGTCAACTGATATAGCCAGGATTTTTTCAAGTGCACAAACTCCGCCGCCTTGTCAATATCAAGCAGAACGTCGCTCCCGTCCGCGATTGCTGCAACGTTTGTGTTTTCCATTATTTCGTTCCCCCAGTTAACGTTTCCAATTCCAGGTCAACCTGGGCCTGGGCCGAATCAGTTTCCCCCTGGGCCTGGGCTTCCAGCATTTCCTGTTCTGAAATCGGCTTTCGCGTTTTGAGAGCAATGCGGATCATTGCCGTATAACGGCTATTGAAAATCCCGGATTCCTCGCCCGGCAATGGCGTCGGTATCGGAGACCATTCGGTTTCATAAAGCAAATAGTTTTTGCTGCCGACCCGGCATGATCGTTGCGCCACGCTTGATTCATTTTGGCTGTGATTTTTTGCCTTCATTTCGATACTTTTCAGCGCGCCCACCTTAAAAAACTTTGCAGCAAGTTTTAGGTTCGGCGCGACCTCGTTATCCCAAAGCGGGATTTCACGGCCTACCAGACGATGCAGCAAGGCGGGGTTCAAGTTGGGAATATCGGCTTCGGCCACCTCCAGCGCCGCCGCCACGTTTCCGCAAAGGATTTTCATTTTCTCGACAATTTCCGGTTCGTGAAAATCCGCGGCAGCAAGTTCCCTCTCCCATGGTCTCAAAATTTTTGTGCACAAATCTCGAATCTCAAAAAACGGCGCGTCCTGGGAACGGCCAAGTAGCTGATTTCGCTTTTTCATTTTTCCTCCTTGGGAATGAGCCGCAAAATTTCTTTTCTGGAATCCCGGATTGTCCATTTTTTTTCGCGCGCCAAAAATTCCTTGAGGTCGGAATGCTGGAAAATCACACGGTTCGTTCGGGAGTCACCGATTTTCGTAAACGTGATTTTTTTCGCTGCCATGAGTCGGTCGAGAGTGTTCGGGGAAATTTTTAAATACTCTGCCGCTTCAGCCTTGTCATAAAGTCGCTCTTCCACTTTCACCTCCATACTTCGTAAAGTGTTTTCATACACCACCATTTTGCGATAGTTTATTGATTCTGCACAGGGCAGTTTTTAGGAGGTTCGCCCTTTGGATTTTAGATAAAAATTAGGAGGTTAGGAAAATGATTTTAACTGGAAATGAAAGCCAGTAAATGATTTCGGGAAAAATCAAAAATGCAAAAATATTTCTTTATTTTTTTTGTTTCGCTTTGTATTCAAGGATGATTCTTCCTTGAATCAATGCTTTATTTCCACGGGTTTTTTTCAGTTTAACAAGTTTTTCCTCTTCCAAAAGCTGGCCAATACGTTTCACAGAAACGCCCAGATAAGCAGCGGCTTCTTCCTTTGTATAATTCTTCCCGGGAGTGACCTTGACCCTTTTAATTTCGTGAGCCGAACAAAACGCCCGATCGCCCTTCATAACTTTCTCGGCCAAGTACGGCCACTTAAGGACAGCAATTTCAGGGATGGGGCTTATTTCCAAACCCAGGAATTCATCGTTTACTGTTTTTTCAAGCTTGCTTATATCCAAATCAAATCCCATTGCCCGGCCTCTTGCCAAACAAAAACTTTTCCAAGCTTCGATTTGCTCTGGAACATTCTTATATATTTTACTTATTCTTACAAAGTCACTCGGGACCCAATTCTCTCTCTTCACTTTTTCCCCTTGTCTTTGTCCAGCCCCGGCCGCGTTCGCGCCTCTCAATCGATCCTTGCGATTGTTTTTTTTCATTTTGCACCCCGTTCAAGGTCAAAGCTCGGAAGCATATCATCAATGCGTTTTTTCAGCTCCGCCGGGACCATGTGAGCGTAAACCTCTGTCATGGTTACTGACTTATGGCCCAGCGCCTTTGAAACATCATACAGGCCAATTCCCGAAGTCAAAAGCAAAAACGCGTAAGAGTGCCGGGCAACGTGAAAAGTTAGATGTTTTTCAATTCCCGCTTTCCGCGCCCATATTCTCAAAAGCTGGTTTGTCCTGGTAGGGGTCAGCATATTAAAAACTTTTTGATCCAGATCCAAGCGAATAATTTTTTCATCCCGATCAAAGAGAATTTTTTTAGCGCTCGAATTGAGCGGCAGCCGTTCGGGTTCGCCGGTCTTTTGCTGCGTAAAGCAGATATAATCTTTTTCAATGTTCCGCCAAGTCAGAGCGCAAATGTCGGAATAGCGAAGGCCGGTAAAAACGGAAAACATAAAAGCACGTTTCAGGTTTTCATTTTCGAATGGAGTATTTGCCAGCCGCTGGATTTCATCGGCATTTAAAAAAGTTCGTTGCTTTTGCTGAAATGGAATAGGGGGGGCCATAGGCAGGAAGTCAAAACGAATAAGACGCTGGCGAAGTGCAATCTTGATTCCAGCCCGGACTTTGGTTTCAATCAGCCAGGCCATATTATGACCTTTCTCTTTTAACAAATACTTTTGAAAATCCAAAAGCCAGTTTTCATTTAAAGATTGAAAGGCAATCGGATGCAATGAATATATTTTTAACACTCTGGCCGCTTGCCGCCAATTCCTGTCTTTTTCGTCTGCCAGCTTTTCAAAAAACAGGATAAAATCCTCTTTGCGCTTGTGCTCGGGAATCAGGCCATATTCCCCGGCCTGGAGTTCGGCCTGCCGTTGCGCCTGGCTTATTTTAGCCAGGGCCAGGGTTTCATCGTTCTGGGCTTTCCGATCCCGGCCAGGGTAGAGGTAGAGCTTCAAAGGTTCAATCCGCCATTTCCGGCCCTGTGGTTCCCAGATTGCCAGGTTAAGCGCCGTCTTTTTTTTACCTTCCCGTTTTCTTAATTTTACTTCCATGATGTTATAGCTCCCCTTGCGTTACACGTAACGCAGAAATTTGTATTTTCAACATCATTCATGATTTTTTCATTTCCTTTAGTAATATTATAGCATAATGTAACGCAAATGCAACGCAAAATGCAAAAAAAGAATAAATTAAAGAAAAACTAAAAAAAGGGGGATTGTCTGGAGACTTAATAGGGGAGAGGGTTTGAGGCTTGTTTTGTTTTTTTAACTTGTGTTAAGTTTAGGCTATAGAATATCATAGGACGATATTCTCCTGCTCGGCCAGCTTGCTTTTGATCAAGCGGAACATTTCGTAGTAATCGATGTTGGAGTCGCGAATCTCGGTCAGCTTTTCTTTGAGGATATCCTTGACTTTTTCGTCGAGCAAATCTTCTTTTTCCAGCTCCTTGGTGATGATATTTTGCATATCACTGACGGTCTTTTCCCGGTTTTCGACCATGAGCAGGTTTTCGCTGAGCAGTCCCTTGACAATTCTAAATGCCAGGTGCTCGATTTGCTGCTTATTTAATCTCATTGGGAAATAATATAACAAATTTTGTCATTTAAATCAACCCTTGCTTGCGGTTGGGCCCTGGGTTCGAGGAATATTCACTCCGTGATTGCCCTGGTTTTAGCCTCCGCCAGGCGTGAATTGTGGCAAAAAATTGTTTTCAGCACAGTTTTTTTCTTAATAATCTTGACAAGAAGGCAAAAATAATATAAATTATAACCTTGCCAACGAGGTTGAAAATGAAATTGAATAAAAGCAATATCACGTATTTGCCTGAAAAAAAAGGCATTGAAAAAAAGTGGTGGCTGATCGACGCCAGCGATCTTGTGCTTGGCCGCTTGGCGACCCAGGTTTCCCATATTTTGCGCGGCAAGGACCACGCGTATTACACTCCATTTTTTGATTGTGGCGATTATGTCATTGTCATCAACGCCAGGAAAGTGAAATTGACCGGTGGTAAGGAAGAGCAAAAGGTTTATTACCGCCATTCGGGATATCGCGGCGGCCTCAAGGAGATATCCTACCAGCGCATGCAGGCCACCCACCCGGAACGGATCATCATGAATGCGGTCAAAGGCATGTTGCCCAAAAACAAACTGAGCTACAAGCTGCTGACCAAGTTGAAAGTATACGCGGACGCCGACCATGGCCATGCCGCCCAGAAACCTGAAATATTAAAAGTAACAGGAGGAAGAAGTTGAGTATTGTGCAATATTACGGAACCGGAAGACGAAAAACCAGTATCGCCAGGGTCTACCTGCGCCCGGGCAACGGCAACTTTACCCTGACCGTCAACAAACGCAGCCGGGTTTTTGAGGAGTATTTTCCTTTGAAGATTCACAAGCTCACCATCTTCAAACCGTTGACTGTGACTAACACGTTGAGCAACTTTGATTTTTTTATGAATATTGAGGGCGGCAGTGTCGCGGCGCAGGCCGGGGCCATCCGCCTGGGAATCGCCCGCGCCCTGTTGGAATTCAATTCGGAACTAAGGCCGGCCTTAAAGAAATCAGGATTATTGACCAGAGATGCTAGGGAAAAAGAACGCCGGAAATACGGCTTGCTTAAAGCCAGAAAGGCTCCCCAGTATCACAAGCGCTAGGAGGCGGTTATGGTTCAGATCAACATGAGAGAAATGCTTGAAGCCGGCGTCCATTTCGGCCACCAGGTCAGACGCTGGAACCCCAAGATGAAGCCTTATATTTTCGGTAAGAAGAACGGCATCTATATTATAGATCTGCAGACGTCGATCGAGATGTTCAAAGCCGCGCTGCAGTTCATATCCGACCAGGTCGTGGCCGGTAAGGACGCCCTGATCGTCGGCACCAAGAAACAGGCGCAATCGATCATCGAGGAGATCGCCGAAGAGACAGGCATGCATTACGTGAACAAGCGCTGGCTGGGCGGACTGCTGACCAATTTTTCCATGATCAAAAAAAGCATCGACCGCCTGTTGGAACTCGATGAAATGAAAAAAGACGGCCGCTGGGAAGTCAAATCCAAGAAAGAGCAGTCGCGGCTGGAAAAAGTATATAAAAAATTGTACCGCAGCCTGTGGGGCATTCGCAAAATGACCATTTTGCCCGGCGTGGTCATCGTCATCGACTCCACATTCGAAGACATAGCCATTAACGAGGCCAAACGCATGAGTATCCCTATCGTGGCCGTGGTCGATACCAACGCCAATCCTGAGGACGTGCACTTTCCGGTTCCGGGCAATGATGACGCCATCCGCTCGATCCGGCTCTTTATCGGCAAATTCGGTGAAGCGGTCATGGAAGGCCGCAACCGTAAATTGGAAGAAAGCGCCAACGCCCAGCAACTGGCAGCCGATAAAGCGGCAGCCGAGGCTGCTGCTGCCGAGGCAGCTGTCAGCGCCGAAGCCGAAAAGGAGAACTGACATGGCCCTGGACATGGAATTGGTGAAGAAACTTCGTGAACAGACCGGGATCAGCATCCTGGAATGCAAGAAGGCCATCGAGGAAGCCAAGGGTGACCTGACCAAAGCCTCCGAGATCCTGCGCAAAAAGGGTTTCGAGAAAGCGAAGGCAAAATCCTCCCGGGTGACCAACCAAGGCGCCGTGGGTTCATACATCCACATGAAAGGCAAGATCGGTGTGCTGGTCGAATTGGGTTGCGAGACCGATTTCGTTGCCAAGAATGAAGATTTCTTGCAGCTGATCAAAGATGTCGCCATGCAGATCGCGGCCCTGAATCCCCGCTTCATCTCTGAGAACGATATCCCGGCCGAGACCCTGGAAAAAGAAAAGGAAATCTACCGCGAACAGTTGAAAAGCAGCGGCAAACCAGCCAATATAATCGAGAAGATCGTCGAGGGCAAGTTGAACAAGTTTTACGCTGAAACCTGCCTGTTGCACCAGGCCTTTTTTAAAGACGACAAAGTAACCATCGAAAAGCTCATTGCCGAAAAAATACACAAGACAGGTGAAAACATTAAAGTGAAAAGATTCGTCCGCTACCAGGTGGGCGAAGAAAGTTAAAATGGCTGCCGCCCTGGCCAAGTACAAGCGGATTCTTTTAAAACTCAGTGGTGAAGCCCTTCAGGGCGGAGATTCTTTCGGCATCAGCCATGATGTCATCAGCTCCATCGCCGCCGAAATCAAGGAAATTCATGACCTGGGTGTGGAGATCGCCATCGTAACCGGCGGCGGAAATTTTTTCCGCGGCGGCAAAGCGGGCGAGTTGGGCATAGACCGTGCTTCAGCCGATTACATGGGCATGTTGGCTACCATGATCAATGGTATCGCCCTGCAGAATGCCCTGGAGAAAAAAGGGGTCCATTGCCGTCTGATATCGGCCCTGGCCGTCAAGGAGATCGCCGAACCTTTTATTCCCCGCCGGGCCATCCGCCATTTGGAAAAAGGCCGGGTAGTAATATTTGCCGCCGGCACCGGCAACCCCTTCTTCACCACCGACACCGCTGCCGCCCTGCGCGCCATTGAGATAAAGGCCGATATCCTGCTCAAAGCCACCAAGGTTGAAGGCGTATTTTCCGCTGATCCGAAAAAAGTCAGTAACGCAACCCAGTTCCGCCATATTTCCTATTCCGAAGTTCTGGCCAAGGAACTGAAGGTAATGGACAGCACTGCCATCTCGCTGAGCAAGGACAACGGGCTGTGCATCAAGATCTTCAACATCACCGGCCGGGGCAATATCAAGAAAGCCATTACCGGCTGCGATATCGGAACGCTGATCAATTTGAAAGGAGAAGGCGATGATTAAAGAGATCCTTGAGCAAGCCAGAGGCGATATGCGGAAAATGGAAGATGATTTCAAGAAACAGTTGTCGAAATTCCGCACCGGACGGGCTTCGGTATCGATCCTGGACGGCATCTTGATCGATTATTATGGCGTGCCTACGCCCATCAACCAGCTGGCCACGCTGGGTGTCCCGGAGGCCAACCTGATCATCATCCAACCCTGGGACAACAAGATCATCAACGATGTCGACAAGGCCATCCGGGCCGCCAACCTCAACATCAACCCTGTCTCCGACGGCAAGGTCATCAAACTGCCGATCCCGCCCCTTGACCAGCAGCGCCGCCTTGACATCATCAAGACCTTGAAAAAATACACCGAAGAGCGCAAGACCCATGTCCGTAACGTGCGCCGCGAATACCGCGACACGATCAAGGCCATGAAAGAGGAAAAAGAGATCAGCGAAGATGATGAAAAACGCGCTTACGACGAACTGCAGAAAATAATCGACGCCACTTCTGAGAGGATTGACGGCATCGAAAAGGAAAAAGAAAAGCACATCATGGAAGATTAGGCATTTCCGGACTTGGTATAAGGTTTACGGTAGACGGTTTACGGTAAGAAAAGGCAAAACACCAAGCTCCAAGCACCAAATTCCAATGACCCAAACGAAAATGAACGACGATCGCACGAAAAACCAACTCATCCCCCAGCCCCCCGCTTTGCGGGATGGCATCGCCAGATGCCTCGCAAAGCCTCGGCATGGCGATGCGTACCTTCTCTTCCCGAAAAGAAGGCGAGCATAAGAGAAGATTCCCCCTCTATTTAAAAGAGAGGGGGGTAGGGGGTGAGTTTTAGGAGATCGGTGAGTTTGAAAGGGTTTTCGATTAAGAAATTGGAATTTTGTCCTTGTTTGTGATTTGATGCTTGGGATTTGGAATTTTTCTTTAGTTAACCGTCAACCGTACACCGTCAACCGTCTGCCGAGCTCGTTTCTGCGCTTACGCCCCTGACTTGCGTCGGCGCAGGATAAAACTCACGCCGCTGCCTATGGCAAAGATATCCATAACGATCAGCAGCAGGGCGGCCGGAAAGGGCAGGAATTTGAGCAGGGTGTAAATAGCGACGCCCAAAACGATAAAAATCGGGGCATTGACTTTCAGTTTCATGGCCGCGGCGATCCTGCCGCCGATAAAATAAAAAACTACGGCGCGGCCGAAGATCAGCAGCAAGAAATAAGCGGCGATCAGCATGATCAGCAAAGGGATGCCGATCAGCACCATGCTCATGAGCAGGAAGCTGAGCAGCAGCAGCGCCAGAGCCAGCAGCGTGATCAGGCCGCGTAGCAGATGGCGCAGCGGAGCTTCCCCCAGCATGACGGCCGCCCGGCCGACGGCTGCGGGCAGGATCAGCAGCGTCAGCAGGGTCAGGATAAGCCAGAAAAATATTTTACTGATCTTGAAGAAGGTCAGCCCGCCCGATTCGGGCAGAAAGGGCAGCATGGAACGGGCGATCTTTTTCAGATCTTTTTGGGTGCGGACATGATACAACTGGCCGCCGATCCTGGAGCGCTCCGCTTTTTCGAGATTGCCGCCGATCACGATCAGGTCCAGGCCGATCACGGCATTTTCGCCGATCGCCACTTTGGAAGCGATGCAGATGACATCGCCGCTTACCTCGCCATCCAGGATCAGTGTCCCGCCCACAAGGAAAATTGATTCGTCAATCTTACCTTGGATGCGCAATGATGTATTGAAGGCGTTGATGGCCGTAGTGCGGATCTCGCCTGCAGCCACCTTGATCTCTTTGCCGTCTGCGGCGCTCAATAGCAATCCGGCCGCAACCAGAAAGAAAAGCAGGAAATGGATTTTTTTCATGATTTTTCTGCGTGCACTTTTTTGCGCATGGAACCAATGACCAGGAATGCCAGCAGACTGAAGCAAGCCAGGATGGAGCCGGCGATGACGGCCGTGGCCAAGGGGGCGGGAAGAAGCATGTTCAACAGAGCGTTGCCGGCTTTGAAAGCGGCCTGGGCCGCATTGTATACCGCGGAGATGGCCTTGATGGTGTTGACCAGCCAGCCCGACGTGCCGTCTGCAGTAAGGCGCAGGGCCTGGATCAGGCTGCTGCTGGAGAAATCGAAATAAATGTATATCCAGGTGATCAAAAAGACCAAGCTGGCAGCGATGGCGGCGATGACGGAGGTGTAGCGGGGCAGCGCCGGATAAAGACGCTGCAGGACATGGGGGATCATGGCGGCCGGAGGTTCACTGAACATGGGCCGGGACAGCGCATGGTTGAGGTAGCGGTAGTGATCGGCCTTCAGCCGGCAGGCAGGGCAGAGCAGAAGGTGGTCGCGGCTGCGCGACGCTTCGATGGTGTTCAGGTCGCCTTCGTCCAAAGCTATAATTTTTTCATCAGACAAGCATGCCATCTTTTTCCATCTCCTGTTTCAGTAGTTCCTTGGCCTTGAAAATGCGGTTCTTCACGGTCCCCACGGGCAGGGAAGTGATCGCGGCGATTTCTTCGTACTTGAGGTCCTGGATATAGCGCAGCAGGATCAATTCCCTGAATTTAAGGGGAATATTGTCCACGACCCGCCAGACGTAGTCCCTGGTCTCTTCACGGGCCAGGTTCTTGAAGCCGTCTTCCCTGCTGACGTTTTCCGAAGCGAAAAGCTCATGGGGGGAAATGCTGTCGTCGTCGAGCGAATCGACCTGGGACTGGTTCTTGCGGATGTGGTCTATGACCAGGTTGTAGCAGATGCGGTAGGCCCAGGTGGAAAACTTGTACTCGAAATTATATTTGTCCATTACGGTATAGATCTTGAAGAAAAAATCCTGGGTAAGATCCACGGCCACGTCTTCATTGCGCACCATGCGGATTACGAAACTGAAAATTTTTTTTTCGTACTTTCGCATCAATTCCTCGTAGGCATTCCTTTCGCCTCGCAGCGTTTTTTTGATCAGTATCTGATCTTCATCCAGTATCATTTACGTATTTTATGCGGGAAAGTTTTTAAGGTGGTCACTCTTCGATGATCTCTACGTCATCGGGAAGGGCCAGATCGAATTCCCCAGGGGTGAGGGTGATGCGGCTGCGGTAATTCCTGAATAAATAGACGGTTGTGACTTCGTTGATCGTTATCTGCTCCACCCGTTCCGGAAGGTAGTCGGCGCCAACCTTGATCTTCAGTTCCTGAACGCCGCCTTCCCCATTCAGGCGCAGCCGGATGGTGTGCTGCTGTGCGTCCCAACTGCTGGCATTGCCGGGCCGGTCAGAGAAAAGCAATTCCCAGATCAGCTGCTCGCTGCGCGCCCCGATGCGGCCCCTGATGAGCTGATTGTTTTCCCTGTCGTAGAAACTGTAATTGCCGTCCTTAAGGATAAATATCTTGGCTTCGGGGTTCAGGTACTGCCATTTCACGCGGGAACGGTCAGCAAAAATGATAACGCCGCTTTCTTCGAGGATTTTCTCCTCATCGATGAAAACCTGTTGGATGAAATCGGTTTTAAATGGCTGGCTATGGAGGATCTTGTCACGCACCCGCTGCAGGAAATCGTCAGGGGCCGCCGCCGCAAGCAGCGATGCCAACAGCCAACAAGCAGTGAACAGGACGCGCCTTTTCATTTTTAAACGCGGGCGCTGGGCCTTACTCCTCAGCAAGCGGCACTGAGCACACCCAGGGCCAGGGAATGGAACTTGTCGGTGTCGCTTTCATTGCGCGAAGGGATCAGGATTGGCAATTGGGCGCCCATGACCACATGGGCCACCGTAAGTTTCAGGTAGTAGGTGAAGGCCTTGCCAAGCAGGTTGCCGGATTCGATGTTGGGCATGATCATGATCTGTGTCTGCCCGGCCACATCGTTGACGATCCCCTTGTGTTCGGCCGCCTGCCGGGAAACAGCGATGTCCAGGGCCAGTGGGCCGTAGACCCGGCAGCCGCCGATCTCGCCGCGCTGGTTCATCTCGGTCAGGGCGCGGGCATCGAGGGTGGCCGGCATGGAATCCTTGACCGTTTCGATGGCGGCCATGATCCCCACCTTGGGCTCGGCGTATCCCAGGCAGTGAAAGACGGCGACTGCATTTTCCAGGATCTGCTTCTTTTGGGCCAGGTCGGGCAGGATGTTCAAACCGCCGTCGCTCATACCCAGCAGAGCAGCGGTCCCGGAAGCCGGGTTTTCCACCACCAGGATGTCGGAAAGCAAATTGGGGCCGCGCAGCCCTTTTCCCTTGTCCAGGATCGGCTTCATCAGCGCGGCGGTCGGCAGGAAACCTTTCAGGATAAGCTGGATTTTTTTCTCCCGGCCCAGGGCCACGATCCGGGCCACGGCCGCTTCGGCCCCCTGGCAGTCGAAAATTTCGAAATCGGCGGGACTGGCCCCATGCTGGCGCAGCAGTTCCTTTATTCTGGCTGCGGCGCCGCACAAAATAAAATCGGCCAGGTTTTGCTTTCTGGCCTGGATCAAGGACAGGATGGTGCTGTCGTCCTCGGGGCAGGGCACGCCGGCCGTGATGTTTTTTATGCTCCCGGCCTTACTGACCAATTGCTCAAGACTGGTGATCATGACGGTTCTCCTTGCTTGCCGGATAGGGCCTGCTCAGGGCTTGAAATTGTAGCCGATTTCGAACGCCTTCAGGTTCAGGTCGATGAACCGGGGCGGAACTTTTTTGGCGACGACCTCCAGCCAAAGCTTCATGTCGATATCCATGCGTGAAGCCAGCAGGCCGATAAGAATGACATTGGACACCTTTTCGTTGCCAAGTTCGTTGGCCAGGCGCGTGGCCGGGATCACGACCAGCTCGGCGGCGAGTTTTTGCAGCTGTTCGATCGTATCGGCTGGGTACTTTTCCAGTCCGGCGGCCACGGGCAGCGGTTGCCATTCGAAATCATTGACCAGGATTTTACCTTTTTCGCTCAGATAATTGATGTTGCGCAAGGCTTCGAGTTTCTCGAAAGCCAGGATATAATCGATTTCCTTCAGCGCCGGCAGGGGGGAAAAGACCTGGTCACCGTAACGCACGGTGGAGATCACATCGCCGCCGCGCTGGCTCATGCCGTGCACTTCGCTCTTTTTGACCTGGAAGCCGGCCAGCAGCAGCACATCGGAGAGCAGGTCACTGGCGGTCAATATGCCCTGGCCGCCCACGCCGCAGATCAGGATCGATTTGGTTTTCATTGTTGGCCTCCAGTTAGGAATGATTCCAGGCTGACGGAATTGATGTGCGGGCCCTTATCGTCGGCGAAGGCGATGGCCTTGAAGGCGCAGACCTGGGCGCAGACACCGCAGCCGGTGCACAGCGCTTCGTTGATCAGGGACTTGTCGTTGCTGTCGCTGCTGATGGCCGGGCAGCCCAAACGCAGGCAAACCTTGCAACTGGTGCATTTTTCCTTGTCCACGCTCATGGGCGACCATTTGGCCTTGCGGTAAAGCAGCACGCAGGGGCGGCGGATAACGATCACCGATGGCTCTTCACGCAGCAGCTCGCGTTTGAGCAGCTCGCGGATGGCTTTGACATCGTAGCCGTCAACCTCGTAGGTATGTTCCAGGCCCAAACCAGCGCGCACCAGCTTGGCGATATCGATGCGCCTGGCTTCCTGGCCCATCAGGGTCTTGCCCGAACCGGGATTCTCCTGGTGTCCGGTCATGGCCGTTATGGAATTGTCCAGGATGACCACGGTGGATTTTCCATGGTTGTAGATGATGTCGACCAGGCCGGTGATGCCGGAATGGAAGAAGGTGGAATCGCCGATCACGGCCACCTGCTTGATGGTCTTGCCGGCCTTTTCCAGCGCTTTTTCTATGCCCAACAGGACCGTGATGCTGGCCCCCATGTCTACGCAGGTGTCCATGGCGCTCAATGGGCGCAGCGCGCCCAGCGTGTAGCAGCCGATGTCGCCGCGTGACTGCACCTTCAGCACGCCCAGGTTGTAGAAAAAGGCCGTGTGCGGGCAGCCGGCGCAAAGCGAAGGCGGCCGTCCGGGAACCGTGGCGCCGTCATGGCGCGGCGTCATATCCTTCAGGCCCAGGCTGGCCCGAATCGTGTCCTGCGACATTTCGCCCAAAAGAGGAAAAACGTCCTTGCCTATGATCTCTTTGTGCGGAGTCGCCAAGCGGGCGAAAGTTTCGATTATGGGATCGTTTTCCTCGAGTACGTATATTTTATCGACCAGGTCGGCAAAACGCCGGAACAGGTTGACCGGGAAAGGGTAGGGCAGGGCCAGCTTCAAAAACCAGGCATCGGGAAAGACCTCACGGCCGTATTGGTAGGAGACTCCCGAGGCCAGCACGCCGATCCTCTCCTTGCCTTTGCTGATGATGTTGTGGCTGAAAGTGTCGCTGAAAAAAGCCAGTTTTTTCAGGCGTTCTTCGACTGCCACGTGGCGCTTGCGGGCGTTGCCCGGCAGCAGGTTGCGCTTGAGAAAATCGCTCTTGTATTCGGGTTCGGGCGGGGTTTGCCGTTCGCCCAGTTCCACGGCCGAGCGTGAATGGCAAGTGCGGGTGGTCATGCGGATCAGCACCGGGGTGTCGAATGTTTCGCTGATCTTGACCGCTTCCAGCACCATGTCCCTGGCTTCCTGGGAATCGGCTGGTTCCAGCACCGGTATTTTGGCGGCCACGGCGTAGTGGCGGTTGTCCTGTTCGTTCTGGGAACTGTGCATGCCGGGGTCGTCGGCCGATATGATAACCAGGGCGCCGGTGGCGCCGATGTAACTGGCGGAAAACAGGGGGTCGGCGGCCACGTTCAGGCCCACGTGCTTCATGGCCACCAGGGCGCGGGCGCCGGTGAAACTGGCTCCTAAAGCCTCTTCCATGGCAGTCTTCTCGTTAGCTCCCCACTGGGCGTGGATGACGTCCTTGTAACGGATGATGTTTTCCAGGATCTCGGTGCTGGGCGTTCCGGGGTATGCCGAAGCGAAGGTGATGCCCGCTTCGTAGGCGCCGCGGGCGATGGCTTCGTTGCCTGAGAGCAGTTCTTTGGCCATTAGACCTCCTTGTACTGTTAGAAGATTGACTTTATGATATTTTGCCGTGTTAGTCAAGACCAGAAAAAGTGGTTGGAACGTTGAAAAGTTGAAATGTTGAAACGAAGCAGCGACTTTCCAGATTCTGCAATGGCTGCTTTCATTGCAACACTTCAACACTTCAACGCTTCAACACTTCAACTTGAATGTTGCAATTATATTTTCTTTTTGCTATAACCGACTTCTATGAGGTGACCCTAATGAAAAACAATAAAAAATGTCCGAAGTGCGACTCCACCGCCCTCGGCCGCAAGCGCGGTTCCCCGGTGCTCAACAGCTGGAGCCGGATCTCGGTAAACCTGACCAGCCTCGATGTTTGGGTGACCCGCTACGTTTGCACCGAATGCGGATTTATCGAGGAATGGATCGAGAACCCCAACGACCTTAAAAGGTTCAAGCCGCAGGAATAGACCGAGCTTCCAGAACTCGGCGTAGGGCAGACGGCAGACGGCGCACGGGTAAGAAAAATCCCAAATCATAAGCTCCAAATTCCAATAACCCAATGACCAAAACGATGAAAGCGGCATTCGTTGATGGGCAATCGCCATACCAGCGAACTACCAACTCATCCCCAACCCCCTTCTCTTCCCGAAGAGAAGGGGCTGGAAAAAACATATGGAATGCCCCCTCTATTCTCAAGAGATGGGAGTAGGGGGTGAGTTTGAGCGATCGATTTTTTATTCCCCCTCGCCTTTAGGAGAGGGGGCTGGGGGTGAGGCAAAGTATTATGGCCCCATCCCCAACCTGCGGGACGGCATTGCTGGATGCCTCGTAAAACCTCGGCATAGCAATGCGTGCCTAAAGGAGAAGGGAGTTGAATTCAATCCGAACCAAGGGCTTCGCCCCCTCTATTCTCAAGAGATGGGAGTAGGGGGTGAGTTTGAGCGATCGATTTTTTATTCCCCCTCGCCTTTAGGAGAGGGGGCTGGGGGTGAGGCGAAGT
>Ga0268280_1000909_pt1 | contig 21596 bp, 25 predicted proteins | sample saktaG_9_FD_190139 | JGI IMG/M metagenome (GOLD analysis project Ga0268280, IMG submission 190139) | Saline water microbial communities from Sakinaw Lake, British Columbia, Canada - sak_2011_5_24_40m | ecosystem: Environmental > Aquatic > Non-marine Saline and Alkaline > Saline ... | reverse complement strand
AAAGAATATCTCCGCTATCTACTTGTCTAAACCTTGATTCACACTTTGCGATCTCGGCTAAGACTGGAGTCTCTCTAAAGTATGCTCGCACGTAGGCTTCCAAGGTAATTGGATTAACAATCGCCTCTTGGCTCTGAGTGTTAACATTATTACTCAACTCCTGGGCTACAGCCACATTAGCTGAACCATATAAAGATGACACTAAAAAGAATATCGCTGTTGTTATTTCAATCATAAATTAAAAAATCAAGCTTACGCCTGATTCATATCAATACTAGCATCTTTCATCTTTTTTGTCAAGCAATTAACACCCGAATTCAACATTGAAGTGCAACACTCCAGGCTTCTAAAGGTGTCAGTCAATTCAACCTTTTTCTTGGCCGACTGTTAAGTTGATACTCGACCCATTGTATCTCTTCATCACTCACTGTGTCAAAGTCAGTCTTTTTCGGAAAGTAATCACGGATTAGTCCGTTAGTGTTTTCGTTTGTTCCTCTTTCACATGATCGGTAAGGATGAGCATAGTAACATTCGAGCCCCGTTCTCTTTTCAATACCTTGCCAATCAGTATTTTCAAAACCATTGTCGAGGGTAACCGTCTTTTTGAATTTCTCGGGTACCGTTTGAAATCTGTCTGTCATTACTTCGGTTGTGGCGGCACTGGTTTTGTTTTTTAATCGGCTAATGAAGACTAGACCAACCTTCCTTTCCACCAGAGTATTCACTCCAGGCTTGTGATCAATTGATTCCACTGAATCACCCTCCCAATCACCAACCCGCTTTCTCTCATTCACCACCTTAGGTCGCAAATCAATGGAACGGCCTTTAAATACAAAGATTCTCTGACATCGTCTCGCTCCGTGAGGAACTCGTCTTCTTCTCCGATGACGAAGGCAAATTCGAAAATCTTCTCCTTGAATGTGATGATTAATTTCTGTGTGGTAAATATATTGGTAGATTGCCTCAGTAGAAATCAATTCATTCAAATCTTTTTTCAGTCTTCCAGATATTTGTTCCGGTGACCAACGGAGTCTCAAATGTTTGAAGACATACTGACGGATTACGTCATTCTTCAAACGTTCCTTGCGACCACGACATTTACGTTTAATTAGCGCTCGGCTATGTGCCAGACGAGGCGTGTAGACTTTGTGTTCAGTTGGAAAATTACGCCTTAATTCGCGTGAAATTGATGACGGTGATCGACCAATTTCCTTAGCGATGGTTCGGACCGAAAGTCTTTGCCACCATAGGGTTTGTAGTTTTTCTCGCTCTTCGATTGTTAAATGTTGATATTTCATACACTTCATATTCTAGCAGAAGTGTTGCACTTACTTGTTGAACTAGCTACACAAGAAAATACCCTAGTCAAACCATTAAATATGGCTTAAAATAAGGCTATTTTACTTGACCCCATAGTAGATTTTTGGTCCAATTTTTATACCTTATGGTCCAAAAATCACTACGAGGCAAGCAATTTATTAGAAATCCTCTGGAAGGTCAAATTTTTTAAATTCTGGGAGTAACTTTTTACCATAAAGCAATCTGGAGAGTGCCTCAGCTGCAACTTTTGCCCCATTTAGAGCATTATGAGGGTGTGGTTCCTCTGGAATGCCTACATATTGCATAATTTTATCACTATTTAGATCTGAACGGTCATGAATTACTGGTGGTATTATCCCCTTCTTAATCATATGCGTATAACAAACAGAATGCTGATCAATACTTCTAAAAGCAAAAGGCCAATCAATATGATAGCGATCAGCCGTCCGATGAATAAAATCTCGATCAAAGGATGGGTTCTGTCCGGCAAAAGTATGTTCTTTTACACTCTTTGTCCATTCTATAAAATGTTTGACTAACTCTTCATCCGTTTGTTTTTTAGAATCAATGGCTTGCTCAGGACTAAAACCGTTTACGGCGAGGGCTTCCTCCATAATATGGGCGCCTTCAAAGGCCCGACATTCCTCATAAAACTGATTTTTAGGATTATCAAAATCCAGCGCTCCAATAGATAATATGGAATGCTTCACTTCATCTACACCAGTTGCTTCAACATCTACAACAATCATAACTTTAGTATATAGTATATTGTATTTAGTATCCAGTATTTATTTTAGTCCTTTGCAATTTGACGCGGGAGTGTAACCAGCCTGCTGAGCTACTTCATAGGAATCAAACCAAATTTTATTTTTCTCCACTATTTGCGAGGCTCCGGCACACCACGGAAAATGATATTTAGTGCCATTTTTTGAAGCCACTAGCATCCCCTTAGCACTCTCACCGGCCACTAGAGCAGCAGCCGACATAGGAATTACAGCTGGTTGAATCGAAGCAGATTCTATCTTTGTTGTACTAGCAAGGGCCGTAAAATCTGCCTTTTTTATAGTCACCTCTCCCCGACCCTTTTCCATGGCGGAAAGCTTACCTAAACCAAAACCCGCCAAACCGATCAAAATAATCGCCAGAACAATAAATGTATCCTCCTTAATATCAAAATTCGCCTTGATTCTGCTAAAGAGCGGCCCAAGACCATCAGTCCAAAAAGACTTGATTTTTTTCGGAAAATCCTTTATACTCATGAGACTAATTATAACAGAGTTTTAATATTTAATATAACAATATGGCACATAAAAAAGCAGCGGGTACAACAAAAAACGGTAGAGATTCCAATCCAAGATACTTGGGTATTAAATTAGCCGATGGCGATAACGCTCAAATTGGTTCTATTATTGTCCGCCAAAAAGGGGTCGGTATTATTGCAGGACAAAATACTAAAATGGGTAAGGATTATACCGTTTTTGCGATGAAGGAAGGGAAAGTAAAATTTGCTACTAAGAGAAAATTATCCTTTGATTCCAAAATGGAAAAGAAAGGGATTGTGAGTGTAATCTAGAAGCCTACCCCTACCCCTTCCCAAGGAAGGAGTTTCAGAAAGTCCTTCCCTTGGGGGAGGATTTAGGAGAGGCTAGATTTTATAATAAGTTTAAAAGAAGCTTCTTTGTTGTGAATTTTAATCACAATATCGTGCTCCCCTATTTCTTTGACCGGATGTTCTAATATTAAATGATCAGGATGAATATTCAAGCCTTTTTGTTTATGCAAAGCTTCAATAATTTGCTCTTTATGAATTCCAGCGAAGAGATGACCTTTTTCATTCACCTTTCCAGTCATTTCAATACTGATACCGTTTACATCATTTAGAGCTTTTTGTAATTCCGCGTCAGTTTTAGCAGTCTCTAATACATCACCCTTTTTCTTTGCCTCAATCATATTGATATTTCCTTGAGTCGCTGGAATGGCCAGGCCATTTGGTATAAGCATATTAAGGGCATAACCATCAGCCACGTTTTTTTGCTCATACTTCTTCCCTATCTTTTTCACATCCTTTAATAAAATTATTTTCATTTTTCAATGATAGCTTAAAAATCAATTTATTTCAATAATTCCAAGGCCTTCTCCATCTGGGTATCTTTTTCGGCCTTAAGGTCATCTTCCGAAATTTTCACTTCATAATCCGGTGTTAATCCCCCATCAGAAATACTAATTCCATTCGGCGTCAACCATTTAGCAATAGTCACTTTTAATGATGCATCATCCCCAATGGATACTAATTCCTGAACTGACCCCTTACCGTAGGTCTTGGTTCCCACTAATTTAGCAATGCCATATTCCTGCAAAGCCCCGGCTAATATTTCTGAAGCTGAAGCAGAACCACCATTCACTAAAATAATCATTTCTAATTTATCAGTGAATATATCATAACCCTTACTACGATAGACATTTTCATCACGACTATCACCAAAATCTTCCCTGACCACCGGTTTACCTAATGGTAAAAACCAACTGGCCATATTGACTGATGAACTTAAATAACCGCCAGGATTTCCCCGTAAATCTAAAATTAATTTATATTTTTTAGATTCAATAAATTCCTTTAGAGCATTAGCAAACTGTGTCTGCGATTGAGCGTAGAAATTGTATAAATTAATTACAAAGACATCATCCTTAATTTCCGTTTCCACCGTCGGTATATCAATCACTTTTCGTAGAATGTCAAAATTATGTGGTTTGCTATCGCCATTTCTTAAAACACTAATTTTTACGATGGTACCAGCTGGCCCGCGAATTAATTTGACCGCCTTATCAGTTGATAGGTCCATGGCTGACTCGCCATCAATGGTAATTATTTTATCTCCAGCCTTTATACCCGAAGCCTCAGCTGGTGATCCTTTTAGGGGCGAAATTACCGACAGAAAACCGTCCTTTATTCCAATCTCCATCCCTATTCCCTCAAAATTACCACTGATATCTGCTTCAAATTCCTTGGCGTCTGCCGGTGGCATAAATACTGTATAGGGGTCACCGAGAGAATCAGTCATCCCTTGAATAGCGCCCCAGATTCGATCTTGTAATGTAGTCGTTGCCTTATCTTTTTTCGTCACCACATATTTTTCATCCAATAATTTCCAGACCTCCCAAAAAGGAGCCATATCAATGATTTCATCAGAGGTGGAAATTCCATTATTCACAATATTCAATCCAGCCCCCACATTGGATCCCGTGCCAGGATTATTCCGCCCATAGACCGTTCCCAAAATAAATGATAAGCCCAAAATCAAGATTAAAATAATTATTAAACGCCACTTCTTTATAATTTTATACATAGTGGTAATATTATAGTATAGAATATACTAATATGCTATAATTTATTCAATATTAGCTAATAAAAAAGCATGATAAAAAAACAAAATTTTAAGGGTATAATTTGGATAGATTCAGAAAGCCCCACTAAGGATGAGGTCAGGGATATAATGGAAGAATTTAGCCTCAGTCCAGAAGTGGCCCAAGATATTCTATTACCTACTTTCAAGGATAAAATTGTCTCCCAAAAAGATTATATATATTTAATTCTACATTTTCCGGCCTTTAAACACACCCATAATAAAAGTCATCGACAAGAAATAGACTTTATAATTGGTAAAAATTATATTATCACCAATCGCTATGAAGCCATTGACGCCATGGAAAAATATGCCAAGATTTTTGAGGTCAATTCAATTTTAGATAAAAACGACGATGAAGGTGGCTCAGGCGAATTATTCCTAGCCATAATGAAAACTATTTATCAATCTCTGTCTGATGAACTAGATTCCATTAACTATTTGCTTCGTGATGCTGAAAAGAATATTTTTGCTGGCCAGGAAAAAGAAATGGTTTCTGAATTATCTAGAATTGGCCGAGAGATCATTAATTTTAATCATATTGTTATGCCCCATGGTAATATTTTGGAAACCTTAAAACAAGATGCTAAAAAAATCTTGAGCAAGGATTTCTCGCTGGAATTGGAAGAGATTATTAATGAATTTTATAAAATATCAAAGATTTTGGAAAATGTTACCGAGGTACTCCAGGAATTAAGAGAAACAAATAATTCCCTCTTATCAACCAAACAAAATGAAATAATGAAAGTTTTGACCATTATGGCCTTCGTTACTTTCCCTTTAACACTTATTTCCAGTATTATGGGTATGAATACTGATTATTTACCAATCGTAGGTATTCGTGGTGACTTTTGGATTGTTATCGGTTTAATGATCGTTTTGGCCGGCTTCTTTTTCACATTCTTCAAAAGTAAAAAATGGTTTTAAATCTTTACAATACACTTACTAGAAAGAAGGAAATTTTTAAGCCAATAAAAAATGGTGAAGTATTATTTTACCAATGTGGTCCTACTGTATACTGGACTCAGCATATAGGAAATTTGCGAGCTATGGTCCTAGCAGATTTTATTCGTCGAACATTTTTATATAATAATTATAAAGTAAATTTTGTTAGAAATTATACGGATGTTGGTCATTTAGTTTCCGACGGTGATACAGGAGAAGATAAGATGGAAAAAGGGGTCAAAAGAGAAGGACTCTCCCCCACTGAAATTGCTAATAAATATATAAAAATATTTGAGGATGATAATAAAGATTTAAACACTCTGGAACCAAGTCATAAACCCAAGGCCACTGAATATATTAAAGAGATGCAAGCCATGATCCAAACACTATTAGAGAAAGGTTTTGCCTACAATACCGATCTAGCTATTTATTTTGATATTTCAAAAGTAGAAAATTACACTAAACTCTCTGGACAAAATTTAGAAAAAAACCGAGAAGGAGCCGGGGTAAGCGATACAGAAGACTCACAAAAAAAGAATTCAGCTGATTTTGCTTTATGGTTTTTCCGTGCTGGTAAACATGAAAATGCCATTCAATATTGGCCTTCGCCTTTTAATTCTCCCTTAGTGGAAAATGGAAATGGTTTTCCAGGTTGGCATATTGAATGCTCAGCCATGAGTAAAAAACTACTAGCTAATACAATTGATATCCATATGGGTGGTATTGAGCATATTCCTGTCCACCATACCAATGAAATTGCCCAAAGTGAATCGGCCAACGGCGTACCACTAGCAAATTATTGGCTTCATAATGAATGGTTAATGGTAAATAATGGCAAAATGGCTAAATCTGAAGGTACCAGTTATAGCCTAGCGGAATTGAAAGAAAAAGATTTTAACCCCCTAGCCTTGCGTTATTTCTTCCTACAAGCAAATTACCGTTCTAAACAAAATTTCACCTGGGAAGCAATGCCATCAGCCCAAACGGGTTATGATAGATTGATAAAAAATATTAATTCCTTGGGGGCTACGGTGGGAAAAATTGATGATAATTTTAGAACTGAATTTAATGAGAAAATTAATAACGATTTTAATACGCCTCAAGCCCTAGCCCTTGTTTTTGCTGTTTTAAAATCTAAACTAGCGGATGAAGATAAATTAGCTACTATTCTTGATTTTGATAAAGTTCTAGGACTTAATTTAAAATAATTATGCAAAAGAACACCCCCGCCAGTCGCCAACTGGCGGGGGGGTTTACAATCAAATCAGGACAAATGAATCTCGCCAGTCGAATGACAGACTCTCTTTTTCTGCTCATCTAGGATAATTTCCCCAGAAGCCAGTTTCTCAAACAAAAGTAGCAGTATCTTGCGTCGCTTCAGTAATTCACAACCGATGCGTTCCGTTGCCTTGGCAGAACCGAGAGCCTCAATAAAAACCTGCTTGAGTTCGTGAGCTGTTATACATCTTACGTACATATAGTCTTGCTCCCATTTGATTATTTAAAAAACACAAAATCCATAAACAGATTATCATATTGAAGTAAGAATAAACACTTGATCTTTTCTTATTTTCCTTCTACAAAAGTGAGGGCCTTGCCTTTTTTATCACCTCGACCAGTTCGGCCAATTCGGTGCACATAATCATCATAAGTAGCTGGCACATCATAATTAATCACATGGGAAACATCCGGAATATCCAATCCCCTGGCCGCCACATCGGTGGCCACTAATATGGCCAAAGTATTGTTTTTAAAGGCTCCTATGGCCTTCTGGCGCTTAGAGTGGGGTTTATTACCGTGTATAGAATCGGCTTTAAAGCCTTTTTCAATCAGTTTTTTAGATAATTTTTCTACCCCATGTTTGGTGCGTCCAAAAATCAAAACCTTATAAAAATCACTCTGTTTTAACAGATTTTCTAAAGTAGCCATCTTATCACCACTGACTCGCACAATATCTTGATCCACATTTTTTGAAGTATCACCAGTCCTTACTGATACTACAATCGGTTCGTGTAAAAACTGTTTTATCAAAGCCTCAATTTCTTTTGACATCGTAGCCGAGAAAAATAAGGTATGACGCTTGGCTGGCATTTTAGCCATAATAAATTTCATATCCGCAATAAAACCCATATCCAACATTCGATCCGCTTCGTCCAAAACAATAGTATTAAATTTAAATAAATCAATAATTTTTCTATTAACCAAATCCTTAAGCCGGCCCGGGGTACCAATAACAAAATTGTTATTTCTCTGTCGCAATTCAGCAATTTGTCCACCGATGGAAACTCCACCCACGCAACAGGCCGAAAAAATTCCAAGATTGGTAACAAAACTGCGCAACTCCTGATTGATCTGCACCGCCAACTCTCGAGTCGGCACTACCACTAAAATCTTTTCAAATTTATTTAAAATTACTTTTTGAATCAAGGGCACTAAAAAGGCTCCGGTTTTCCCTGTTCCAGTATTAGCAATTCCCACTACATCCTTACCAATTAAAATCTGGGGAATAGTTTTGTCCTGAATAAGCGTCGGCGTAACATATCCTTTGGTAATTATATTTTGCTTCAATCTAGGATCGATAATGAAATCCGAGAATTTATTATCAGGCACATAAGCCACTTCCGCTTCCAAAGGCACCGCCTTATTTATGAATTTTGAAAAGTGAATATTCTGACCCATATTAAAACGACCAGCTGGCTTACCAGCTGTTCTATTCCCCCTAAAGGGCTGACTACCAGACCTTCGTGGAGCATTTGAGTGAAAGGAGGGTTTTCGAAACCGGCCTTGATTACTGTTTGTATTCATATAATTGCTCGCTTATAGTATCAAATATGCTCCCACTTGTCAACCTTTTTGAGAATTAAAAAGGACCCGAGTTGCATTTGCATACTCGAGTCCTTTCCCAAAACTTTACTCATGGACCTCAATGATCCGTGATTTGAGCTTGGGGTTGCCGGGTTCTATCTCCTTGACCATATTAATCTGCCCGGCCTTGTTGAAGCCGACCAGAACCAACGGCCGAGACATCTGGTATCTCGTGGTGAAGATTATCACCAATGAAATTACCAGCACGAGAAACGCAAATGCGGTCAAAAAACATCTCTGGCCCTTGAATGTTTCCATATCAAACAGCATACCCAACTCCTTTCGCCACATTGTGGCAACTGAAATGTCAAAACGAACAACTAACCCTCTATTATCAATTATAGCATACTTCGCAGAAAAAAGCAAGTCCAAAATGACTTTTTCTAAAATATGGCTAAAAATAAGGGTATTTTTGCTATTTATAGATCCTCTTAATGAGCGGATTGATTCTAGTCACTATCTCATAAGGACTAGCATCTAGAAGGATCGCAATATCATCGGGTTTTATTTCTTCCCTCCCATCCCGCCCGATTATGGTCACCTCATCCCCTACTTTTACATTTTTTATATCAGTCACATCCACCATCATAATGTCCATGCAAATGCGCCCCAACACTTTTACTTTTTTTCCTTTTATTAAAACTTTTCCAATTCCCGATAGAGATCGTGGATAACCATGCCAATAACCAATCGGTAATACCGCCACTTTAGAATTACGATTTAATTTTTCCGTAAAATCATAACCTAATCTTTCACCGGCTTTTATTATATTTATTTCCGCAATAATAGTTTTCCATGTCAGCACTGGTAATAATTTCATATTATTTTCCACATAAGCACCGGCCTCCCGTGATGGCCAAATACCATAAAGCCCGATCCCCACTCGAGCCATATCACCATGAGCCTCGGAATATAGTAAGGTACCAGAAGTGGCACAAGCATGGCAATGAATTTTAATTCCCGCCTGCTCAAAAGCTCTCTGCCATTTATTAAATATTTCTATTTGACTATTGGTATCCTTTGGAAAAGCGGGATTCTTAGCGGCGGCAAAATGCGTATAAAGTCCGACTACTGTAGCCATAGGCTTCCAACTAATCCCCTCCTTAGTTAAGGAGGGGTGTCCATTCTGATGGATGGGGCGGTTGTGTTCCAGTTTTTTAATTTCACTAATAACTTTCTTTATATCCGACGGTTGAAAACCGTGACGGTGCATGCCGGTGTCTACTTTAATATGGATTTTAATTTTGCCCTTTTTACTTAGTTTTTTTATTTCTCTAAAATAATCAAAGTTTGAAACCGTAATTTCTAAATCGTTAATCATCGCTTTTTCTATCATCTCCGGTAAGGTATAACCCAAAACTAAAATTGGAACTTTTACACCCTCATTTCTCAAGGCTATTCCTTCCACCACTGAATCCACCGCCAAATAATCTATTCCTAATTTTTCTAATTCTTTTGCAAATTCAAATAGATTATGTCCGTAGGCATTACTTTTTACCACCCCCATCATTTTGGTCTTTTTTGAAAGTAGCTTTCTAAAAGCCTGATAATTATGTTTGATGGCCTTCTTATCTATCTCCGTCCAGGTCCGTAAACCTAATCTTTTACTTTTATCCATTTAGCAATATTACCTAAAAATTATATAAAAAGCTAGACAGCAAAAACCACACTACATTGTAGTGTGGTTTTTGTTAAAACTATACTTTAAACTACAAATTCAAATCAGCCATAGCTTCGTCCACACTCTTTGAAGCTCTAACTTCTGGCACCCTCTCTCCAGTTGGAGTAGTGCTAGCACCAGCTCTCATTTCCGGCCTTAGACCGCCTTCTGGTTCGCTGATCTTAAGATTAACTCGAGAGTTATTCTTCATACCAACAACGCGCAAAAGAGTTCTGATGGCCTTGGCAGTATTACCCATTCTTCCAATGACTTTACCCATATCGGTGGCATTGACATCTAAGGTAAGTAAAACGCCCATTTCATCAACCGTCCTAGTAATCTTGACATCGTTTGGATTATCTACCAAACCCTTGATAACGTAATCCAAAAACTGTGCATCTGCTTCCATATTTTTTTCCTTGTCCCGCGTAGTTAATTCTTATTAACGTAGTGGGATTAATTCAATCTTTTAATTCCCTCTGCAGTAGTTCGACCTGTAATTATTAATAATACTGCCTCTTTAAATATTATCATAAAGAAATTTTGAGTGCAATAATCTTATTTTATTTTAAATCCATACATACGAGTTCAGAATGAGTTGTAACTGGTGGGCTATCTGTAACAAAACTTCTCATTCCCTGAATCACACAAACAATTTGACCATTTGAGTATCCAATACCTGATTCTGATGTATATCTTCCTAAGGAGGTTGGTAACATGTCTTGTATATATTTTGAATGAGTATCCTGAACAACCCAACCATTACCAAATCCAAATCCATTATAAGAATAGACCGACATTGGTACAATAGTTTTATTAATTTTCAAATCTCTGTTCATGTTTTCAAGAAATATTTGAGATTTAGTTTCTGGACACACAAATTCACAATTCGGACCAGAACGGCCGATATAAGAACCATCAGGGCATTGCTTGGCGTCCATAGTACAATAAATAGGTGATGTAGTAGCTATTTCACATTTCTCCTCCCAAACACGTAGACATTTATTTTTCACGGCACACCAGGTATAGCCAGCGGAACCAATACAACCGTGAGCATCACGATCATTACCAACTAGATTAGTGGATGTCGGCACATTACTCACGACATCTGGTAAATTGGAATCCGTAATAATCGGCGCATCGACTTTATTATTCTCATAAACATAAAGTCCCCCACCAACCAATAACACTGCGATGATAGCTATTAAAACCGGCACGATAAACCCTTTTTGTTTGTTTTTCATATGATTAAATTATAGCACAAAAAATCCCGCGAGTTAGGCGGGAGTTTCTGTTTTTTCTTCAGTCTTGGGAGTCTCAGCTGGAGCTTCCTCTTTTGGTTTAGCTGCTTCCTCGGCGGCCTTCTTTTCATCTTCAGTCAATTCTTTCTTAATCGGTCGCTTTTTAGGTAAAGCATTTACTTTCTTACCGGTAATTATTTTCTTAGTGATCAAAAGATTTCTCATCGTATCAGAAAGTTGCGCTCCTTTGGAAATCCAATATTGAATTCTTTCAACATCCACATTACTATTATTCTTAGCTTTTCTGGTATCATGATTGCCAAGCACTTCCAAAGCTCGGCCACTTTTTGGTCCTCTTTTGGAATCCACTAAAACGACTCGAAAAGTCGGCTCATGTACTCTACCTACCCTTTGTAATCTAATCATTAACATGAAGGGTATCTTATATGAAAAAAATAGAATAGTCAAGGAAAATAAGACAATTAATATACTTTTACCCCTTTTTCTGCTAGAATCATCCAGTGTCTAAAAAGAAGAGATTTGAGCACCATAAACCAGCAAATATAGCCTTAGTTGGCATTTTAAGTGTAAACGCTAGAGGAGTGGGCTATTTACGATCTAAAGAAGCACAAACTCAGGCAGGTAAAAAGAAGGAAGATATTGAAATACAGAATAAAGATCTAAATACCGCCCTAAATGGTGATACAGTAACCGTTGCCTTATTACCCGCTAAAGGGAAAGAAAGGCCAGCGGGACGAATAATTAGTATTGAAAAAAGAGCTAAAAAAGATTTTGTGGGTATTTTAACAAGACAAAATGGAAAAATAATTTTAACCCCAGATGACAAAAAAATGTATGCAGATATTTTAATTAATAAAGAATCCTTAAGCCTAGCCGAAAAAAATTTAAATAAAAAAGCACTAGTCAGAATTATAAAATGGGACAGAAAATTATCTAACCCTGAAGCTAGTATTTTAAAAATTCTTGGTGAAGGTGGTGAACATAATACGGAAATGGAGGCGATACTCTATGAAAAGGGTTTTGAAATTGATTTTCCTGATAATGTAGAAGGTGAAGCTAAAAAATTAGAGCAGACCGAAAAACCAATCCCGGCAATTGAAATCACCAAAAGACGAGATTTTAGAAATACAGTAACTTTTACCATTGACCCCAAAGACGCTAGGGATTTTGACGATGCTATTTCTATTAAATCACTGACTAATGGCAATTTTGAAATTGGCGTGCATATTGCCGACGTCTCCCATTATGTGAAGGAAATGACCGCCCTGGATGCTGAAGCGATGAAAAGAGAGTTCTCCGTGTATTTAGTGGATCGCACTATTCCGATGCTTCCCGAAGTACTATCCAATGATATTTGTAGCTTAAAGCCCAATGAAGATAAGCTAACCTTTTCAGCTGTTTTTGAAATGACAAAGGGTGGAAAAATAATTTCAAAATGGTTTGGTAAAACAATAATCAACTCAAATAAAAGATTTACCTATGAATTAGCACAGGAGACCTTAAATGCCGGACAAGGCGAATTTTACCAAGAATTAAAAACTTTGGATGATATAGCCATGAGATTGAGAAAAGAAAAAACTGCCCATGGGGCCATCGATTTTGAGCAGGATGAAATCTCTTTTGAATTAGATAGTGCCGGTAAACCAATAAATATTTATAAAAAACAAAGACTTGATACACATAAACTCGTTGAGGAATATATGCTTTTGGCCAATAAGGAAGTAGCCGAATTTATTTTTAAAGCCTATAAAAAGACAAATTCGGATAGCCCATTTATTTACCGCATACACGATTTGCCAGATAATGAAAAGATCACTGCCTTAAGTATTTTTGTCAAAGCTTTAGGTTATGATTTACCGATTGAGAAAAACAAAAATCTTCGAGCTATAGATTTACAAAATCTCTTTAAACAAATTGAGGGTAAAGCCGAGGAAGGAATGATTAAGACGGCCGCTGTCCGTTCCATGGCTAAAGCCATTTATTCCACCAAAAATATCGGTCATTTCGGTTTGGCCTTTGAATTTTATACTCATTTTACCTCCCCCATTCGCCGTTATCCTGATCTTTTGGTTCATCGCTTATTAGAAAAACATTTAAAGGATGAAAAACTGCCAAGAAGTGAGTGGTTGAAATATGAGAAAATCTCCGCCGATGCCACCGAGAAGGAAATCCGCGCCGCTGAAGCAGAACGTGATTCTAAAAAATACAAGCAAATTGAATACATGCAGGATAAGGTGGGGCAAATCTTTGATGGTACAATTACTGGTGTTACGGACTGGGGTCTATATGTGGAAGAAAAAAATACCCGAGCTGAGGGTATGGTGAAAATTCGTGATCTTGGTGATGACTATTATATTTTAAATCAGAAGAATTACTGTATTGTTGGAGAAAAAACCAAGAAAAAATTTAGCCTTGGTGATCAAGTTAAATTTAAAATTACCGGCGCCAATCTTGAACGCCGTTCTCTAGACTGCCTTTTAGTATAAAGAAAGAGGCCGTTCCGTAGAACAGCCTCCGATCGATACCCCCCGTCAAAACTCATCTGTTGAGGCACGTTTCGAGCGGTATTTTTTACCGCTGAACTGAACAGCTATTTTGAGAGCTTTTAGGAATTTCTGTTGAGTCCGATTAGGTCGAGTATGATTGACCACAACCCAGTTATCAGATTTCGTTCCCTTTGGTGGAACACACCTAAAGGCCAATTTTATACTGTTAGGAACAGTAATCTTACGGACCCGCCGTAGATACGGTTGAAGATTTTGCATGACAGCATGTCGAAAATCCTTATACATTGCATCTTCATCTGCTCCGTAGCCAGAAAAGTCAATTCTTATCTTCATTTCAACCTCCTTTTGCTTATTTGATTTGTTCTCCGTATCCGTCAACAAAATACCATAATTATTAAAAAAAGGCAAATATTTCTAATATTAAAATCCAAGATTTAATACTTCTCGCGCTCTTCCTCCTTCTTTATTATTTTATCCAATACATTATTCCAAATACTCAAGTGTCTGGTAAGGGGGCTGGCAAAAAGTCCTAAGGTAGCAATGAATACCAAAATAAATGACATCCAACCAATGCTTACTTCGTTAATATTTTTAATAGTAAAAAACGTAGCATAAAAAAAGAGATACCAAATAATTAACTCTGTTATCCACCAAAATATATTTCTAGACATATTTATAATATTGATTAAAATATAGTAAACTTACCAACCTTTTATTTAAGTCTATACCTTAGAAGGACTAAAAGCAATATCTAGAAAGAAGAACCTAGGCGTATTATTTTTTTGCCAAATTTATTCTCTAGTTCATCAATTTGCCGGTGAACTGTTTCAAATTTATAAGCCTTTTCACTCCCACCAAATAATTCCCCCTGGGAGACAGAACTGGAAACCAAACCCTGCAAAATAACACCAGCCGTACGATATAAAGTTCGTGATAGGGTGATTTCCTTTAACCATTTCTCCGCCAGAGAAATCAAAATTTCGGGTGCATTAGTCGGGGTGGAAAGTTTAATTATTTTCACTAAATATTTAAAATCTTGATCCTTCAAAAGGAAAGAAATTTCCTTCGGGGCTAATTTATAATATCGGGCCTTGGCACAGGCTTCTTCCAAATGCTGGGATAATTGAGATAATAAAAAGATCTTATCATTGGTGGCGGGATGAAAAGTGTGGGTTTTTTGAATGGAGGAATAAACCGTCTTAGGTGCCGAATCTATTTTCATTAAATATTCACCTTTAAGCTCACGCCATAATATCTCATAGGGTTTAGATAAATTATTCTTTAACCAAATCAGATCCTGATTAATAAAATCCCAAGCAATTTTTATTCCACGCTTTTGTAGAAATTCAGAGGTGCGTGATCCAATACCCCAGATTTTTTCAATTGGTGTTTGCCGAAGAAAATCAGAAACATTATCCAGGTGAATCACCGTTAGACCATTTGGTTTTATCCATTTAGAAGCCACTTTAGCTAAAACCTTATTTGGCGCTAAACCAATAGACACCGATAAATGTAATTCATCATTTATCTCTTTCTTAATTCGTTCAGCGATTTGCAAATAAGTCATTTTAAGCGGACCTTCTAAACCAGTTAAATCAGCAAAGCATTCATCAATACTATATTCCTCCACTTCATCAGCATAACGCCGAACAATATCAAACATCATTTGCGAATAGCGACCATAGGCCTCATAGTCCCCAGGTAAAATTATTACTTGTGGAAAATCTCTTTTAACTCTAAAAATTGGCATCCCTCGGGTGATACCAATAGCCTTAGCTTCATAGGACAAAGCCGAAACAATTCCTCGTTCCTCGCCGGTGACCACGGCTTTCCCTTTTAATTTAGGATTCTTTGCCATTTCCACCCCCACAAAAAAGGCATCACCATCCATATGTAAAATGGTTTTCATTCCCCTATTATACTACAAAGTGAACGATTGTTCACTAGGCATTATTTTGCCACCTGCACGGCTTCATCAAATTGAATAGACAGAAGTTTGGAGACACCATCAGAGCCCATAGTTACGCCATAAATAATACCAGCTCGGGACATAGTCTCGCGATTATGAGTAACCAAAATCAATTGAGAATATTTAGAAAGCTCGGCTATCATATCTCCATACTTTCTAGAATTAGCTTCATCCAAAGCTGCATCGGTCTCGTCAAGAATAATAAATGGCGGTGGATTGACTTGCGACATGGCAAAAAGTAAAGCGATGGAAGTCAGTGCTCGCTCGCCACCAGATAGCATCATCAAGCCTTTGATTTTTTTCTTAGGTAAATTTACTTCAATATCAATTCCCTCTGAAATTTCTTCATGAGAAATTTCACCCTGAGCGGAGTCGAAGGGTTCATCTCCCATCATGCCTTCTTCTAAAATAGCTAAATCCGTATCCCGTCTCTTTTTCTTAATTTCCCTGATAACCGATAATTTGGCCTGGCCCCCACCAAACATTTTACTGAAGAAATCCTGAAATTGCGCATTAATTTTTTCCACTCCAATTTTAAATTCAATAGTTAGCTTATCATCTAATTCTTTAATCAGTGCCTGTAAAGATTCGGAGGAAGAGTTCAGATCTGCTAATTCTTTCTCCAAAAAAGCATCCCTCTCACTGGCATCACGATATTCCTTTAAAACTTCATCAGAAGAACCAATGCCAGCATCCTCAATACGGATTTTTATTCTTTCAATATTTTTACGCCTTTCTTCCTGTTGATTACGCTCCTCTACCATTATTTCCAGCTGTAAATCTTTATATCTCACCGCCTCTAAACCAACCAAAACTCCAGCCTCAGTTAGTTCCTGTTTAAAATTATTTTCATCCACTTTTAATTTATCCTCTCGGTTTTGCAAACCAGCTAATTTAGTATTGATATCATTTTGTTCAGCCATAATTCTGAACACGGCCTTCTCCGCATCACGATTAGAATCTTTTTCTTTTTCAATTTCCTCTTTAACACCATTGTAATCGGCAGTAAAACCAGTTTCCTTATTCTTCAAATTAAGTAATTCGCTATCCATTTCTACCTTCCTCTTTTTTAAATCATTAATCTCAATTTCAATTTCTTTTTGGGCCATTTCATCAGAGCATTCTTTATGAATAGACACAAAATCCAGTAAAAGATTTTTTATCTTATTCAAAATCGTTTTGATTACAGACAAATCCTCGATTAAATTCCCTTCCTCAATATGTCCTGTTACCTTCTGAATTAAATCTTCCACCGCCACTAAATCCACCTTTTTAGCTTCTACTGTTGAAGCCGCCTGTATTTGCTTTTGTTTCTGTCTATCTAAATAACTAATCTCTCCCTCAATTCGTCCTATTTCTCTCATCAGAGAATCTTTAGCTAAACGCGTCTCTCGCAATTTGGTTTCCAGTTCCATTACTTCATTACTTTTAATATCCTTATTCTCAGACTTTTCTAAAACATTTTTAGCCTCCTTAAGCTCTTGCTCTAATTTATGAAGCTCAGCTAAAGGAATTCTCTTTTCCTCAGCTAATTTGGCTTTTTCTGCCTTTAGATATTCGTCCTCTCGTTTAAAATATTCCAAATAAAAATTTTTCAATTGTTCCCTCATCTCAATAGTTTTCTCAATTTTCTCCACCTGTTTTTTAAGGAACTTTAAATGTGGCGCAATCTCTCGTCGTAAAGATTCTACCTGTTTAATATTTTCCTCAGTTTTTTCTAATTTTCGCTGACTATCTTCTTTTTTATAATGAAAAATTTTCAAACCCAAAGCATCTTCAATCATTTCTCGCCGTTCCTTAATATTGGCATTTAAAATCTTATCTGCCTCACCTTGGGAAATAATATGATGACCAGAAGCCCCGATATGGGCGCTCGCCAAAAGTTCAATAATATCTTTTAGACGCACAGCTGAGCCATTGATAAAATATTCGCTGACGGAGTCACGGTGAATTACCCGCTCTAGGGAAACTTCGTCAAAATCCAAATTAAACATACGGCGAGTATTATCAAAGACTACCTTCGCGGAGGCTCGATTAGCCCGTGGCGCATCTTTACCACCGTTGAAAATAAGGTCCTCCACTCGCTTTCCACGGAGAGACTTAATACTTTGCTCACCCAATACAAAACGAAAAGCTTCCGCGACATTACTCTTGCCGGAACCATTAGGCCCGACAATGGAGGAAATTGGGGTATTAAAATTAAGCTGGGCCTTCTTGGCAAATGATTTAAAACCGCATAATTCAATACTCTTCAACATCACCCTATTCTATCAAAATCCTTTCCTTAACACAAAACAACAAATGGTAGACGACCGTCAGTGATTTATTGTTTTCTAATTAATACAATTTTTAAACTATATTTAAACTTTATAAATCAAAAAATTCCAAAATTGGCCTATCGTTCTCTACCCTATCCACAATCATATATAAAACATCCTTACCAATTTTAAAATCAGCTTTTATTAAATTAATAAGATCCTCGCAATCATAAGGATAAATCCAAACGCTTTTTTGCAAGCACATAAATCCAATATTAATTAGAGTATTACGAACCTTAGATCGTAAAGCTCTTCTTTCCTCCTTAATATCAAAAATAATCACTCGCCATTTTTTATCCCAGCGTTCTGGTTTTACCAGATTGTAATTTCGTGCCTCAATTTTATTTAAAATATTTTGCCCTTTTTCTGTTAATCGAAGAAAACAGCTTTCATTATATTCTAAAAGACCATCTCGAACTAATTTTCTACGAGAATAATTTATAGATTCAATTCGGCTTCGACCAGAAGATTTATCTTTACCCCACTCTTTCAAAATTTTTAAAACGCCCCTAGCTGCCATGGGAGGACTTAATATACCAACAGCGGCGACAGATATTAAAAGAGCTTTTTGGATTTTTCCTATTCCGATTTCTTTTTTCAATGATTTTTCTAAATCTCCCATCAAAACAGTATACAACAAACTACTGACGACCGCTAGTGATTTGTTGTATGTGGTTTTTTAGAAAAATTAACAAAAAATATGGTCTGAACTGAAAAAATTCAAACTAAAAAATTACCAGCCTTTTACTTCCAAGGCCTGGCGGGCGGCGCTTTGCTCGGCTTCCTGTTTAGACATACCCACGCCTTCAGCGATCAATTCATTATTTAAATAGACGCCAACGGTAAAATGCTTATCATGATCTGGACCTTCTTCCTTCAAACTTTTATAAACTGGTGTCTCGCTTTCTTTTTCCTGAGCTTTTTCTTGAAACTTGCTCTTGGCATCAATCCAACTTTTATCCTCCACAATTTTATCAATTAAATGAAAAAGATTTTTGGAAATAAAATATTTGGCAGTATCATAACCTTGATCCAAATAAATAGCACCGATAATCGCCTCCATAGTATTAGCTAAAATATATTGTCGTGCCTTACCAGTATCCTTGGCTTCACCTTTAGAAAGCAAGAGAAAATCATTCACATTTATTTTCTGAGCCACTTCCGATAAAGTAATAGCATTTACTAATGACGCTCGGTAAGCCGTCAGATCACCTTCATTACTATCTGGATATTTTTCAAATAAATATTCAGTGACAATTAGCTCCAAAACAGCATCACCTAAAAATTCCAAGCGCTCATTATGAGAGGATTCGGCTCCCCGATTTTCATTCAAAAAAGAGCGGTGAGTAAAGGCCCGTCGAAGAAGCTCCTTATTTTTAAAGGTAATTCCCGAGGCCTCTTCAAATTTAGTGAAATCAGGATTTACGTTCTTGGTCATATACCTATATTAACTATTTTTGCTGAGAAATCAAGGAAACGGCCTTGGTGATAAATGGTAGAATATCACCGTAGGTTTTTAAATTCTCAAGTTCAGTTAATTTAAACCAGCGAGCTTCATCCAATCCCCCATTATCTTTTTCCAAAATCAAATCCTGATATGGGCCCTTAGCTAGAAAATATATTACCTGCTTCCTTATTTTTCCTTTTTCCGGATGATTAGCCACATATTCATTGCGACCGATTTCATCGAGTATTTCGGTATCCAAACCGATCTCTTCTTTTACCTCTCTTTTAGTACCATCAGTTTCTTTCTCATCAGCCTCTAATCTCCCTTTAGATAGAGTCCAGTAGCCAAAAACATCATGCACTAGAGCTAGATAATAATCTGTCCCATCATAGGCATAAACTACGGCCCCACCTAATTTTTCAATTGGCATTTCCTCATAGGGAATATCTACTATAGTTTTCTTTTTCTTTTTTGACACAGCATCTTTATCCGGTTCACCCAGTTCCTTATAAACGGAACCTAATACACCATTCACAAATTTACTGCTTTTCTCGCCACCATAATTTTTAGATAATTCAATGGCCTCATTAATGGCCACCTTAGCCGGTACTTCCTTACCATCTGTAAAAAGAAGCTCATAAAGCCCAATGCGCAAGATATTTCTATCAATAGTGGAAATTTTATCCAAGGGCCAATCCGGTGCCGCTTTTTCTATTACCAAATCTATTTCTTCTTTCTTACTTAAAACACCTAACAATAGACTACGCACAAAATGTAAATCCACCACATCATTAGCAAATTCCCCAGCGTCCCGGTTCAGAATTTCCTCTGGCGATTCCAGCTCCGAATAATCTCTGAAATCAAGTTCAAAGAGTGTTTGCAGAACTATGGATCTTGCGATATGTCTATTGGCCATTGTAAATAACTTTTTAATTAAACCTACCTAAAGTTATTATACACCTGGGTAAATAAAAAAGCAAAAAAAAAGGAATATCTTGTGCTTTTCTATTTTTCAGCTTCTGACTTAGCTTTGAGTTTCTTTTCTTTTTTAATAGTCTTAGCCATTACATCCAATACCTGTCGGCCATTATATTTACCACAATTAGTACAAACTTTATGATTTAATCTTTTAGCCTGACAATCTGGACAAACAGAAAGACCCTGCGCAGTTAAAGCGTGATGGGAGCGGGTATTTCCCCGCTGGGCTCTGTTATGTCTCATTCGAATAACCATGCGGACTATCCTACCCTATTTTGATTTTAAAATCAAGCCTTTAAAAGTCTTTCTCTATGTATATTAGACAAGCCCTGTCTTTTCAACAAAAAAACCAGAACTAGGCATAATCTAACCTTGACTCCATCTGATATCACTAGCTTTAAAAGTTTCTCGATTTAGCCATTCACCATAAACCGTAGCGGCTATAGGCATATCTCCACTGGTCCTAATATTATCAAATAAAGGGTAGAATTCCGCCCAATCAACCGAATTTTCTATTTCATTATAAATTCCAGTTAGGATAATAAAATTAGTTTCTGGCCCAACCTTAACTTTAATAAGTTTGTCATTTTCCGTCATATTAAAATCAGTTAAAGTCGCACCGATACTAGTGGTATTACAGTCATTCAAATTACAGTAAATAGTCAGATTCTCACTCAAAGGTGGAAGATTTATATAGTAGAAGGAAATTCCACCAGCAATGATTAATAAAATAATAATTATAATTAAGGAGATCCAAATTTTTTTTGTTGAATTGTTCATCTCAAAATTATAACATATTTCCCCCTTTTCTCCACTCCTCAATTTTGGCATGATTGCCAGATAAAAGAACGGCGGGGACCTTATATTTTTTACCTTTATGAATCAAGATTTCCGGTCGGGTATAATGCGGATATTCCAGACTAT
>Ga0268280_1000905_pt1 | contig 21677 bp, 17 predicted proteins | sample saktaG_9_FD_190139 | JGI IMG/M metagenome (GOLD analysis project Ga0268280, IMG submission 190139) | Saline water microbial communities from Sakinaw Lake, British Columbia, Canada - sak_2011_5_24_40m | ecosystem: Environmental > Aquatic > Non-marine Saline and Alkaline > Saline ... | reverse complement strand
ATGTGGAATCCAAGAATGAAAAAAGCGTCCGGGATAAGAGAGCCGTATTCTTAAATAAGTCCGGAAGACGGTTGACCGATAGAAGCGTGCGCCGCATAGTGGATAAGTATATAAAGCTCGCCAGCATACAGGAGCATATATCTCCGCATAGTTTGCGCCACAGCTTCGCGACGCACCTTCTGGATCGCGGCGCGGACCTCCGCAGCGTCCAGGAGCTTCTCGGCCACATGAACCTTTCCACGACTCAGATATATACGCACGTCACGATGGAGCGCCTAAGAGAAGCGTACGACAAAGCGCATCCGAGAGCATAGATTTTTCGATGAGCGCTCCAGGCGGCGTCAATGAGGTGGCCGCCTTCCGCTCGTCGCAAATTTGGATAGGCGTCCAAATTTGCTGTGGTAAAATTTTGATGGCCGCTGAACCTGCGTACAACACTTGTTAAGGGCGGGGCTAGGAGGCCCCGCCATAAAGAATCCGGATCTTTATAGAGCAGTTTCAGCGTCCGTTCTGTACCGCCAAGAGGTATCAAAATTTTACAACATTCGCTCCAGGCGCTCCACCTCATTGACGCCTGCGATAAGAGTCGAAGATATATAAAAGGAGCGTAGCCCAGCCCTTTTGATAAAACACCTTTTAGAACAATAAAATGCTATGAAAGTATTTTTAATCGTATTTTTGCATTATTACCGAATAAGCTATCAAAAGAGCTGGGCGTAGCTGGTGATTTTCTTATGTTGAAGACGATAGGCAATGGCCATCCGGACATGTGGGTTGAGCCGTATAAATTTTGCGCAGTACTTAACTATTACGCAGTTTTACTTTGAAAATACCTATATAATCATGAATACTATACTAATCCTTGACAAGCAAAATTAGGCGCCTGCCTGACTGCAAGCTATAGACTTCGGGCAGGCAGGAAACCCACTGTCCGGGTGGCCTAAATTGCCATTGAATCGGTAAAAGAAAATTACAAGCGGAGTGGATGCATGCTCTACGACATAGCTTTTCTCATATTCTCGCTCTTCTATCTGCCGACGCTTATATTTAAAGGCAAGATGCACGCGGATTTTGCAGAGAGGTTCGGGAGCTATCGGTCGGATAAGCGCAAAGCGCTTGAAGCGGCGAAGGGCGGCATCTGGATACAGGCGGTTTCAGTGGGTGAGGTTGCCGCGTGCAGGGGGCTCGTAAACGGGCTCAAAGGGCTGTTTCCGGACAAGAAGATAGTCCTATCCACGATAACGAAGGCCGGGAACGCGCTTGCAAGAAAGCTTTATTCCAAAGACGCCGTGATCATATATTTTCCGCTAGACCTGTCGTGGATCGTCAGAAAAACCGTTGCGCTGATACGCCCGGCTATATACATAATGGTAGAGACCGAGATATGGCCCAATGTGATAAGATGCATACGGAACAGCGGCGCCCGTTCCGCGATGGTGAACGGCAGAATATCGGATAAGTCTTTCGGTAAATATAAAATGGCGGCGGTATTTCTTAAAAAAACACTGAGTAGGGTAGACCTTTTCTGTATGCAGTCGCTCGTTGACGCCGAAAGGATAAAAGCGATAGGCGCGCCTCCCGAGAAGGTCGTTGTTACAGGAAATATGAAACTCGACGCCGAACCAAATACAAGCGAGGCATTGCTCGGAGACTTGCGCTCCGCGATCTGTATCGAGCCAGGCACCCGTCTTTTGGTAGCCGGCAGTATCCATCCCGGTGAAGAGCCGGCGATACTTGAAACTTATTCAAATCTTAAAAAAGAGTTTCCGGATCTTCGTCTTGTCATGGCGCCGAGACACGTGGAAAAGTCCAGGTATTTTGAAGATATAGTTAAAGATGATTTTGGTTTTAAGACGCATCTTTTATCGTCCCAAGCGCCATCATCTTCGAAAGAGAGTGTGGTTATCGTCGATACGATAGGACGCCTCACAGACTTTTACGCTCTTGCGACGGTAGTTTTTATAGGAGGAAGCCTCGTAGGTCATGGCGGACAGAACCCGATAGAAGCGGCTATTCTTGGGAAGCCGGTTATATTCGGGCCGCACATGTTCAATTTTAAGGATATATCGGCCGATCTCCTTCGCTCGGGCGGCGCTATAGAGGTCAAAAACGCCGAAGATATGACGGCCGTTATACGCTCCATCTTATTATACGACGGGAAGGCCCGCGAGATCGGAGAGAGAGCGCGTCGAGCGCTCATCGAGCGCCGCGGAGCGACAGTGAGGAATATTAACGCTATATGCGAAATTTTATCTACTCGTTAATGACGGACAAAAAAAGCGGAGCTGTATTCGGGCCATTTAAGGCCGTGCTCTATATGGCATCTTTGATTTATGGCCTGGCTCTTGCGGTAAGAGCGGTTTTTTACAGATACGGCATACTTGAATCACGTTCCGTCCCAATGAAAATAATAAGCGTTGGTAACATAACGCTCGGAGGGACCGGTAAGACGCCTTTTGTCATCTATCTGGTAAAGTTATTCAGAAGCGAATTCGCCAAAGATCCCGCGGTCCTTATCCGCGGATACGGCTGGGATGAGACAGCGCTGCTTAAAGCGAAGCTTCCGGATACGCCCATACTTGCCGGCGAAAACCGCGTTAAGTCGGCGCACCGCTCTATAAAACTATACGGAAGCGACACGGCCATTCTCGACGACGGATTTCAACACTGGGAATTGAAGCGGGATCTTAATATAGTGCTCGTGGACTCGCGAAAGCCTTTCGGTAATTCTTTTCTGTTTCCGAGGGGAGTGCTTCGTGAGGGGAAGAATGCTCTCCGTAGAGCCGACATAGTCGTATTGACAAAAGTTGGAAGTTCGAAAGCCGATGCGGCCGCAGTGAAACGGGAGATCCTGACTATAAATCCCGATATAGATTTTGTGGAAGCATCGCATAACCCCGATTGCGTATATGATATTAAAAAGAAAGAGCCGCTTGATATTTCGTTTATACGCGCAAAGAGGATCATATTGCTGTCGAGCATAGCCGATCCCGGGTATTTTAATGATATGGCCACGAGCCTCGGGGCGGAAGTGGTGGAGCATATAGAATTTCCGGATCATCATAATTACTGCGAATCGGACAGGGGTTATATCGCTAAGAGGTGCCTGGAGAGGTCTTTCGATATGATACTCACTACGGAAAAAGACGCCGTGAAGCTCAATAGGATGAATATGTCGTTCGGGCGCTATGCTGTTATGGTTCTCGCGATCGATATAGTGATAATAGCAGGAAAGGAGAAGCTCGTTGATAGATTACATAGCCTGTATACTCGTTAGGGCGCTTAACTATCTCTTTAGATTTATACCGATAAACGCTTCTTTGTGGTTCGGCCGGTGTATCGGTAACGCCGCATTCTTTTTCAATAAGAAGAGACGGCTGGTCGCGTACGCCAATCTGAAGGCGGCGTTCGCGCACGAAAAATCGCCATCCCAGCTCAAAGGCATAACCAGACGCTCTTATCAGAACCTCGTCCAGACATTCATAGAGCTTTTAAATCTTACAAAGGTGAATCGGGCGTATGTGGACCGTTATGTGGAGGTCGTGAATATGGACCGGATACGTAATGCTGCGAAGTCCGGCCGCGGCACGATACTACTTACGGCTCACTTCGGGGACTGGGAACTCTCAAGTCTCGTTAGTTCGGTAGAGGGATATCCTATACTCGTCTTAGCGCGCGAGCAGAAGATGAAGCGCTTAAATGAGCTTCTTAATCGCCTGCGGGAATCCAACGGCTGCACCGTTATCAGAAAAGGTATATCCACTAAGAATATATTGAGAGCCCTTTATGAGAAAAATATAGTCGGGATACTCTCGGATCAGGACGCCGGAAAGAATGGAATGTTCGTAGAGTTCTTCGGCCGTCCCGCGTCTTGCCACAGCGGCCCTTTCGAGATCGCGGAGAGAACCAATTCAATAATATTGCCCAACTTCATAGTCAGAGTAAAAGGCGCGAAGCATAAACTTTTTCTGGAGGAGTACATAGATTCCCCCGCCTCATCCTCTTCGGACGATATAAAACGTAATCTTCAAAAATTCACGAAGCTCCTGGAGTCGTACATACGGAAGTATCCGGACCAGTGGCTATGGATGCACAAGAGGTGGAAATCCACTCCGGTAAGGACGATACTGGTTTTGGATGACGGGAAGGCCGGACACCTGAACCAGTCGCTGGCCGTAGCGGAGCATATAAAGAAGGCCAGGGTAAGCCAGGGGGCGAATTACGAGGATACAAGGACTATTATCGTAAAGGTGAAATTCAAAAGTAAAACAGCTAAAAATATCCTTACGACATGCGCTTCTTCCGCAAATTGGAGATGCCACGGCTGCATGAAATGTATGCGATGGCTTCTTGAAAAAGAGACGTACGAGGCCCTGATGCGGACATATTCCGATTTTGTTATATCTTGCGGATCGAGCCTTTCGGGGGTGAACGTATTGATGTCGAAAGAAAATAACGCGAAGAACATCGTTATCATGAAGCCGGGACCGCTTATAGGATACCGAAAATTCCGGCTGGCGCTGGTGCCGAAACACGATTCTCCTCCGGTAAGAAATAATATAGTCCCGACAGATCTCGCCCCGAATCTCATAAGTGAAGAAAGTATGAAAAGGGACGTCGAGGTGCTCGCGCGCCGGGTTCATATCGAGCCCTCCGGCTCGGTAGGCGTTTTTATAGGCGGGGATAATCCGGAGTATGCGTTGGGCTGTCGCCTCGCATCAAGCGTCATTGATGGGCTCCTGGCATTTTCAAAAGCTTCCGGCGCGGATCTGGCCATAACCACATCCAGAAGGACATCTCATGAATGCGAGAAGATGATTAAAGACCGTTTGGCTCACGAGACTAAATGTAAGCTTCTGGTGATAGCCAACGAGAAGAATCCCCCTGAGACCGTCGGTGGCATACTTGGCTTGAGCAAAATTATAGTGGTGTCGGAAGAATCTGTGTCTATGATATCGGAGGCTGTGTCATCGGGCCGTCCGGTAGTTGTATTCCGTCTGGATAAGAAGACCGCCGGCTCCACTAAGCATGAAGGCGCGCTATCGAAGCTTGCGGCGGGAGGATACGTAACAGTCACCGACGCCGCAGGCCTCGATCTTGCTCTCCTGCGGGCATGGAAGACCGCCGGTTCGGTAAAAGTCAGGCCAGTCGCCGATAACAACAGTATATTTGAGGCGGTAAGAAGACTTATTTAGCTGAGATCTTCCGCTAAAAAGCGGATCTGTCTTTAGTGAAAGAAATTGAAAGCGCGCAATGAACATATTACAGATACTGCCATCGCTTGATGTCGGCGGGGTTGAGACCGGAACCGTAGACCTGGCGCGTTATCTTGTTAAACAAGGACATAAAGCCATCGTTGTTTCCGGAGGGGGGAGGCTGGTTAGGGATCTGGACGCGATAGGCGCCCGCCACTATTCGCTGGCCGTGGGCAAGAAATCACTTTTTACGATAATTTCGATGATCGGCAAGCTCGAAGAGATAATTCGTAAGGAGGATATCGATATCGTCCACGCGCGTTCCCGCGTGCCGGCGCTCATAGCATATTTCGCATGCAAGATGTCAAATCGCGAACTCATAACCACAGCGCACGGCTATTATAAGAAACATCCGCTGAGCGAATCTATGGGGTGGGGTAAGATGGTTATCGTGGCGTCCAATATAATGGCCAAGCATATGATTGAAAATTTCGGCGTGCCGCACGAAAGGATACGCCTGATACCGAGGGGAGTCGATGTTTCGCGTTTTATATTCACCGATCCCGCTCGGCGGCGTTCGAAATATTTCACGATAGGTATGGTCTCGCGGATAACTCCGCTTAAAGGGCACGCGGATTTTATAAAGGCCATCTCCTTATTAAGACGTAAGATACCGGCCCTTAAGGCGATCGTGGTCGGCTCGCCGGGAAAGATAAAGTATCTGGAGGATCTCAGGTTATTGGTGAGGAGGTTAGGGCTCGGTCAGGTAGTCGAGTTCATACCTGCGACAGGCGATGTTCCCGCGGTGATGAGCTCATTAAATGTGCTGGTATCCGCGACCGTAACTCCGGAAGCTTTTGGAAGGTCAATAATAGAGGCGCAAGCCTCGGGCGTTCCGGTAGTATCTACCAGGGTAGGCGGTGTGGTGGATATAATAGACGACGCCAAGACAGGCCTGTTCTGTGCCATTCATGATCCCATAGATATGGCGGATAAGATATTTTCTATCTATAAGGATAAAGATCTTCAGTCTAATCTTGCCGCTGAGGCCAGAAAAAAGGTCGATACTTATTTTAAATCCGATATGATGATTGAGAGAACACTGGCCGTTTACGAAGAGGCCCTGAAAAAGATAAATATACTGGTGATAAAGACAAGCGCTACGGGGGACGTTATCCTTTCCGTGCCGTCATTAAGGGCGATAAGGCAGAGGTTCCCGGACGCCAATATAAAAGTTCTTGTGGGCCTGGCATCCCGCGAAGTGCTCGATAGGTGTCCATATATCAACGGCCTCGTAGTATGTGATTTCAAGGGGAAGCACCGCACATTACCCGGGATGTGGAAACTTTCTTCGGAGTTACAGAAAGATGTTTTTGATATCGTGATAGACCTGCAGAACAACAGGAGAAGCCATATTCTCGGATTCATGAGCCTTGCATCGAAGAGATATGGATATGGTAATAAAAAATTATCATTTCTATTGAATAATTCCATAAAAGATGACGCGCCCTACCTGGATCCGATAGATCATCAAATGAGGATCCTCAGGCTGGTCGGAGTAAAAACAATAGATAAGACTCTGGAGATGTGGCCTTCGGATGAGGATATAAAGAGATCTGACCGTATTCTCGAGGAGAGCTGGGCCGGGCCGAAACAGGGCCTTGTCGGTATAAATGTCCGGGCCTCATCGAGATGGCTTTCGAAAAATTGGCCCCCATCGCATATAGCCCAGCTTTGCGACAGGCTGGCCGGAGAATTTAATACCAGGGCCGTATTGACCGGGACCGCGTCCGATATTGAAATTGGCGATCTGATAACCAGATCGACAAAGTCCAAGCCCATAAACGCCATAGGGAAGACCGGCATAAACGAGCTCGCCGGTTTAATGAAGCGGTTTAAGGTATATCTTACGCCGGATTCGGGCCCTATGCATATAGCTAAAGCCGCCGGGACGCCGTGCGTGGCTCTGTTCGGGCCGACGGACCCCAAGAGGCATTTTCTGTCCGGAGTTGGCCATACTTTTATAACGCGTCAGGCGGAATTTAAATGCGCCCCATGTTATAAACCTAATTGTCAGAAAAAGATAAGCTGCATGAAAAAGATAACGGTTGATGAAGTATTCGACGCGATACGGCCGTATTTGTCTCAGCGCGTATTAAAAGCCGATGAACTATCGGAAGAAGGTGCGGCATGAAAGTTCTACAGATAACAACGCATCTCAATATCGGCGGGATATCAAATTATATATTGTCGCTATCCAAAGCCCTTAAAGACGAAGGCGTCGGGGTGGCGCTGGCTTCTTCGGGGGGTGATCTCGAGGGCGAATTCCGCGATCTCGGCGTCAGCCATAAAAAAATAGACATAATGACGAAATTCGAGTTCGGTCCGAAAGTATTAATGTCGATCCCGTCCATCGTGAGGTTTATCAAAAAGGAAAAGGTCGATGTGATCCATGCCCACACGCGCGTATCCCAGGTCGTCGCGTGCCTGGCGTCTTTTGCCTCCGGAGTGCCTTTTGTTTCGACCTGCCACGGCTATTTTAAAAAACGCGCCCGGGGATTTCTGGATACCTGGGGGCGTAAAGTGATAGCTATAAGCGCTGCGGTCGATAGGCATCTGGTCGATGACCTAGGCGTTAAAGATCCACGGGTAAGGCTTGTGTATAGCGGAGTCGACGCGGATAAATTTTCGGTAAAATATTCAAAAGAAGAGATCGAAGGCACAAAAAAATCTCTGGGTATATCGGGAAGAAGCGTTGTGGGTACGATCGGAAGGTTATCGCCGGTAAAAGGACAAAGATTTTTTATAGAAGCGATGCCGGTAGTTCTTAAGGCCAGGCCCGATACGGTCGGCCTGATCGTGGGCAGCGGCCCTGAAGAGGCCGCGCTTAGGAATAAAGTCAGCGCTTTGGGCCTCGGGAGTTCAATAAAATTTATCGACTCCGTAAAGGTGTCCGGCGCGGATTCCGTAACGGATACTCGCAGGATATTGGCGGCTATGGATGTATTTATATTTCCATCGGTCAAAGAGGGGCTCGGCATAGCGCTTCTTGAAGCCCTTGCTTCCGGGAAAGCTTGCATAGCTTCACGAGTCGGGGGGATAGAAGATATCATAACGGATCATGAAACCGGTTTACTCACGGGATCAGGCGATGTGCCGTCTATATCAAAAAGTATTCTGGAGCTTCTCTCCGACGATGGTTTGCGCGCGCGCATGGGTGATAACGGCCGCAGGATGGTCAAGGAAAATTTCACGCTAAAGCGTATGGCGCGCGAGGTGATGGAAGTGTATAGGGGCGTAGTTAACGGTTAACAGTTGACAGCTTAGTGATTAAGAGCTAAGGATCAAGGATTAAAATATATGAGTGGTATGAAAAAAAGAATAATAATTGCGATCCTGGTGGTAGGCGCGATAATTGCCGGGGGCGCTATATTCGCTCGGAATGCGTATTTTCTGCCTATACTTATGTATCACTCCGTGGATATTAATGACAAGATCACAAATATTTTCATATCGCCAGGGAGCTTTGAAAGACAGATGAAATTTTTGCATAAGAATAATTATAACGTTATAAGTCTTAGCGAAGCCGCGGATTATATAAAAAACAGAAGACGCCCTCCGTATAGAACCGTCGCGATAACCTTTGATGACGGTTATTACAATAATTACGAGTATGCATATCCGGTTTTGAAGAGATATGGGATTAAGGCTACGCTATTTGTCATCGTCGATAAGATAGGTCAGCCCGGGTGGGTCGGATGGAAAGAGCTCGAAGAGATGTCGGATTCGGGGATTATCACCATAGGGAGCCATACAAAAACTCATCCGTGGCTTACCGGTTTAAGCATTGAAGGCATAAAAAATGAGTTTGACGCCTCAAAGAGGATTCTTGAGGAAAAACTTGGTAAAAATATAGATCTCTTATGCTACCCAATGGGTGAGTATGATCGGCGCTCCGAAGATATCGCGAATAGATCGGGATATATATGCGCCGTGGGGACTAATCCCGGCAGATCATCGTCTGTGCGTGACATATATGCCATGGGAAGGATCAAGATATCGGACTCGTCCGACAATCTTTTTATTTTTTGGTTCGAAACGACCGGCTATTACAAATATTTTAAATGGGGTATGAGAAGATAATGAGAGATGAAAATCGATGAAGCCGGCCGGAGCGCTCAGGATACTCATAGTCGAGGTGAACTGGCTGGGCGACGTGCTCTTTACGACGCCTTTCATACACTCCGTCAGGACCGCAAATCCAGATAGCTATATAGCATGCCTTGTCCATCCCAGGTGTCGGGAGATGCTCGAGGGGAATGCCGATATAGACGAGATAATAGATTACGACGAAGAGCGCGCACATAAAAACCCGATAGGGAAGCTTAAGCTTATCCTTAAACTCCGCGGAAAAAAATTTGATACGGCGTTCATATTGCATAGGTCCTTTACGAAAGCCGCGCTTGCGTATCTGTCCGGCGCCAGAAACAGGATAGGATACGCCACAAAACATAGAAAAGCGTTTTTGACGCGCGTAGTAGAAGAGAGCGAAGATCTTATACATAAAGTCGAGTATTTTTTAAACATCGCGAGGGCTTACGGGATAGCTCAGATATCGCGATCTTACAGATTTTTTGTAAGCGCTGCCGATAGGGAGCACGTTAAAAAATATCTTGCAGAAAATAGCATAGAGCCTGATAGCAAAGTGGTGGCGTTATGCCCCGGAGGGAACTGGGGTCCCAAGAGATGGGGCGCGGAGAATTTTGCGCGTTTAGCGGATCTCATATCCGCTCGCACAGGCGCCGCCATCGTTATAACAGGAGGGGCTAAGGAAAAGGCTTTGGGTTCCAGCATAAAAGGGATGATGAAGACTCCGGCTCTTGTGTCATGCGGCGATACAAGTTTAAAGCAGCTTGGCGCTCTGTTCGAAAGAGCAAGCCTCGTAGTGGCAAACGATACCGGTTCCATGCATATAGCAGTCTCAGTAGGCGCGCCGGTCATAGCCCTCTTTGGGCCGACAGATCCCGCTATAACCGGGCCTTACGGTGAAGGCAGTTATCGTGTCATAGCCAGGCAGGAATCATGCGATGTGCCGTGTTACGATCTTCTCTGTAACGATAACCGCTGCATGGCGGCCATAAGTGTCGATGACGTGTTGGTCGCTTGCGACGAGATGTTCGGAAAGAGATTATGATATTCGATAAGACACAGATAAAAAGGATACTATTGATAACACTGACCAACATCGGGGATATTATACTTACGACCCCGGTCGTAAGAACTCTTAAGAAAGAATTCCCGGACTCCCGGCTCGATGTTATCGTAGGTCCGAAAGGCAGGGAGATATTCCAATTCGACCCCGCAGTCTTTAAGCTCATAATATATGATAAGCACATGCCGATCTCGGAAAAGCGCAGGCTTCAGATAAAATTAAAGAAACTTAAGTATGATCTCGTCGTGGATCTCAGAAATACGGTATTTCCTTTACTTATAGCGCCGAAGTTCCGGACATCAACTATCCAAAGATTCCCAAAAGGCCCTCTCCATAGTAAATCGAAGCATCTTCACAGACTTAGATCTCTCGGGATAGAAATCGTCGACGACAGTTCCCGGATCCATATACCCGCCTCCGATGATGCGTATGTCGCAGCGCTCCTCGACGCGAACAAGATCTCAGGGACGATAGTAACGGTAAATCCGGGAGCGATGAGCGGTATAAAGAGATGGAGGCAGGAAGGTTTTACCGAGGTGGCGGACAGGCTCAGTTCGGAGTGCGGAGCCAGCGTAATATTTATAGGCGCGGAAAATGATAGGGCCACAGTATCGGCGGTGACTTTAAGGATGAAGAACCGTTTTTATGATTTTACGGGTAAGACAAATATACGGCAGCTCGCGGCTCTCCTTAAGAGATCGAAACTTTTATTGACAAACGACAGCGCGCCGCTCCATCTGGGTTGCGCCGTAGGCGCAAAGGTCCTTGCGATATTCGGGCCTACGGATCCGAAAAAATACGGGCCTACCGGCGAGCTCGATTATGTCATAAGCTATAAGCTTCACTGCGCTCCTTGCGAGAGCGCTACCTGCATATATGGTCATGAATGCATGAAAATGATATCTCCGGATGAAGTTTTTAACGCGGCGAAAATGATGCTGGAAGGGTATGAATAAAGTGCAAAATGAAAAACGAAAAGCGAAAAGTTATAAAAAAATACTGATCATTAGATTGGACAGGATAGGGGATGTCGTTCTGTCGACTCCAGCGTTGAAAGCTGTCCGCGATGCGTATCCGGATAGCCATATCGCCTTTATGGTGGCCCCGCACGCCAAGGATATCGCCGAAGGGAATCCCTATATAAATGAGGTCATAGTATACGACAAAACGCGCGCGCATAAAGGCGCCCTGGAAGGCGCGAAGTTTATTGCCGGCCTCGCGCGAAAGAGATTCGATATAGCTATAATGCTGCATCCCACACGGAGAACGCATTTACTTGCGTTCCTTTCCGGCATCCCGAAGCGGCTTGGTTATGAAAGAAAAATGGGCCTTATTCTTACGGATAAGATCCCGGATAAAAAGCATCTCGGACTGAAGCATGAGATAGACTATACATTGGGGCTATTGCGTTACATAGGAATAGAGACGAAGGACAGAAAGCTGCATGTTCCGATAGATAAAACCAGCGAGGATCGGGTGGGACGTATTCTTGCCGATGCCGGCATAAAGGATAGCGACAGGATAGTCGCTATAAATCCTGGAGCCAGCTGCCGGTCAAAGAGGTGGCCGGTCGGGCGCTTTGCTGAGGCGGCCGATTCGCTCGCCCGGGAACTTGGCGTAAAGATCGTTATAGTATCAGGCTCTCAAGATAAGTGTTTTGCCGATCAGACCGCATCCAGAATGAATACAAAGGCGCTGAATCTCTCTGGAATGACGACCGTAAGGGAGCTGGCCTGTCTTTTAAAGCGCTCCTCATTATTCATATCGAACGACTCGGGTCCGGTTCATATAGCGTGCGCTATGGGAACGCCGGTTATATCGATATTTGGCAGAAGCGACAGAGGCCTTTCACCGCGCAGATGGGGCCCGACTAATAAGACCGACAGAACTATGCATAAGCACGTCGGATGCGATATATGTCTGGCGCATAATTGCAAGGCGGAGCTTAAGTGTCTGGCCGCCATAACGGCAGATGAGGTTGTTAATAACGCCAGAGAGATGCTTAGCGAAGAAGGCGATTTTTCCGGTAAAAAATAATATAAGAAAGTGCGAGGTGGCGTGTGAAGATAGGTGTTATAGGACTTCCTCAGGTAGGGAAGAAGACTTTATTTGAATTGCTCACCGGCCACAAACTTACAGAGAGCGAAAGCGCCTCCGGCAAGCCCATAAAAGGCGTATACGAGATAAAAGACCCGAGGTTTGACCGGCTCGTTATGGCGTACAAACCTAAGAGCCAGGTCCGCGCGCGTATCGGCATCGAGCTTCTTCCTAAAATAGAAAAAGACAGCATAGCGAAAGGCACGATATTTTCCGACATAGATGAGCTTGACGCGATATCGCACGTAGTTCGGGCTTTCAATGACGATGCGGTCTATCATGTTGAAGGTTCGATCGACGCTAAAAGAGACGCGGATTTTGTCAATACCGAGCTTATACTTCATGATCTTATATTTATCGAGAAGCGCCTGGAGAAACTGGAAAAAACGATAAAACAGACCGGCGATGATCAGGCTGCCAAAGAGCGCGATATTCTGGTTAAACTAAAAACTCAGCTGGATAAAACCCTGCCTTTGCGCCTTACAGATTTATCCGATATAGAGGAGAAAATCATCTCGAGCTATCCGTTTGTATCAAGAAAACCCATGTTCGTCGTTTTGAATGTATCCGAAGAAGCTCTTAAGGATCCAAAATTGCTAACATCGATGAGGGCCGATCTCGCATCATCCGGAATAGACGCCATGCAGGTGTCGGCTAAGATCGAAGACGAGATCGCGGCTTTTGAGTCTGATGAAGAGAAGGCGGAGTTTATGAAGGAGATGAATATAAAGGAGCCGGCCGTTAATTTGATGACCAGGCTATGCACAAAGACGCTGGATCTCATATCGTTCTTCACGGTAGGCGCCGATGAGGTGAGGCAGTGGACGATAAGGAGGGGTTCGAGCGCGCCGAAAGCGGCGGGGGCTATACATTCGGATCTCGAGAAAGGTTTTATCAGAGCCGAGGTCATGAAGTACGCGGAGTGGGATTCTCTCGGAGGCGAAGACAAACTTAAAGCCGCCGGCAAGCTCTACGTTAAGGGCAAGGACTACATAGTCGAAGACGGCGACATCCTCAACATCCGTTTCAACGTCTAAGCATCGCCTCCGCTTACCGAAATCTGCTTTCCAAAATGTTCCCCTTTTTGAGGGGTGGGTGCTTCGCGGGGACGTTAAATTTCCCCTGCGAGGAAATTTAACTCGGAAAATCGCTCGCTCTCCCGCCCTTTTGGTATAAAACCGTATTAACAATATAAAATATTAAAACTGCTTTAATCTTAAAAATATTATCACATAAAACGACTAATTTACCAAAAGGGCGGGATCCATGCCCGCTCGCGATTTTCGACGCCCCGCTCAACACCCACCCCTCGGGGAGCATTTAAGAGCAATTTACAGCTATAACCCACGCGTCAGGGTGTCTATTGCCTACTGTCTTAAGCATAAGAAAATCACCAGCTACGCCCCGCCCTTTTGATATATTATTCGGTAACTTTGCAAAAATACGATTAAAAAATACTTTTATAGCATTTTATTTTTTTAAAAGGTGTTTTATCAAAAGGGCGGGGCTACGCTCCTTCTGTTACTCATAGCCGGATGCGAATTGGACATTTTTGCGGTGAACGAAAAGTGAACCGCAAAAATGCAAGAAACGAGCTACGCGAAATTTTCCGGGTGACGCGGGGCGTGCCTTTCAGGTCCGCACCTGCCTGCCTGAAATCTGTACTTGCAGTCAGGCAGGCAAGCAAAGCAGGGGATGGTCTACTTCGCTTAAAGCTTTTCAGCTTTAAGCTTCGTAGGACCTATTGCTGCGAAGCTCAATCGTGAAAACGATTGAGCGAAGCAGAATGGGGGTGTCCGCGCTTTGGATTGCGAGTGAAGCTTAAGGCTACCGGAGGCGTTACAAAGTAGCAATCCTGCGGACACACAGACATAACACGAGGTTATGATAGTCGATAATGAACCCCATGCTTTGCGCGGAGGACCGAAAGGCACCCCCGCGTCAGGACCCGGAAAATTTAATTAGCCAGTTACTTAAGGACGGACTTGATGTGCGCTACGAGGTCTTCGGACTTGATGAGGTCGATCTTAGCGGTCTTGCGGTCCTTCACTTCGATCATGCCCTGTTTGGCGTTCTTCTCTCCGACGATTACTTTGATCGGGATGCCGACCAGGTCTGCGTCCTTAAACTTGATGCCGGCCGAGATATCGCGGTCGTCGTAGAGGACTTCGAAGCCGGCGCGGGTGAGTTTCTTATACGATTCGTCGGCGGCCTTCTTTACAATCTCATTGGCCATGTTAAGCGCTATGATGATGATCTTATACGGCGCGATAGACAGGGGCCAGATTATTCCGTCCTTATCGTTCGAGGTCTCTATGAGGCTAGCCATTATACGGTTGACGCCTATGCCATAGCAGCCCATGATTATATGATTTTCTTTGCCGTCCTTATCGAGATACTTCGCGCCCAGAGTTTCGCTATATTTAGTCCCGAGTTTGAACGTGTGCCCGACTTCTATGGCCTGTTTTATCTCTATGGCCTTCCCGCAAGCCGGGCATCCATCCTCGGCAGTTATCATGCGAAGGTCTGCGAACTCTTTAGTCTCGAGATCGCGGCCGATGTTCACGTTTATAAGATGGGCGTCTTTCTTGTTGGCGCCTGTAATAAAATTCGTCATATCTTTAACTGTCAGATCGGCGATGATCCTGATATTTTTTAGCTTCACAGGTCCCGAGAATCCAACCGGCGCGCCGGTAGTCGTTTCTATCGCTTTTTCGTCTGCGAGCTCCAGCGAGACGCACTTTAGATATCTTTTTATCTTGGTCTCGTTCGCTGTAAAATCTCCGCGTAAAAGTACCGCCACCGTCTTGCCATCGGCAATGTAAAGAAGCGTCTTTACGAGTTTGGATGTTTCGGTCTTGAGGAACTCCGCGACCTTTTCGATCGTCGTGATCCCGGGTGTCTCCACCTCGGCTATCGGCATCACTTTTTCGGCGCCTGACTTTCTGGAACCTGTCAACGCGGAGCACTTGGCGACTTCCGTGCTCGAAGCGTAGCCGCATTTTCCGCAAACGACTATTCTGTCCTCGCCTGCCACTGAAGGAACTATGAATTCATGCGAAACATTGCCCCCCATCATTCCGGGGTCGGCTTCGACCGGTATATACGGCAGACCACAGCGCTCGAAAATAGCGCAATAAGCCTCGTACATCTTCTTATAGCTCTTTTCCATCTCCTCGACGCTTGTATCGAAAGAGTAGGCGTCCTTCATCGTGAACTCGGAGGTCCTCATGACGCCGAATCTAGGACGAGGCTCATCCCTAAACTTCGTCTGAATCTGGTATAGTATAAGCGGGAGTTCCTTATAGGAACTTACGTTGTTGGCGACAAGGTCGGTTATGATCTCTTCGTGAGTAGGTCCGAGAACGCATTCTTTTCCGTGGCGGTCTTTGAATTTTATCAAAACATCCCCGAGAACATCGTAACGCCCGGTCTTTTTCCATATCTCCGGTGGATGTATCGCTGGTAGCAGTACCTCCTGGCATCCGCGAGAATCGAGCTCTTCTCTTATTATACGCTTTATGTTTTCAATAACCTTAAAACCCATGGGAAGATACGAGTACGCCCCAGCGACAAGCTTACGTATAAATCCGCCGCGGACCATAAGCTTATGGCTTATAACTTCCGCGTCCTGCGGGTCTTCTTTCAGTGTGGGTATAAGTGATTCAGTCCAGCGCATAGTTTGTCGTTAGCCCTTGCTCTTTAGTTTAAATTAATTTTAAAAGTTCGCTGACAGCATTTTTTGCAGAGATCTTCTTTAGCCTCTTGCCCTGTCTGAACAGAGTGCCCGAGTCCTTGCCAAACGCGATCCCTATATCGGCCTCGCATGCCTCGCCGGGGCCGTTGACTTCGCATCCCATTACCGCGATCCTGATATTTTTAGCCGGCAGCTTAAACTTAACAGCTGAAATCTTACGCTCCAGATCCCGCGCTATTTTACCGAGATCCACCTGACACCGTCCGCATGTCGGACAGGATATTATCTCCAGGCCGAAATTACGCGCGCCGACGGCCTCGAGTATTCTTTTTGCGGCCGTTACCTCTTCAATCGGGTCCGCGGTGAGCGAAACCCTTATCGTATCACCTATCCCATCCAGAAGTAAGGTCCCTATGCCTATAGCCGACTTAACTATCCCGGAATCGGATGATCCGGCTGCGGTCACTCCGAGATGAAGCGGATAATCGCAGATCTCCGAAATCCTTCTGTAAGCATCCACCGTCGAAACTACGTCCGAGGCTTTAAGCGAAAGTATTATATCATGAAAGTCGAGACTCTCAAAGAGTTTGATGTAACTTCCGGCGGAGGAGACCAGATTGTCTACGATTCGGTTTCCGGAGGACTCCGATGACCCGCTGCCGCGACGAACACTCCTTGTCCTTTGTTCGCCCGTAAGAACGGATCCTGAATTGACCCCGATCCGGATCGGGATGCCAGCGATCTTCGCGGCATTTACGACCGCGGATATCTCGTCTTTATTTTTGATATTACCGGGGTTAAGCCGTATCTTGTCGGCGCCGCTTTTTATAGACTCAAGCGCCAGGCGGTAATTGAAATGAATATCCGCTACGATGGGTATCCTTATCTTTCTCTTTATAGCGCGTATGGCGTGGGCGTCTTCTACGCTCTTGACCGCAAAACGGATTATCTCGCAGCCTGACTGTTCGAGACGTTTAACCTGTGAAACTACGGCCTTAACGTCCGCGGTCGGCACCTTAGTCATCGATTGTATAGAGACCGGCGCCATGCCGCCTATCTTCACGCTGCCGATCCGCATCTGTCTGGTTTTTCTGCGTTTTATCATATTATTAGATCCTTCGGTCGGCCTTAGGCCTCCCTTGAGGATGACAAATAAAATGTCATTCCTTTTTACTATTTTCCAAATATCTTCAATATCTTTTCCACTACTCCGAACTTTACGATGTCGCTATAGAATATGAACACGGTCAGCATTATCAACAGCACGACCCCGACATTGGCGATCATATCCTGCGCTCTTACCGACATCGGTTTTCCCCTGAGCCTCTCTATGAACAGAAATAATATGTGCCCGCCATCCAGGACCGGGAACGGAAGCAGATTGAATATGGCCAGTGACGCGCTCAATATCCCCATGAGATGGAAAATATATATGAATCCTAATTTTGCGGCCTGGCCGGTAACGACGAATATGCCGATGGGGCCGGTCATCGACTCCTTAACCGAAAGACTGCCGGTAACTATAGACCAGAGAGCCTTATAAGTCAGAGCCGTCAGGGAAATAAGCTTATTCGCGCCCATGCTAAGTGACTGCAGAAAACCGTATCTGATCTTCTCTATCTTTTGCGATGGGCTGACGCCTATAAGCGTAACGCTTGTCTCTTTACCGAATATATCCTTTGTCTTTCGGACGATCGGGATTATCTCTTTTTCTATAATTTCGCCTTTTCTCTCTATCGATATCTTTATGCCGCCTTCGGCATGATCATGTATGATCGCGGTCATCTCTTCCCAGAACTTTACAGGCCTTCCGTCAACGGACAATATCTTATCGCCGGCCGCTATCCCCGCTTTCTCTGCCGGGTAATCCTTGAGTAGCCCCCCAACCTCGGTCGTAAGAGTGGGGCTTCCGAACATAAATATCACGGAAAATATCAAAAACGCCAATATATAGTTTAAGACCGGCCCGGCGACTATTATCTTAAACCTGTCCGCGACGGATCTCGAGAGATACTCATACGGCTTTCCTTCCAGATGATCCCCGGGCTCGTCGCCCGACATCTTCACATACCCTCCGAGCGGTATGGCCGAGACGCAATATTCCGTATCGCCTTTCGTCATCGACCAGAGCTTCGGGCCGAAGCCTAAGGAGAATCTTTCAACGCGCACGCCCAATTTCTTCGCCGTTATAAAATGGCCAAACTCATGAGCCAGGACCAAAGCGCTCAGTACCGCCAGAAAGTATACTAGTGATAGCACGATTTTTTCTCCTCTTTATTGTTGAAATTCCTACGAAGCATTCAGGCTGCTAAGTTTTGAATGCGAAGTAGAATATACTAGTGACAGCAAATTGACCTCGTTTCCTCTCTTGCCCACAGGCCGGCTTCAAGCACGCGCGCGACCGTGAGATTTGAATTTCCTTTATTTTTATGTTTAGACAGCACCCTCTCTATCGTCCGGGGTATATCGGAAAATTTTATCTTTCTATCGAGATAACACCTAACCGCCTCTTCGTCGGAAGCGCACAACACCGCCGGCGCCGTTCCCTCGGAGGCCGCGGCCTCACGCGCCAGTCCGAGGCACGGGAACTTGCGAACGTCCGGAGCTCTGAAAGTCAGTCTGCCCGAGGCGGCAAAATCCACTCTTCTTACCGGACACTCCATCCTGGCCGGGTATGTAAGAGCATATTGTATAGGAAGCCGCATATCCGGGACGGCAAGCTGGGCCAGCACCGCGGCGTCAACGAACTCCACCATCGAGTGGACTATGGCTTCCGGATGTATCAGCACTTCGATCTTTTCTTCGCCTAAGCCGAAGAGATACTTCGCTTCTATTATCTCGAGACCCTTATTCATCATCGTGGCGGAGTCGACCGATATCTTCCTGCCCATCTTCCATTTCGGATGGTTCAGTATACGCGATCTCGGAAGAGAATCAAACTTTGATCCGGGGACGTCCAAAAGCGGGCCTCCGGAACCTGTGAGATATACGCGCGATATAGCGGCTACGCGGCCATCGACGCACTGAAATATTGCGCTATGCTCGCTGTCTATCGGCACTATCTTTACACCGTTCTCGGCGCAAAGGCGCATCACGATCGGCCCTGCGCTTACAAGCGCCTCCTTATTCGCGAGGGCTATCCTCTTTTTATTCTTTATAGCGCTTATAAGCGGCTCCAGGCAGGCGCTTCCGGCGATGGCAAAAAGCGCTATATCGACATCAGGGATTGATGAGATATCGTTTAATCCGTCAGGTCCGAAAACTACGGAAGTCCCGCGCGGCAATGCCGGCTTTATAGCTTTCCGAAGACGCTCGTCGCCGACACACACGAACTTTGGCCGGAATTTTCTAGCTTGGCTCGCCAAAAGATCTATATTCGATTCGGCCGAAAGAGCGATAACTTTAAAGCCTTTTCCCATTCGGGATATGACATCCAGCGAATTTACACCGATCGAACCGGTAGAGCCGAATATCGCCACCCTATCCGTCATTTCATCACCACGACGATGTAAAAATAGAATATGGGCGCCGTGAAGAGCAGGCTGTCGATGAGATCCAGCATGCCGCCAAAACCGGAAAGATTGGCCCCGGAATCCTTTATCTCACAATCCCGCTTCAATACAGACTCGGCAAGGTCCCCGACCTGCGCCAGTATGCCGAGCAATATTCCGAGAGCCATAAGATGAAGATAGTGAAATCCCGGCAGATAGAGTTTACTCAAGAGGGCGGCCAATACGCTGGCGACAAGCCCGCCTATCGTTCCCTCCACCGTCTTATTCGGGCTTATGCGGGGTATAAGGTGATGTTTGCCGAAAGCGTTTCCTATAAAATAAGCTCCCACATCCCCCATCTTCGTCACGAGTATAAGAAACGCGACAAGAAGCGATCCGTACGGGAGGAATTTAATTTTTACAAAGAACGAAAAGAACCACGCTATATAAAGAAGCCCGAACATCGTAACGGCCATGGATATAAGGGCATTGGATGAATCGCGGCGGGTGAACTGAAGAACGAACAGGAATAGGCATGTTATCACTATGAGAAATGGTTCTAAAGTAAAATACCCCTCCGTCCCCATCTGGAAATAAACTATGATCGGTATGAGCGAACCGACTATAATAGTAAAATACCTATATACAAATATGCCTTTTCTCTTGGCCATATTCACAAATTCGAATAGAGCTATCGCCACCATAAACGAAGCGAGAAGCGAAAATACCCAGTTTGGGAAAAGAAATACGATAAGCCCAGCCAACGTCACTATAAGAAAGCTGTTAACCACCCTCTTCGCAAGGGATGCCTTATCCACCGTATCTCCTGGCTCTCGTAGCGTAGTCTTTAAGCGCGGACTCCAGATCTCTCTTCCCAAAATCCGGCCACAGCGTAGCGGTTATATAGATCTCGGAGTAAGATATCTGCCAAAGGAGAAAATTTGAAACCCGGTATTCTCCGGATGTCCTAATCAGGAGATCCGGATCCGGCAAACCATTCGTGTACAGATGTTCCGAGAAAAGCAACTCGTCTATCTTATCCGGATCGATGATACCGGCCTTCGCTTCGGAGGCCAAGGCCCGGGCCGCGCGCGTTATCTCGCTCCTCGACCCGTAGTTTAAAGCCAGATTCAGCGTGAGCGCTTCATTATCCTTAGTGGAAACTATCACCTTTTTAATATTACTCTTCGCGGGATCCGGCAAACCCTCGATATCCCCCGTCACAAGCAATCTGATATTATTTTTTTGAAGCGATGGCTCTTCCGCTGTAATGTAATTATCGAGAAGGCCGAATAGCGCATCTATTTCACGCTTCGGCCTTTTCCAGTTTTCTGTAGAAAAAGTATAGAGAGTAAGGACCTTTACTCCGAGTTCTCCGGCGGCCTCGACGACCTCTCTTACCCTCTTGGCTCCCGCCTGATGTCCCGCTATTTTAGGCAACCCCTTGGCCTCAGCCCACCGGCCGTTACCGTCCATTATTATAGCGACATGACGGGGAATACTATTCGATGTCATAAAGTTTTCCTTAAATAGTCAACCAGCCGTCTATAGACTTGAAGGTTAATAGCGATGGGGGACGGTTGCCCATCCCCCATCGCTTTGATGTTCAAATTCTCACCACTTTTATTACTTTACCGATTGGCTCTCCGGTGCTTTGGATTCCTCGGCAAATCTTGCCTCATCAGATACCTTTGACTGTACCTCTTCATAAGATTTCTTGGTTATGTCCTTAGGCAATATTATTATCTCTACTCTGCGATTTCTGCCACGGCCTTCTTTTGTATCATTCGTTTCGACCGGACGATATTCGCCGTATCCTATCGCGGACATCTTTTGAGGCTCCATGCCGCAATCGTCGATAAGATAGTGCAGAACGTTTGTGGCCCTGGCAGCGGATAGCTCCCAATTAGACTTCCATCCGGAACGTTGTATAGGCATGCTGTCCGTATGACCTTCGACGCCTATGTTCCTGTCGGGGGCGGCCT
>Ga0268280_1000902_pt1 | contig 21723 bp, 20 predicted proteins | sample saktaG_9_FD_190139 | JGI IMG/M metagenome (GOLD analysis project Ga0268280, IMG submission 190139) | Saline water microbial communities from Sakinaw Lake, British Columbia, Canada - sak_2011_5_24_40m | ecosystem: Environmental > Aquatic > Non-marine Saline and Alkaline > Saline ... | reverse complement strand
AAGTGGTAAATCTGTCCACTTACCAAAAGACTTTGAGGAAGTCTCAATTGAGCTGAGAAACAAGTTGTTAGCTTTTAGGATGAATAATTTTTTTCAAATTCAAACCAATGAAGCAACTCTGCATGATTTAGAGTTCCCTAGATTAAGGCAGAGTGCATTAGCTCTTACTTCCATGGCTTCCTATATAGATGGTCCAGTCCTAGAACAAGTACTTTCTTATTTAAGGGAGTATGAACAGGAAATCATGGATAATCAAAAGTCTGATATTAAGGTTGATATTCTATCTTGTATTCTAAATTTGATTGGAGATGAGATGATGGGTGATGATAAGAAAGAAATAAAGGTCTATATGCAAGCAATTAAAATGAGATATGGTGATAGTAATAATGACTATGATTGGTCTGATCATAAAAAGTATGAAAAGAAAGAAGGAGATATTTGGGTATATCCCGTAAATGTCATTTCAGCTAGAAAGATTGGTTCGGCCGTGAAGAACCTCGGCATTAAGACATTTAGAGATAGTGAAGGATTTTATATCCCAGTATCAAGAGAAATTAAAACAATTGAACTTCTTGCCCGACGATACGGTCTTGAATTACCATGGGAAAATAATAATCAGAAAAAACTTCCGACTGATGAGCCAGTAACCGAGGAAGAGTTAAAGGAGATTGGGGATGTAACTTTTTAAGTTTAAGGCTTAACATAAATGTTAACATTGTTAACATCATTAACATCCTTTAGATAAGGTTTTGTTGATTTTCTAGACGGTTAATAAAGGTTAATATTTTAGACCCCGCAAAGTTATCAAAGGTTATTATTCTAGAGGTTAACAAAGGTTAACTTTTTGCGAAGATTGGATGTTAAAAACTGTTAAAATTTTGACCTTAACAATGGTTAACTTTTCTTGGCGGTCAGAGCCTTAATAAAGGTTAATATTTATTAAGGCTCAAAACCTCCAATGTTTACAAGTTCTTTCTAATATTGTTTAATAAAACTATGGAAAATAAAAACATAAAGTATTTTCTCTATGCTCGCCGTAGTATTGAGAAATCAGACCGAGAAGAAAAGGTTGCTTCTATTGAATCACAAATTAAGGAAATGAGAGAAATCGCTGACCGAGATAATCTAAGAATTGTTGGAACATTTAGGGAAACTAAATCAGCTAAGGAACCTTATGCTAGAGCAGAGTTTACTAAAATGATGGAACAGATTAAGAAAGGAAAGGCTGACGGAATCCTTTGTTGGAAAATGGATAGACTAGCTAGAAATTCAATTGATGAAGGTACTGTTAAATATTTTCTTCAAAAAGGTATTGTTAAAAACATTAAAGCATCTGATAGAGATTGGTATCCTGATGACAATGCTTTAATGGCTTCCGTTGAGTTTGGTATGGCTACCCAGTATTCCAGAGACCTATCAAAACATATTATGAGGGGTATGAGAGCAAAAGCTGAAGCTGGTCATAGATTAGGAGTTGCTCCCCTTGGATATAAAAATAGTAAATATCATATTAAGGGTACTGAGAAAATATTAGTAGATGAAGAGAGATTTGACTCAGTTAGAAAAATCTTTGATTTAATGTTAACTGGTAAATATAGTCCTGTTGATTTACAGAAGATTGCGGTTGATGACCTACATATTAACATGAGGTATGGCAGGAGAAAGGATAGTAAGATGTCTAAAAGGTTTGTCTATAAATTACTCTCTAGTACTTTTTATTATGGGCAGTTTGAATTTCCTGAAGGATCTGGTAATTGGTATGACGGTAAACACAAACCAATGATATCTAAAGAAGAATATGACAAGATTCAAATTTTATTAGGAAGGGAAGGCAGACCCCGCCCTAAAACACACCGCTTTGCTTATACTGGTTTACTTAAATGTACTGAATGTGGTGCTAGTATAACAGCTGAAGAAAAACATAAGATACAGCAAAATGGCAACGTACATCATTACACCTATTATCGTTGTACTAAAAGGTTGGATAGTAAATGCACTCAAAAAGCTCTTTCTGAAAAAGAAATGGACGGCCAGATATTAGAATATTTAAAGAAAATAAAAATACCAAAATCAATTAATGAATGGGTTATCTCAGCCTTTAGAGAAATTTATGAGGAAGAAAAAAAGAGTAAAGGATCTCTTGCTCACATTAAAAAGGAAAAACTAGAAAATGTAAAAAATAGAATCAGTAACCTTCTTGATATGAGAGTAAATAATGAAATCACACCTGAAGAGTTTTCAAAACTTAAATCAGATCTAGAAAGAGAGAAACATAACTTGGAAGGTGACTTAACTGATAATAATGATTTAGTTGAATCTTGGTTTGTCAAATTACAAAATGCTTTTGATTTTTCTCAAACAGCCTGTGAAGAATTTGGTAAGGCTATTATTGATTTAGATTTAGACAAGAAGCGTGGCATACTAGCTTCATTAGGTTATAACCACCAATTAAAAGACAGAATACTAACTATATTACCGTTTAAACCGTTTTTAGCGGTAGAAAAGTTATCAAATGCGATTGATGACTTACCAGATAAGTTAGAACCGCCAAAAAACCTTACAGCAGAAGGTTACAATGGTCGAAATGCACTAAATAGTGCCCTGATGTGGAGATGGGCGGAATCGAACCGCCGTGCATAAGAGTATCCTAATTGTTTCTACAAAGTATATTTAATTTTTTTCTGCCTTACGGCAGACTTGAGTTAATAATTTTAGAATTAACAAAATGACTATTAACCTAGCCCCTTATTTCATCGCGAGTCGAGACATTCAGGCGATATAATCTAATTTTATGTCACCCACGCTCGTTTATTAGATATGGACGAGATGGATGCCGCTTAGGCTAATGCGTAAGCGAAAGCAAAATTGTTGGCCGCAAAATATGGGGACACAACAGACTTTACTCTTGAAACAATGCTATTAGCAGTTGTTTGTTTATTAACATTTTAGGTGTGTATAATAATGCACCACTTTGCACAATCAAGGACAGATCAGATGTCTAGGCCGATCATCCCCAAATTTGTCTATTCATTTTTCAAAGTTCTGCGGATTTCACGATCCGTCTCGCGTTTTTTAATATTCTCTCTTTTATCAAAACTCTTTTTACCTTTAGCAATACCAATTTCCAATTTGAGTTTTCTGCCAGCATTATACACCGCAATAGCCACTATTGTCAAGCCTTTCTTGGATTCTAAATCAGTTAGTTTTTTTATTTCTTTTTTGGTCAATAATAACTTACGATTTCGGAGTGAATCAAAATCCTTGGGGGCATTAGCTGGTTGATAGGCCGGAATATTAGCTCCGACTAAAAAGGCCTCGGCTCCGCGAATGGTGACATAGGCTCCTTCCAGCGTTCCTTTTTTCTCTCTGATACTTTTTACCTCATAGCCAAAAAGCTCTATCCCGGCGGTAAATTTTTCCGTGATTTCATAATTAAAAAAGGCTTTTTTATTTTGTATCAAACTTTCAGCCATAGGGAGATAATAGCATAAAGCAGACACCTGGCCAACCGCCCCGCCTCGCAGACTCGGCACCCCTCCTTAACTCAGGAGGGGGTCTGAATCATACCCCTCTCTCAGTTGAGGAGGGGTGGTGAGGCTTTGCGAACCGGGGCGGTTGTTTTGCACTGCATAGTTTTTTCGGCTTTAAAAAAGCGTAGTGGTGTGTTATATTACACCCATGCCAATACTAAATAAAAAAGGGCCACAGGGGCCGGTGATGAAAAAGGGTGGGCGTAAGGGTGGTTTGAGAGGTCCGGGGTTTTTTGGTAAAAATTCGCTTTTCTCAAATATTATAAATATTGTTCTAATTTTATTAATTATTATTTCTTTATATTCTTTAATTAATGGTGATAGTAAAAAAGCTGAAAATATTCCAGTTTCTCAATTAGCTTTAGATATTTCAGCTGGTTTAGTTAAGCAAATTGATGTTTCCGGTAATGATTTGGAAATTACTTATAATAAAATCGGAACCAGTACGGAAGAAATAGTAAAAAAATCTCAAAAAGAGGATGGTACCGCTTTAAGTCAGACTTTATTTAATTATGGTGTTGAGTCACTTAAATTAGAAGCCGTAAAAATAGAAATTAAAAATGAAAGTGGATTTGGTTACTGGTTATTAATTCTCGGACCATTTTTAATACCACTTATTTTTATTGGTTTTTTTATTTGGTTTTTAACTCGGCAGGTAAAAGGTGCTGGGATGCAAGCTTTTACTTTTGGTCAAAGCAAAGCCCGAATGAGTTTGCCAAATGATAAGACGCAAAAAATTACCTTTAAGGACGTGGCTGGAGCCAAAGAGGCCAAAGAAGAATTATCTGAAGTGGTAGATTTTTTAAAAAATCCCAAAAAGTTTTTGGAAATTGGGGCGCGTATACCAAAAGGAATTTTACTGATGGGTGCGCCGGGAACAGGAAAAACTTTGCTAGCCCGAGCGGTAGCGGGGGAAGCTGGCGTGGCCTTCTTCGCTATTTCTGGTTCAGAATTTGTGGAAATGTTTGTGGGTGTGGGTGCTTCCCGAGTTCGTGATTTATTTAAAATGGCTAAGAGTATGGCGCCAGCCATTATTTTTGTGGATGAAATTGATGCGGTGGGGCGAGTCCGAGGGGCTGGTATGGGTGGTGGCAATGATGAACGTGAGCAAACTTTGAATCAGATTTTGGTGGAAATGGATGGTTTTGAACCGAATGAAAAAGTGATTGTAATGGCGGCTACTAATCGGCCAGACGTTTTGGATCCGGCTTTATTAAGACCGGGTCGTTTTGATCGGCGAGTGGTGATTGATTTACCGGATCGGGCCGATCGCGAAGCAATACTGAAAGTACATGCTAAAGAAAAACCATTTGGTGAGGATGTAAATTTGACCGTGATTGCCGAGCGCACGCCGGGTTTTTCTGGAGCCGATTTATATTCTTTAATGAATGAAGCGGCCATTTTAGCGGCGCGAGAAAATCGCACCAAGGTGGCACAATTTGATTTAATTCGTTCCATTGAAAAAGTGATGATGGGTCCAGAAAGGAAATCGCATCTATTATCTAAAAAAGAAAAAGAATTAACGGCCTATCATGAAGCTGGTCATGCCATTGTTTCATCTGTCTTGCCCTATGCTGATCCAGTGCATAAGATTTCTATTATTTCTCGCGGGCGGGCGGCGGGTTACACTTTGAAATTGCCATTGGAAGATCGGAAGATGCAGAGCAAGAAAGAATTCTTAGATGATATTACCGTGGCTCTCGCTGGTTATGTCACCGAAAAAATGATTATGGATGATGTGACCACCGGTCCGTCAAATGATTTGCAAGTGTCTACCGCTTTAGCTAGAGAAATGGTAACTAAATATGGTATGTCAGATAAAATTGGAGCCTTAGCTCTGGAAGGAACTGGTGGCACTACTTTATTTGGGAGTCGCGGAGTAGGGGACAATGAATATTCCGAAACCGTTAGTACTTTAATAGATTCGGAAGTGTCAGCTATTATGAGTAATGCTAAAGCTAAAGCGGAGGAAATAATTCAATCCCATCGGAAGGCTTTAGATGCTGTCGCTCAGAAATTGATAGAGGTGGAAACCATTGAGCGGGAGGAATATGAAAAAATAATTACTGCCCACGGCATTATGCCGAAAAAGAAACAGGATATTGAACATCAAAATTAATTTCTAAAAATTATGGACAGAAAAAAAGCTATAGCCTTTGCAATAAAGATTTTCCCTTTTGCTTTGAATATTGCTATTATCGATTTTTTAATACCGATTAAATATGATTCAGTTTTGGATCATTTACCATTACTTGGTCTATTAGTTACAGTGGCTTGGACCGCGTCTAACTTTTTAGATTTTATAATCGGTTATTTAACAGATCATGTCGGAGTGAGAAAAATATTACAGATAGGAGTAGTCATTTGTTTTATTGGCTCTTTATTATTTGCTATGTCAGATAATATTATTATTATGACTGTCGCTGTTTTTCTCTGGGGAATAAGCTATATCATAATGACGGTTCCCTCAGATACTTATGTTTTATCAGAATTTCCTAAATCATATCGGGGCTCGGCATATGGTTGGCTTTATTTTTCACAAAACATTTGTTATGCCTTAGCCCCTCTTTTAGCTTACCTTTTTATAGTAAAACTTGGTATTAATATATCAATATTAATCGCCGCTTTAATTGCCGCTATTTCTTTTCCACTTTTTTCTAATGTAGAGAGTCATAATAAAAAGATGAGTTTAGTCACTGGCCTAAAGCATGCTATTTTTGAAAAAAATATGCTGAAAGAAATTATAGAAGATTTTGGTAAAATGGGTCTTAGGCACTTTTCTTTATTATTAAATGTTTTTATTTCTAGTTTATGGTTTATGGTGGTTTTAATTGGGGCGCCACTTTTATTCTTCCATAATCAAGGAGATCTTTTCCATGGTGCCTTATTGTCATTTTCTTTTATGTTACCTTTTGCTCTGATGATTATGTTATATGGTCGGATGGCTAATTCACAAAAGAGACGAAGACGAATGATTTTTATGGGTTTTATATCTGGTGCTATTTCTTTAATAATTTTCTATTTTATTCAAAATTTAAATTGGCTTTTTGTGATGGCTTTTATTACCACGGTCTTGGTTTATATGGGTTGGTCGGCGAGTGAAATAGAAGTATCGGATCATTTACCAGAAGGGGAGAAGGGTGAATATATGGGTATTTATACTTCAGCTCGGGATTGGGGTTATGATTTAGGGCCATTATTTTATGGACTCTTGGCGGCCATTAATCTGAAGCTACCATTTCTTATCACCGGTATTCTTATTTTAATTGCCGGCATTTTATCTCTTTTGGCTCATATCTTTTCTAGGAAGAAAGAGGCGATTTTATGATTTTGGTGCGCGTGCTAGGACTCGAACCTAGGACCACGGAGGTATAAGCTCCGCGCTCTACCAACTGAGCTACACGCGCATCGTTTAATGATATTACCTTATAATTTGATACTTTTCAACCGCCTTGTCAGCAGACTGACATTCCTCCTTGACTAAGGAGGAAGAAGCCGGGAACCCAAATTCGTTACTCTTTTGGCTCCCCCCTCCTCAGTCGAGGAGGGGTGGACATTCTGATGGCCGGGGCGGTTGTTTTTGTTCTACTCAAAATGAATCGCTTCACCATCACTTTTACGATGGGTGAGCTTGGCCATGAGAAGAGGGTATTTGGAAAGGGATTCGTCTTGCGTGAGGAGATACTCGGCTTCGGCGCGGGCGGCCTCCACCATTTTGAGATTGCGCAGGGCTTCCATGCCAATATCAGAAATACCCCATTGTTTATTGCCAGAGAGTTCACCAGCGCCTCGGAGTTTTAAATCAAATTCAGCTAATTCAAAACCATTTGAGGAATTTTTAAATGCTTTTAATCGGTCCACTGTTTTCTGCGTTTTGCTATCAGCAAAAACATAACAGTAGGCTTGGTCATTACTGCGAATCACACGGCCACGAAGCTGATGAAGCTGAGCGAGGCCAAATCTTTCCGCCCCTTCAATAATTATTACTGTGGCATTTGGTACATTTACACCCACTTCCACCACGGAGGTAGCGACCAATATTTTTATCTCACCGGCCTTGAATTGATCCATGACATATTCTTTATCAGCGGGCGGCATTTTACTATGTAGGATTCCAATCTGATCTTTATATTCTGGAAAAATATCTCTTTCTAATCTCTCCGCTTCTTCAATGACAGACTTGGCAATCACCGCTTGCTCCTTGGCTGGATCGGGTACGTCGATTCTCGGGCAAATGATATAAGCCTGCCTACCAGCAGTGAGTTCTTTTTTAATTTTGGCGTAGGTATTTTCTCTTTCACCTGGTAAAACTATTTCGGTGATAATGGGTTTTCGGCCAGCCGGCATTTGATCTAATAAAGTTAAATCTAAATCACCGTAAATTGTTAATGCTAAAGTGCGGGGAATTGGGGTGGCGGTCATGGAAAGTAAATGCGGATTGATACCTTGTTTTTGCGCCAATTTTTGTCTTTGCGCCGTGCCAAATCTATGTTGCTCATCAATAATCACATAGGCCAAATGTTTAAACTTTACCGATTTTTGAATTAGAGCGTGGGTGCCAATTAAAATTGGTATTTCGCCATTGTCCACCCATTTTAATAATTGTGCTTTAGAAATATGAGTCCAGTCTTTTGGATTAGTTTTAGAGGGGAATTTTCGGCATTCTTTACCGGTAATTAAACCAATATTTACATTGAGATAGGTAAAGTATTGAATAAAACTTTCAAAATGTTGTTTGGCCAAAATTTCCGTGGGCGCCATATAGGCAACTTGGAGGTGGCCGAAGTCCTGCCTATCTTTCTTCTCCCCCTCATTGGATAAGGAGGGGGTTGGGGGGCGGTTGAGAGGCCTGGTGGTAATAATAGAATAAGCGGTACTAGCCGCGACCGCAGTTTTTCCGGACCCCACATCTCCTTCCAGTAGGCGGGACATGGCGTGACCGCTTCGAAAATCAGTCATAATAGCGTCAATGGCTTTTCTTTGGGCTGCGGTGGCAGTAAAGGGAAATCTGTTGACGAATTGTTCTATTTCCGCTGGTGTTTTTTCAATCACAAAAGCTGGTTCTTTTTGCCAGAGTAAACGGTCTTTCTTTTTTTGTAATTGGATGAAAAAAACTTCTTCAAAAGCAAAACGTTTTCTCGCCGACAGGGCATGTTCTCTTTTTAAGGGGGCGTGGATCCAGACTAGGGCGGTGGCGAGAGAGGGGAGATTATAGGTTTTTAAAATATAGTCCGGAACGGGGTCTATAATGTTTTCCAATATTTGATCTTTAAATATTTTATTTAGAGCATGATAAAACCAATTAGAAGTAATACCTTTACTTTCTGGATAAACTGGATAAAGGGAATGAGCTTCACCCTCCTCGCCAAATAAAGAATCGCCAACGCCAGTTGGTAATTTAGTAACCGTTTCCACCTTTGGATTCATCATGCCGAGTAAGCCTTTTCTCTCTGAAATTTTTCCTTCAGCGCGGACAAAAGCCCCTTCGTGAATCATTTTGGCAATATAAGGTTGATGGAACCAAATTACTTTTATTCGGCCAGTTTCATCTTCAATATAACCTTCGGAAATTGGAGTTCTTTTAATAAAAGCTTTGCTGGTTTTTAAGCCGGTGATTTTCCCGAATATTACAGCTGTCTCCCCGGCGGCCAAGCTACCAATATTCTTCATTTCCGCAGTGTCACCATAACGAGTCGGGAAATGATACAGTAAATCCTCCATGGTTTTTAGTCCAATTTTCTTCAAAGCCTTTTTCTGGGCTTCTTGCAAACGGAATTCTTTTTCAATTAGGTCCTGAAATTGCATTACTGTATCTTAGCACACCACGTCGCTTATTTAAAAAGCTATGCGGTGCAGGAATATATGCTATAATTAATACATTAATAATTTAATATAAAATTTATGGAATTATCTACGATCGATATTTTAGTGAGATTGGTGGTGGCGGTTTTACTTGGTGGTTTAGTGGGAATAGAGAGAACCTTAGCCGGTAAAAATGCCGGTATGCGCACCTATGCAATGGTTTCCATGGGTTCAGCTTTATTTATTTTAGTCGCTTTCATTATGTCCGCCTATTATCAAGGCACCAGCGTGGACCCACTCCGTATTGCTTCTCAGGTTTTGGTAGGAATTGGTTTTATTGGTGCCGGTTTAGTTTTTCATAATGAGAAAAAAATGATGGCTTCTGGTTTGACTTCAGCGGCGGGCCTCTGGGTGGCGGCGGGAATTGGTATGGCTTGCGGTTATGGTTTGTATTCTTTAGCGATAATTACGGCTTTACTTACCCTTTTGATTTTTACCGTCCTCTGGTATGTAGAAAAAGGCTTCAAGAAAATTTCCTATAGCGATGAAAAGGAGGAAAAAGAAAATTCCGAAAGATTACATGACTAATTTAGTGGCAGAGACGGCTGGAATTTCTCTCATTACATGAGCAGTATCCATGTTTGGATTTTTTATTCGTTCAGAAACTCTAAAAAATCTCAAACAGGCTTCGAATCCAGCACAGAAGTGCCCCCGGCACTTCTTCGTCCCCACATTAAAACCATGCTATAATATAAGCATGGTTTTAATTGCGGAGACGGCTGGATTCGAACCAGCGGGAGCTTTTACACCCCACTTCTTTAGCAAAGAAGCACAATAGACCACTCTGACACGTCTCCTGTACTGATAAATCTAGCATATTATTTTTAATAAATCTATAATAATAAATATATATGAATAATACCTATAATTGGTATAGCACATTAATCAAACCAAGCTGGTCACCGCCGAGTTGGTTGTTTGGGCCGGTGTGGACTTTTCTCTATGTTTTGATTGCTATTTCTTTTGGTAAAGTTTTTATTATGCTAGCCCAGAAACAAATTGGCTGGTTGATTGCCTTACCTTTTATTTTAAATTTGATTTTTAATTTTTCTTTTACTCCACTGCAATTTGGTTTACAGAATAATATTTTAGCGGGTATTGATATTCTTTTGGTTTTGGGTACTTTGATCTGGGCCATGATCGTCATTTATCCTTATGCTAAATGGATTATGTATATGCAAATTCCATATTTAGTGTGGGTGTCTTTTGCGACTGTTCTACAACTAACTATTACTTTTTTGAATCGGTAATTTCAGACAGGCGTTTGGATATTGTATTTTCTTTGCACGATAATAATTTTGTCGTCACAAAATTATTTCTCTACTCCCTCGTTTTTTTGCTAAAAAACTCAGTCCGTAAGGCACGAAAATACAATATCCAAACGCCTGTTTTTTAATGTGCGAGGGCGTAGCCGCGGATATGACGAGGGGAGAGTCCGATTTTCTTGAGCGCGCGGAAAGCTTCGTTCATGGTGGCGCCGGTGGTGATGACATCATCTATTATAATAAAGGAAGGGGAATTCCAAGGCTTATTTGAAACCAAGGCCGAGCCTTTTTGGGGATTTAAGGCTAGGCTTTGGTTGCTTTTTACTAAAAAAGTATTTACTAAATTTTTTAAACGTTTCTGGCGATTGCTGACCCGAGCCTGATGTTCGGTGTCGGTTTTTTTAATTAAAAAATTTTCTAGCAAAGTAAAATTATTACCATTTCTGGCCTGATCTATTTTTATTAATTCCTGGCAAATCAAAATGGTTTGATTGAAACCTTTTTCTCTGGCCCGAGTTTTGGAGGAGGGAATTGGTATTAAAATTGGATTCCGAAAATTATGAAAAGTTTCCAAATCTGTTAATTCCTCTAAAATAAATTCATAGAGTAATAAACTAAAGTCTCGGATTAGTTTTTGATTGGCTCGATATTTTATTTCCCAAATGGCTTGGCGGCAGAGAAGGGTGCGATAATTAAAAATAGCTTTTATCTTGTCGGTGTCCAAGTCAAAATTCTCAGCCCGGGGAATTTTGTCGAATAAGCCTTCTGGTCCCAGACTTTCCAAATATTTTACCCTTTTTTCTTTAGGTATTAAAAGATCGGCGATCTTTTCTATGGCTTGTTTGATAAATTCTGTTAGATGCTTTATAGTTCTGTTAATCATTTTTAGTTATGATATAATATAAAACATAATTAGTATATAAAAATGATTAATATTCTTGATTTCATTAAAAGCGCCTTTACTACTGATAAGAACAAAAGTGTTTTGGGTATTGATATTGGTCCGTCATCAATAAAAATTATTCAGCTGAAAAAGAGGAAGGGGCGGGCGATACTTGAGACCTATGGTGAATTATCCCTCGGACCCTATGCCGGTTTGGAAATTGGCCGGTCTACGAATTTACCGACAGAAAAAATTGCCGAGGCAGTGGCCGATGTTTTGCGGGAGTCTAATACGACCACTAATAAATGTGGTATCTCTATTCCCATGGGTTCTAGTTTAGTGTCATTTATTAAAATGCCCGCCGTGGATGAAAAGCAATTAGCCCAGATGATTCCCTTGGAGGCGCGAAAATATATTCCCGTCCCAATTTCCGAAGTTAGTTTGGATTATTTGGTTATTCCACACAATGAAAACATTGCCTCCGAATATCAGAATAGTGAAGCGAAACCGGCTGAAAAAACCATTGATGTTTTATTGGTGGTTATTCACAACGATGCCATGGAGAGAAATAAGGAGATTACGCGTTTGGCCAAATTAGATACATCATTTTCCGAAATAGAAATCTTTGGTTCCATGCGTTCAGTTTTGGAGCCGGGGACGGCTCCACAGATGATTATTGATTTTGGTTCCAGTGCGACAAAAATTTATATTATTGAAAGAGGAATTTTACGTACTTCTCATATGATTAGTCGCGGGTCCCAGGATATTACTTTAGCTATTTCCAAGTCTTTAGGTATTAGTATTGATGAAGCTGAAAAAATAAAAAAGGATCGGGGTTTGTTTAAGAAGGAAGGGGAGCAGATGGATATTAATGAAATCACATCCCTAACTTTGGATTATATCTTTTCGGAGATTGGCCGGGTCTTGTTGAATTATCAAAAGAAAACCGAGCGCAATGTTAGTAAGATTTTCTTGACTGGTGGTGGTGTCCTGCTAAAAGGCTTGAAAGAAAAGGCTGAAGCCAGCTTTAGTGTGCCAGTGGTGATGGCGGATCCGTTCTCTAAGGTGGAGTATCCGGCCTTTTTGGAAAATATTTTGAAGCAAGCCGGCCCCTCTTTTGCTGTCTCCATCGGCTTAGCCTTGAGACGATTGCAGGATATAAGTTAATGTTTTTTTCGGTCTTGCTTAGGGCTTGTCTTTTGTGCTATTATATAAATATGAAACCATACACATATAGGACAATAATTGAAAAAGACGGCAAAATGTTCCACGGTTATGTACCAGCTCTTTTAGGTTGCCATACTTGTGGCAAAACAATTGAGGAAACCAGAAAGAGATTACGAGAGGCAATTGAACTTTATTTGGAATGTTTAGTTGAAAGAAAAGAAAAAGTACCTGAAGATAAAGGAATTGAAAGTTTTGAAACTATTTTGATTCCCCTTAAAAAGTCTTATGCCTAAACTACAGACTATCAAGCCGAAAGATTTGATTGGTGTTTTGAAGTCAGTTGGTTTTGTGGAATGTCGTACTAAAGGTAGTCATTTAATAATGAAGAAATCCAAAGATTATATGGTGGTTATTCCTCTACATAATAAGGAAATACCAACCGGGACTTTGCTAGCGATAATAAGTGATGCTGGATTAAACAAAGAAGAGTTTATTAAACTACTTGGCAAATAATAAAGACAGTGGATAAGTTATCCACTTAGACTCCTTGCGTATTTACTGGGGGGGGTAAAATGAAGGTAGTTAGAAAAAACTAACTTTATTAATAATTATTTATTATATGAAAAAATATATCGTCTCCATCTTAATTGCTTCGGTGTTTTTAATCAGTGCGCCGATAGCTGTAAAACAAGTATCGGCCGTGGATATAAATATCAGGGATTTTATTAATCTTTTAATTACAATCGGGGTTATCGCACCAGATAAAATTCCAGCTGTGAATGCATATTTAGCAACGTTTTCAAATAGCGAACCAATCTCAACTACACCTTCTATTACAGTTATTTCACCGAATGGGGGAGAAAATTTAATATCTGGAATAACCCATAATATTACTTGGAGCAGTACTGGTTCTATAAGTAATGTTACTATTGCTCTCCAAACTATATCTACAGCTGGGAATAGTTTAAGTATTATTGCAAATGAAATTACAAATTCTGGTAGTTATACATGGTTAGTACCATCATTTAGTTTAAATAATCAATATAAAATAGAAATATATCCAGCTACCGGACGGGAACTAGTTGATCGTAGTGATAATCCATTTACTATTTCTTCTTCCTTAAATAACGATGGGCAATATTATCCAATACTTAATTTATTGACTCCAACTGTAAATGGAAATACAGTTACTCAAAACGGAGTTACTTATCCAGTCACCGGACAAATTGATACCACTTGGTGTAAAACAACAAATCCAAATGCTTCTGGTAGTGGTCCATTTGAATTTAATTGGAATGATGGCAGTAAATCATGTTCTTGGTTTCCGGCAACACATACCTATGCCGCTGGTTATCAATGGGGGCAAAGTGGCATGTATAAAATAACCGTTAGGGTTAAAAATACTTCTGGCCGGATTTCTTCTAGGGATCAGAATGTGGCAATTTCTTCATCTCCAACACCAGCACCTTCTATTACAGTTATTTCACCGAATGGAGGACAGACATTTGCTGGTGGAGCTAATTTAAACATTAAGTGGAATGTTGTTGGCCCGGAGAATTTTATTGGTACAAAATTAATGTTATTGGATTTGAATGGTACTGTAATTTCTGATTTAAACGGGCCTGTGGTGACGGAGGTTTCTATTGGTAATTCTGTTTCTGGTCAGAATATTTCTAATGCCTTAGGTACTGGTCCTGGTTTTAATGGCAAGTATTTAGTCAAAGTTTGTCTTATTGGCACAAGTGTAGCGACAACATTATGTGATGCCGGTGATAATTATATAACAATTAATCCTGTTTCTACACCAGTTAGCAATCCTATTTATCCGGTTTGTGGAGCAGCCTCTAATGTAATAAGTAATGAAATGCCCACGAGTAATTTATGTTCAGTAGGAACAGTGGCTAGTCAATCTGGTCCAACTGGCGACGGATTAAAATGGGTTTGGGGTTGTGTTGGTAGTAATACCGGTTGGCCTAATGATACCGCTTGGTGTTTTGCACCAAAGAAAAACATATCTATTTATCCCGCCTGTGGTTCCGCTTCCAATGTAACTCGAGCAACGATGCCAACCTCTAATCTATGCTCTGTTGGTACTCTTGCCACTAGATCTGGCACAACAGAAGATGGAACAAACAGATGGTATTGGGGTTGTGTTGGCCAGAATACTGGCTGGGCAGAAGACACCGCTTGGTGTTTTGCTCCTAAAAGTACTTTAGTTCCTGTTTATCCCGCCTGTGGTTCGGCGGCCAATACCGCTTCAGCCGTGTTACCAACTTCTAACCTTTGTTCAATCGGTATAATTGGAAGTAGTAAGGGTGAAACCGAAGATGGTACAAATCGTTGGTTCTGGGGTTGTGTGGGACAAAATACTGGTTGGCCTAATGATACCGCTTGGTGTTTTGCACCAAAAATAACCGTTTCGGCTGAGGGGCAAAATTATGCATCAGCAGCTGTTAGTCGGGAGGCAATATTAAACTTAATTCAAGCTCTAAGATAGTTTTAATTATCAATTAAATTTAGCCCCGATGGCGGGGCTATTTTTAATTGTGGATAACTATAGCTTTTATTTTTAATTAGTATTATAATAGACAGAGAATATGGAGGTAAAAATGCAAACATCTTTTATACCGAAGAAACCGATTACCGAGAGTCGAATTGAAGACTCTGGCATGAGTTTATTTTTGTTATTGGCTATTATTGTTTTTATTGTTAGTGTGGCTATGGCCGGTGGAATTTGGCTCTGGCGAGGTGCTTTGATTTCTCAAATCGCCAAAGATAAGCAAGCCCTAGTGGATGCTCGGGATTCTTATCAGGAAGACACCATTAATCCCTTAATCAGATTGAACGATCGAATTGAAGAATCTAAGGATCTTTTGGCTAGTCACTTGGCTATATCACCAGTTTTCATAATGTTGGAAAGAAATGTTTTACGAAATGTTCGTTTGAAGACTATGAAATTTTCTTTCGCCGGTAATGATAAAATAAAAATTGATTTGACTGGCACGGCCGCCAATTATGATGCTTTATTAAAACAATCTGATGCTTTTGGCAATGGAACTTTAAAAGATTTTATTACCGAGCCGGTTGTTTCGGATTTCAATCCAACAACGGATGGTAGTATTTCATTTACTTTCTCGGCTTCAGTGGAACCACGTTTGATATCCTATGATAATATTTTACCGGAGACCGTGACGGCACCAATTAACACCAGTGATAATACTGGCACTAGTAGTTCACCATTTCTTTCAGAATAAATAAAAAGATGAATCTTATCACACCAATAATTTTAATAATCATTTCCATCGGTGCCTTCTTTGGCTATATTGATCCCAATTATCGGGGTGAAAATTTAAGTAATGGTAATCGCAGTATTCAAAATTTGCAGGCCGAAGATGATGAATATCAAAAAGCCTTGAATGATGCCCAAGCTATTCGGGAAAGACGACAGTCATTAATGGATAAGAAAGGGGCCATGTCTTTAACAGATTTGGAAAAATTGGAAAAATTATTACCAGACAATATTGATAATATTAAATTAGTTATTGATATAAAAAATATTGCCGAAAAGCATAATTTAACTTTAAAAAATATCAAATTGGATACGGCTGTTAAGTCGGATTCCGGTCAATTGGGTCAGGATAATAGCAAATATGGTACTGTCGGTTTGTCTTTTTCGGTTACCTCGTCCTATGATAATTTTCAGAATTTTCTGACTGATTTGGAGAAAAGTTCACGTCTGGTGGATATCGTCGATTTATCAGTCACCGGCAACGATACTGGCATTTATGATTTTTCGATTGGCCTTAGAACTTATTGGTTAAAATAAAAAGATGAATCAAAAAACCAAACAAATTATTATCATAATTATCGTCATCGTTATCTCTTTTATTGGTTTTAAGATGTTTTTTGCTAATGATGAACCGACGGATGTGGCCTTGGTGTCTGAGGGCACAAATCCTCAGGTCTTTGTTGATGGTCAGGCTATTTTAATTTTGCTTGATAAATTAAAACAAGTGACTCTGGATGATTCTATTTTTGCCAGTCCCGCCTTTACCAATTTAGTCAGTTTTGAGCGTCCAATTCAAAGCCAGGTATTGGGCCGACAAAATCCGTTCTTGCCAATTGGAGTTGATACGGCTGGAGCCGTGCGAGCAGTCAGTACTTCTTCCTCCGCCCTATAATTTTTTAAATAAATGAAATATGAGCATATTAGATATCTTAGCCCAAAAGGAAATAATCAAACGGGGAGACGTTGGTCGGCTTAAGACCGAAGCCGAATCAGCCGGATTGCCTTTAGAGCAAATATTAATCAAGCACGGCGTCAATGAGGACGCTATTTTGGATGCTAAGGGTCAGTATTATAATATTCCAACTAGAAATTTAGAGGGTCAACAAATTCCTTTTTCAATTTTAAAAAATATTTCCGAGGACTCGGCGATTCATTATAGTTTTGTCCCCATTGGTATTAAGGATGGGTTATTGGAGGTGGGAATTGTGGATCCGGAAAATATTGAGGCTCGCGACGCTTTGAATTTTATTGCCAGCAAACTTAATATGCCGTTTAAGCTTTATCTTATTTCCATTTCTGATTTTGAAAAAGTGATGGATGATTACAAAGGTTTGTCTGGTGAGGTCACTAAAGCCTTGACGGAATTAGAAACGGAATTATCTGACGATGTGGACGGGGTGGAAATTAGTAAAAATGTTTCTTCGGAAGACCCTCTGGAAACAAAAATTGTGGAAGACGCGCCGGTGACTAAAATAGTCGCCACTATTCTCCGTTACGCCACCGAAGGGAATGCTTCAGACATTCACATTGAGCATATGAAGGATAAAATTCGCGTTCGTTTCCGAGTGGATGGAGTTTTGAATACCAGTTTGCTTTTACCGGTAGCGGTGCATTCAGCGGTGGTCGCTAGAATAAAGATTTTGTCCAATATGAAATTGGATGAAAAAAGAAAGCCCCAGGATGGTCGTTTCTCAGCTAAAATTGACGGGCGCAAGGTGGATTTTCGGGTGTCAACTTTCCCAGCCTATTATGGTGAGAAGGTGGTGATGAGGCTTTTGGATCAGGAAAAGGGAATTCAGACTTTGGATAAATTAGGTTTGTCGCCAATAAACTTGGCCTATATTCGCGATGCTATTAAAAGGCCTTTTGGAATGATTTTGATTTCTGGTCCAACTGGTTCTGGAAAAACCACCACCATGTATTCAATGTTGGAAGAAATCGATAAAGAAGAATTAAACGTTTTATCATTGGAAGATCCGATTGAATATAATATTGACGGGGTCTCGCAATCACAAATTTTTGCTGATATCGGCTATACTTTTGCCACTGGTTTGCGCACGACTTTACGTCAGGACCCAGATGTGATTATGGTGGGAGAGATTCGTGATAAAGAAACAGCGGGATTGGCGGTCCAGGCGGCTTTGACCGGTCACTTAGTCTTGGCTACTATTCACACCAATAATGCCGTCGGTGTCATTCCTCGTTTAATTGATATGGGGGTGGATCCGTATTTGATTGCGCCAACTCTGATTTTAACTATGGCTCAACGTTTAGTCCGGACTCTTTATCCTGGCACTGGTAAGGCCGTACCGGTAGAGGGAAGTATTAAAGCCATGCTAGAACGGCAATTTCAGGATTTACCAGAGGAATATAAAAAGGATTTACCTAAATTTGAATTTACCTATGAACCGGAGCCTACTGCTGAATGTCCTACTGGAACTAAAGGCCGAATCGCCGTATTTGAGGCCTTTAAGATGAATAAGGAGATCGAAAAAATTATCCTTACTAATCCTAATGAAAGGGATATTTTCGAATCATTGAGGAAAAAAGGTATGCTGAATATGAAAGAAGACGCCATTATTAAGGCTTTGAATAAGCAAATACCATTTAGTGAGGTGGATACTTTGAGTATGATGGAAGAGGATGTTTAAGCTGGAGTCAACCTTGAACGTTGTCGCAACGTGCCAGGTTGACTCCTAAATTTTTATTAGTCTTTAATTATGTTATAATAAACCAATGGAAAATATAAAAGCAAAAGTCTTGATTGTCGACGATGATAAGTTTTTATTGAATATGTATTCGATAAAATTTAGTAAAACCGGTTTTGAAGTGAATTCCGCTTCCACTGGGGAGGAAGCTTTGAATAAAATCAAGGATGGTTATATGCCAGATATTATTCTTTTGGATATTGTCATGCCGGGCATGGATGGTTTTGAAATTCTTGATAATTTAAAGAAAAATAATATTGCACCCAATGCTTTGATTATTATGTTGACGAATCAGGGGCAATTGGCGGACATTGAAAAGGCTAAGAGTTTTGGTATTAATGGTTATATTATCAAAGCCACCACGATTCCTTCCGAAGTGGTGGAAGAGGTACAAAGAATTTATAATTTAGAAAAGAAAAACTAATCTAAATAATAATAAAAAAATGAGTGATTATAAAACAATTTTAACAGATTTAATTAAGACCGTTGTTAATGAAGGTGCTTCCGATCTCCATTTATCAGAAGGACGGCACCCAACTATTCGTGTTTCTGGTATGCTTTTACCTTTGGTTAAGCACTCGGTTTTAACAAAAGAAGACACTGCTGGTTTAATTAACGAGCTATTATCTGAAGAAAATAAAAAATTATTTTATGGTACTAAAGAAGTAGATTTTTCCTATAGTTATGAGGATGCTCGTTTTCGTGGCAATGCTTATTTTCAACAGGGGGCGGTGTCCGTCGCTCTGCGTTTAGTACCTAAGAAGATCCGAACCTTTGAAGAACTTAATTTACCGGATATTTTGAAAAGTTTTGCTGAGAGACAACAGGGATTTTTTCTGGTGGTGGGACCGGTGGGTCATGGTAAGAGTACCACTTTAGCTGCCATGATTGATTATATTAATAATAGCCGAGCGGAGCATATTTTAACCATTGAAGATCCCATTGAATATATTTATGAGCAGAAACGTTCGGTGATTGATCAACGAGAAGTGCGTTTGGATACTGATGATTTTTCCAATGCTTTACGTAGTATGTTTCGTGAGGATGTGGATGTAGTTTTGATTGGTGAGATGCGTGGTTTGGAAACAATTGCCACCGCAGTGACCGCTGGTGAAACTGGACATTTAGTTTTCTCCACTTTGCATACTAATAGTGCGGCTCAGACCATCGATCGAATTATTGATTCTTTTCCCGGTAGTCAGCAGGATCAAATTCGCAGTCAATTATCTAGTAGCTTAAATGGTATTTTTTCTCAACGTTTGGTGCCGAGAATTTCCGGTGGTTTGGTACCGGCTTATGAACTTTTGATAAATAATAGCGCCGTTTCTAATTTAATTAGAGAAAAAAGAACTCATGAAATAAATACAGTGATTGAAACCAGTTCGCAAGAGGGGATGGTGGATATGAATCGTTGTTTATCTGATTTGGTGGCTCGGGGGGAAATTACCATCGAGAATGCCTATCATTTTTCCTTTAATCCTAAGGGCTTGGAACGGTTAATATAAAAAAGGTGGTCAACCTGGCACGTTGCCGCAACGTTCAAGGTTGACCTCAATAAAAATATGATATTTAATTATAAAGCATTAGATCCCAATGGCAGTCAGAAATCAGGCACAATTGAAGCGGTCAGTATTGAGGTCGCCATTAGTTCCTTACAAAAAAGAGGTTTAGTTCTTTCTAATATTACGCCCGCCGATGAGAAATCTTTTCTAGAAAGGAATATTACTTTTTTGGAAAGGATTTCCAGTAAGGATATTGTGATTTTATCCAGACAGATGGCGACTCTCTTTGAAGCCCAAGTTTCGGCCCTCCGAGTTTTTGAATTATTATCCAGTCAATCAGAAAAGCCGGTCATTAGGCGTAAATTAGCTGAAGTGGCCAGTGATTTGCAATCTGGTAATACAATTTCTGAGGCCTTGGCTAAACACCCAGATATGTTTACCGACTTTTACGTAAATATGGTGAAATCCGGTGAGGAATCAGGAAAATTGGATCAGACTTTACTTTATTTAGCCGATTATTTGGATCGAACTCATGAGGTTACTTCTAAGGTAAAGTCCGCTTTAGTTTATCCGGCTTTTATCGTCTTTACATTTATTGCCGTGATGGTTTTGATGTTAACCGTGGTGATTCCTAAGATTAGTTCCATTTTAGTGGAAGCGGGGGGCGATATTCCCATTTATACTAAAGTCGTGCTAGGTATTTCTGGCTTCTTTGTAACCTATGGGGTTTTTCTACTTATTTTAATAGTGGTAGGCGGTTTCTTTTTATGGCGGTATAGTCGGACTGAGGCGGGTCGGCGGACTTTTGATAAATTTAAAATTACTTTACCCGCGGTGCAAATTCTTTATCGAAAATTATATTTGTCGCGAATTGCCGATAATATGAATGTCATGCTTTTATCGGGTATTCCGATTGTGCGTGGTTTGGATTTGACCGCTAAGATAGTTGATAATATTATTTTTGAAGATGTTATAAATCAGGCGGTGGAGGATGTGAAGACTGGCAGTTCTATTTCCGATGCGATGATGAAAAGTGGGGAAATACCGGGTATCTTTATCGCCATGATTAAGATTGGGGAGGAGACTGGACAATTAGGAAATATTTTAAAAACTTTGGCTAATTTTTATCGTCGGGAAGTGGTGAATGCCATTGATACCTTGGTGGGTTTGATTGAGCCAGTTATGATTGTTTTTCTAGGTTTTGGTGTGGCCTTTCTTCTCGCTTCGGTCCTGATTCCGATTTACAATATTTCGAGCGCGATGTAAACAAAGGCTCGGCCTTGGGTATTCCCAAAGCCTAGCCTTTGTTTACTACTTTTCCACAGCCGTCCCTTTATCTTATTGTTACATTATTTCAATATGCTATAATATATTCATAGCTAATTATATTAATTTAGCTTTCCAAAAAAGGTCGTCAACCTGGCACGTTGCAACAACGTTCAAGGTTGATGGCGTTAAAAAGTTTTTGGTCGATCTGTTTTGTTACTCTTACGTAAAGTGAGAAAATAGTCAGAAAC
>Ga0268280_1000901_pt1 | contig 21748 bp, 27 predicted proteins | sample saktaG_9_FD_190139 | JGI IMG/M metagenome (GOLD analysis project Ga0268280, IMG submission 190139) | Saline water microbial communities from Sakinaw Lake, British Columbia, Canada - sak_2011_5_24_40m | ecosystem: Environmental > Aquatic > Non-marine Saline and Alkaline > Saline ... | reverse complement strand
CGTCCTGTCCGAGGAAATCTGTAATCTCGCTGCGTCTCAGCCTCTTTTACGCGGTTGCATCCAGCAATCCGGACTACCTCTTTTTTTGTCCTAATTGTTGCATTACTTATGCGGCGCTCTATAAATCGTGCTACCACATCTTTTAGAATAATTGTGTTGTAAACACTCCGCAAATAACCGTAGACAATCTCATCAGTAAGTTTCAAATTGGTGATAAAAGGCAATCCACCATAACGGATATATTTCAATAATGAATCTTCACTGGATGATAATCCCTGAAATCGCAAAAATTCTTGATAAGACAAGGCATGCACCGGAATTTCAATATAGCGACCAGACAAGCCGGTAGCGATTTCTGAAGAAAGTAGTCGCGCATTACTGCCGGTGCAATAGAGATCAAATGTTTTTTTTGCAAAAAGATGCCTTAGTGCTTTTTCAAAATTCTCTATATCCTGGATTTCATCGATAAACAAATAATTGTTAACCCTGGCTTTGGCGCGTTTTTCAACATAAACAATCAAATCGCGATAATTAACGATATTGTCGTATTCATTTTCTTCTTTATTAATATAAACAATATTTGCTTTCTTGTCCTGAGCCTTTAACGCATCCATTAATTGCAATAAAATATAACTTTTACCGACACGGCGCTGCCCGACAAGCACCTTGATAAGATCAACTCCGCAAAAGGGAATAATCTTGTTTAGATAATATGGACGTTTTTTATATGTTTTATTCATACTTAAAATTATTTATAACCAATTGACATGTTTTAAGTATACTTAAAACTATCCAGAAAGTAAAGACAAGGAGTACACCTTTTTTTGCAAATTTTTGGTCTGCTTCTCTGGGACCAATATAGTCATGAAGCAGTTTTAGGTTTTAAGGTTTAAGGTTCAAGTTTTAAGAATTAAGATTATCTTGCTATTCCGATCTCTTTTAGCAAGCTATTTCTTTGGTCTTAAAACTCTTTTTTTTAACTTAAAACTTACAATTTATAACTCAAAACTTTTTAATCAATGGCTGACGTTTTCCTTGCGAATAACCTTTATAAATGTCATCAACAATATCTTGAAGTCAAAGAAAAACGACATGTTTTTCAGATAATATTCATCGAATTCCACCTTGAGCGGAATCGGAATATCATCCCGGCCATTGATCTGCGCCCAGCCGGTAAGTCCTGGTGTAAGAACATGAATCCCCTTTTTTGTCCTTAATTCAACAAGATCATCCTGATTAAACAAGGCGGGTCTTGGCCCAACAAAACTCATATCTCCCTTAATGATGCTCAACAACTGCGGAAGCTCATCCAGGCTTGATTTACGTAGAAATTTGCCGATTGGAGTCAGGAACCGATCCGGATCATCGAGAAGATGGGTGGCAACGGCCGGAGTGTTGACCTTCATTGTCCGAAACTTTGGCATCTTGAAAATAGTATTTCCCTTCCCCACTCTATCGGACCAATACAATATTGGCCCTCTGGAGGTCAGCTTTACCAGCAATGCAATAATAAGCATCGGAAAACTAAAGAGCAGTAAAAGGATAAGAGCCGTTGTGAAATCAAATATACGTTTCATATTTTGGCTATTTTGAGTTTTGGATTTTGAGTGATAAAAAAAAGTTTTAAGTTTTGAGTTTTGAGTTTTGGGTTGTTTTCACAATAAATGTAAGTATATTTGTGATTGATTCTGCTTCAAGCAAAAGTGGCTCAATTTTTGTTTTTGAGATTATTTCGCTGTCCCGAAGTAGTTTCGGCAATAAGCTGTTAGTCTCTGCGCATTGACCCGCCTGCAATCCGTCAAGCCAACGGATAATACTGCGGGCAGGCCGTATCAAGGCGCTCAGAACCTTCAAACAAATAGTTTCTTCTAACTCAAAACTCACAACTCAAAACTTCTTATAACTCTTCTCTCTTTTTTTTATAACTTAAAACTTAAAACTTTGCAATGTCCCCTGCCTGTCGCATTTCTTTAACCGTCTCACGCCAACCAGATGTCAGATCGTATTGCGGGCAAAAATCCAGGAGGCGACAAATCTTATCGCCGCTAACGGCAATGTCTTCAGTGTACTTGTCGATCGTGGCACGCACAATCGGTGACTGACGCCCTATGACTCTCGCGGCATCTTCTAACACTCCCGCCGCCCAACGCACCGGCTTTAATGGCAGTGAATAGCGTGGCGGGATTCGCCCCAGTGCTAAGCTCATGGCCACTATTATTTCCCTTAACGTGTGAAATCGGCCATCGGTCACATTGAAAATCTGTCCCGCCGCCGCGGGATGCGATATGGCCAGCACAACGGCTTGTGCCAGGTCTTTGTCATAGACCAATGTGCGCCGGTTCGATCCATCGCCCATTGATATAAACCGACCTCGGGCCAACGCTTTTATCAAGCGCTGATAATTGCCTTTGATGCGAGCCCCATATACCGCCCCAAATCTCAACACGGTCCCAAGAGAATGACCATCCGAACGCTTGGCATTCAATACTATCTTCTCGGCAGCCAGCTTGGTCTTGGCATAAAGCGTGTCTGGGTGGGTATTTGAATCCTCATTGAGAATTTTACTGTCCGAAGGACCATACACAGCAATCGTGCTGGCCAGAATCACGCGTTTGATGCCCGCTTTAACCGCGGAATCAACAATTGTGGCTGTACCGCCCACATTGATTTTTTTGTATTTTATTTTTAGCTCAGGCGGCGGGTTGATGACATGCAAGAGAGCCGCCAGATGGACCACGGAGTCCATGCCATGCATTGCGTGCTGGACCGCAATCGAATCAGTCACATCGCCTAAACGCACATCCACACCAACGGGCCACATACCCGTTGGCGGCTCATCGAGAGAAAGAGTACGAACTGAGTATCCGGCTTTCATCAAGGCGATAACGATCTTTGGCCCCACCGCACCTGTTGCGCCGGTAATAAGGGTCGATCGGGATATCATCATCAGCAGGAAGATACTCCTTTTTTTAAGTGAAGGATGTCTTCAATCAAATCATTATACTGTTTTGTCACACTGTTTCGAGAATAGTTCTCAATAACATGTGCGTAACCGTTTTTTCCGCATTGGCTCCATTTTTCAGAATTGCAACTTGCCTCCCGGATTGCGGTAGCCAACAAGTCAGATTGACCCGGCAATATTACTTCGCCGCACTTTGTATCAAGAATCAACTTCCCCAGATCGGTTTTTGCATCGGTAATGGCTAGAATTGGACGTGCGCAGGCCATGATCCGATATACTTTCGAAGGGACAGAATCACTCCCCGCTCGGGGAGCAAGCGGAACGAGGCATAGGTCAGAAGCCGCATAAACCTGCGGCATTAATGAGAATGATTGGTATGGTAACAATGTGAAATTAGGCAAATTGCAATCTTCAATCTGTCGTTGCAATGCGGATTGCGAGGTGCCATCTCCCAGCATCAAAAAATGGATCCCGGTTTCTTTCCTTAGTATATTTGCGGCTTCAATAAAAACTTCCAATTGCTGGGCAGGGCCCATGTTTCCCGCATAGCTTATTAAAAACTTGTCATGAAAATCATATTTCCGGCTGAAGGCATTGTCTTTTGTTAACGGAGAAAAATCGCTTAAATCTACAAAATTTGGAATGATGACAACCTTTGACGGTTCAACTTTTTTTTCAAGCAGGCGCTCTCGCATCTGAGAAGCAATCACCGTCACTCGGCTCGCCTTTCTATAGACAAATCGCTCCAGAGAGAATAGCGATCGGATCAGCAGGGAATTCCGAATGGCACCCAGATTGATGGCAATATCCGGATATATTTCCTGAACGTTGTAGATGAAAGAGGCCCGACGGATCCAGCCGATGATCCAGGCGCTGAGCCCAATGGTCAGCGGCGGCGATGGAGCGATTATAATGTCGGGTTTGGGGATGACCGTAATCCCGACAAACGTTCCCAGGAGATGAAAAACCCCCCAAGAAATGAGCCTTAGAAAGACGCTTCGCCCCTTTTTCGGCATCAATGTGTGGAAAACAGAAATATCATTATAATTGCTTTTTTTCAAGAGGCATCCCCAGTAATTTTTTAGAGGTTGCCTTAATTCCGACTCCCGGTCGCGATTGTAATGGGGGGTTGTGGTCAGCACAGAAACCGAATGGCCAAATAATTTGAGGTCACAGGCCAGATCCCCCATAATTTGCGCGGTCGATACGCTGTCGGGAGGAAAAACCAATGTCAGAATTAGGATGTTTGCCATGACAACAATAAGTAAAAAAAAGCGCTCGAAACCTACTTGTACCAGACCGTCCTATTGATATATTCCGTATAGCTCAAGATAATGCGGAGAATTTTTTCGGAAACATTCGGAACATCATAATCGGCAACCATCCGGGTCCCGGTTTCTTCTCCCCGGTTCGGAGAGGTCAAAATGGCCAATCCGGACATGATATTTTTATTGTCCATCCCTACCATCATCACCGCCGCTTCCTCCATTCCCTCAGGCCGCTCGTGGGCCTCGCGGATGTTCAGTTGTTTGTGAACCGCTTCCAGCATCTCTTGCTTCACTCCGACAGCATTTGTGCGTACTTTTTTTTTAGAAACTCCAACTCGATGTCCTGCTTGCCGATTTTCTTGTACAGATCCTCCACCAGATTTTCCAGCTCTCCGATTTGCGGATCCTTTTTCCTGGAAAACAGCCCCGACACGCTCTCCAGGAGATGCTTCTTCCATCCCAGTATCTGATTCGGATGCACTTTGTACTGGCTGGCGATCTCGGCAATAGTCTTTTCGCCCTTGATCGCCTCCAATGCTACCTTCGCCTTGAATTGCTCATCATAAACTTGCCTTGGTCTCAATTTGTCCTCCTTTTTCATTCTAAGGAGTACACCTTATTTTTGCAATTTTTTGGTCTAAAATTCCGGGACCATTATAGTCATTATCACAGTTTTGCCTGAAAACATTTGTAATATTCTTCGTAATTTATAATTTCGAAAGATTGTTTACGAAGTCCCACGTGTATTTAATACCTTCTTCAATGGAAGTATATGGCTTCCAATTAAGTTCCGTGGCCGCCCTAGTTATATCAAGATAGATTTCCGGAACATCGAACGTTCGAGTTTTTGTATATGTTACAGACAAATCACGTCCTGTAACATTTTTTAAAATGGTTAACAAATCATTCAAGGAATGACCTTTTCCACTACCGATGTTGAAGACACGAGAAGATGTGTTAAAAGTAAGCGCACGATAGATAGCATCTACCAAATCTTCAACGTAGATGTAATCTCTCACGGCATCACCGTTACCCCAGATTTCAATTGGTTCATTCCGTAAAATCTTACCGAGGAAAACCGGGATTACTCCCTGAATACCAAAAGGATCTTGCCTTCTTCCAAAAGGGTTGGATGGTCTTAAAATAACAAAGTCAAGATTATGAAGTTGTCTAAAGAGGAACAGATATTTTTCTATAGTTAGTTTAGTTATTCCATATGAACACACTGGATTTGTTTGAGCATCTTCTCGAACTGGTAAAGACTGTGGATAGCCATAAACAGTGCCACCGCTTGATAGAAATATTATTTTTACTATTTTTTTTGCTACACACTGCTCAAAAAGAAACAATGTTTCAATCACGTTAGACTGAATATCAAATACAGGATCATCATTTGATGTTTTGGGCAGAGTAGTGCAGATTAAATGAACCACTGCGTCTATGCCGTTCAGAGCATCGGATATCAAGCCACGATTACCAAATTCACCATAATAGTATTCAACGCTAGACAACTTCTTGCGGTAGCGTTCTTCATTCTTGTCATAAACTCTTACGGAGTGGCCCAATTGAAGAAGTTTGTCCACCAAATGAGATCCTATAAATCCACTACCGCCAAGAACTAATACTTTCAATTTACATCTCCATTTTCCCTAATCAAGTATCACGAAATCAGGTTTGTCGGCCTGATCTAAAAGCCAATCATAAAGCTTTATTGTTTTGTGGGCCAAATGTGACCAGGTATATTTTGATGCAATCAAATGTCTACCTCGCTTCCCCATTTGTTGCAAACCTTCAGCAGACATACTGACCGCTTCATGTAAAGCAGCAGCTATTGCCTGAGTATTTATATCAGTCCACCAACCGCAATTATAAACAGTAAGGTCGCTCCATGTTGAAGCATTTGTGGTTATTACCGGCACCCCGGCGGCAAGGCTTTCAAGGACGATCATCGGAGAGCCTTCGCTATAAGAAGGCAATATGAATAATTCCGCTGCGGCAAATGCATCGGCCTTTGCCTGATCAAATAACGGACCTATGATTTTAATCTTGTCCGCAAGTTTCAATTGTTGAATCAGAGATTTAACTTGCGCCTTATGGTTAAATTCATCCATACCAGCAATAATCAACTGCCAGTCGCTAAAAACATCTCTAATTTTATTAATTGTCTCGACAAGCATCAGCAAACCTTTCTTTGGTGATATCCGCGACAGGAAAAACAGAATGCGTTTATCAGGAGCAATACCATTCCGAGTCAAGAATCTCTCTGCGCTTCCTTCCGCAGCCAAGTACTTTTCCTGAATGCCATTTCCAATATAGGCAATTGGGTTGGTAAGACCAAAATCCCTGAAATCGGAAATTTCATTTTCTGAAGTGGCGTGAAGACAGGAGGCGCGGTTAAGATTGTCTCGTTCGTAAGCAGCGAGAGCGATCCATTTTTTCCACCGGGAAATATTGAGCGCCCAATGGCTTAAAGAGCCATGAGGCGCAATAACAGTTGGTATGTTGTATCGTTTGCGAAATTTCAAAGTTGTACGAGAAACATCTGTCCAAATACCGTGTTGATGAACAATATCAAACATATCATGGGAAAGCTTGTCCGGGTGTCGATATAAACCAGGACTGAATAAAACACCGCCGGTACCGACCGATTTGAACCCTGTGATGTGATCTACAGGGAATTCGCTGGTTTTCGCAGCCCATATAATGCTTTCCTTTTTATCAAGACACCAGATAACGACATCGTTACCTAGCGCATATTGAGCATAGGCCAAATTAACAGAAATTTGACCCAGACCAAAAGATGTTTTGCCAATAAATCCAGTCAACTGCAACACTTTGTAATTAGACATTGATTAATTCTTGAATAGTATATAATAAAAAGGATTTACAACATCAACAATGCTAAATATTAAATCATGTTTTAGATTTTGATAAAAATTCAGAACAAATGTTTATATAAGATTTAAATTCCACTTTTTTACTCCTATTAAATAATATAAATGCCAATAAATACTTTAACTTTAATACTCTTTTTATATTACTATATATTCTTTTTTGTGAGAAGCCATATTTTCTTAAATAATAATCTAAAGACTCAAATGAGATTGTAACATATGCGCGGTTATATGATCTTTCTTCCACTAAATGAGAAACTTTTAATTGCTTATGCAAGACTATTTTTTTCCCAAGTGCTTTTATTCTATTTGCTATATCAGCTTCTTCATAATAAAGAAACATATTTTCATCAAACAACCCAGCCTCAATAAAACTTTTTTTATTAAACATTAAAAAACAACCGGAAAGATACATCTTATTCGGATTAAAATAACTAATCTTATTCCAAAATTTCATCATTAAGGCATTAAAAATCGTAAATGACTCAAATCTCAAAAAGAAGGAAGTATTCATATTAAATATCTTTACACCTAACATTCCTACTTCCATGTTTGATTTGAAGTAGCCAAGCAATTTTTTAAAAATCGGAAATTCTATTCTAACATCAGGGTTCATAAGAACCACATATTCACTTTGAGAAGCTCTTATCCCGATGTTATTGCCCTGACCATATCCACCATTTTGATTATTACTAATCAGTATTATCTTCTCTAAATATTTTTCTTTAATTAAAGAAAACATATTAGAAGAATTTTTGCTATTATCGACAACTATTACTTCTAATGAATCACCTATATCATTAAATTTAAAAATCGAATCCAAACAATCAATAATTAAATTTTCCGAATTGTAGGCAACAACTATTACAGACAATTCTTTAAGCATTTCTTTCTATAGTTTGTATTTTAACGAATAAAACAGAAATCAGCGCTACAGACAAATAAATCATCAAGTTAACAAAAATAGAGAATAAACTACCGATACCCATAGTAATGTCAAAAATAAATTGAGACAACATTAGTATTGTATAAATATACATGGGAAAGAACAACCTATTCCCATAAAAGAATATTTTCACAAGATTTGTTAAAAGCGAAAATACTATTCCGGAAAAAAAAGAGAAAATTAAGCCACCCGACCAGCCGAATAAAACGATACTTAGAAATGGCATTCTTGAATTTGGACCGGACATTAGCCCTTCCAGTTCCGTATATATCAGATAAAATAGTTGATTCCCTGTATGAAGGTCTACGGCTGAAGGATCCATTAATCTGGCAGGGACAAGAAAACTTGAAACTATAAAATCAAATGGATGTCCAATATGAACAGATTTATAAACTTGGTTTGGCATACCATAGAAGTACACATCACCCGATGAAATAAACCTTTTAAAAAAAACGAACGTTCCATATTTGAACGAGTTTCCATTGATTACGGAACCTAAAACACCTGTAACAATTATTAGTAGTAAGATTGTGACAATAAAACTTCGTTTATTTAAAAATGATTTTTTGTTAATAATATTATAAAAATAGTATGCAACGATGAAAAATATAAAACTTGATTTAGACCCAGATAAAACACCTTCGACTACAAAAATGATAAGAACAAAAATAAAAAATGTTTTTTTTATTGATGACTTAGTGCCATTAAATAATTTCGTTATTGCATAATAAATACAATATATTTTTAACATAGGTTGCATGCGTCCAATAATTCCAGCTCCACCAGAATCAACATATAAAGCGACCCTACTCCACATAAATAGTGGGATGCCATATTTTATGTAAGAAAATATTGTAATTAAGAGAAAAAGCACCAAGAAGAAATAAAACATTAGCGACATAATAAATGTGTCATCTTTAATATAATATTTAAAATAACGATCTTTTTTTTTGGATAAAAAAATGACAAAACCCAACCAAAAAAGAGCCTCTGCGAGTACGAAATAATAAAAATCCCTTGCTGTGCACTCTTTAACAAGAAATAGAAACACAGGAATAGAATTAGCAAAAACGGTAAATACAAAATGGATGAAATATGGATGAAATATATGGAATTTGTATAACTTCAATATAGGATAAAAACACAAAAAAGATATTGCCAGGCTGAATATATAAGTATATATATTTGTTGTTAATAATAAAAAAAAGTCAGCATCATTCATGATCTAGTAATAATTTTTGAAAATAACCTATAATATGCATAAGGCGATGTTATTCTCAATAAAACAAAAATATAAGAAATTACTTTTGAAGAAACAGTTTTTGACTTTAATAAAATAAAACGATCATATGCTATAAAAGGATTTTTTTTTATGAGATGTGGAAAAATGTAATAAATAAATAAACGGTAATGGGATTGATAATAAGCCTTACTTAAGGTGATTTGTGAAATAGAATTTTCATGTATCCTATATTTAACAGTGATCTCATCAAAAAAATAAAGTTTATTTCCATGCTTTGTGGCTTTTATCCACATGGAGTAATCTTCTAATAATTCAATTCTCTCATCAAATTTACCTAATTCAATTAATATATCCTTCTTAATAAAGCCGGTTGGGGCAGGAACGCAATTGCCCTTAAAAACCAAATATTGAAATTGTTTATCAACATCCAAAGAAAAAAAACTATAATTAAAATAATTTGAAACAAGATCAATATTGCATTTGTTTTCTCCGAAACAAAATATTCGAGAGAAAACAAAATTAATATAAGGGGTTTTGTTTATGAAGTTCACATTTTGTTGAATACAAGTGCTCAACAAAATATCATCCCCAGCAATAAACTTTAACCAAACTCCCTTCGCAGTTGTTAAGCCTCTATTAGCATTCGACGCAGTTCCAGTATTCTTTTCCACGACAAGTAACTCCGTTCGAACAAAACGATCTTTATTTTCTTCTATCCATTTTTGGCAAATTCCAACCGTGTTATCAGTTGAACAATCATCACTCACAATTAATTCTATATTACGGTAGGTTTGTGCTTTGGCGCTTTCGAGCGTTTCGAGCACATAATTAGAGGAATTATAGGTTGGTATTACAATAGATACCAAAGGCTGCCTTATATTTTCTTCTATCATATTGTTTCAATATTACTGAAATTTTTGAATTGCATTTGACAGTAAAGACTTTATCCCGATACGTTTATCCAATTCTTTATAAGAATACCATGCTGAAATCATTATCAACCCCATACCCATGATGTATGAATATGGCTTTTCCATAAACTTTACTACAAGAAAACAAGTTATAGCCAGCATAAACTGAATAGTAAAAATGCGGATAAAAGCAGCATAAAAAGAAAATTGATATTTAATTTTACTTAAAACAAAAACTTGAATTAAATAGAGCAGGTAACCCACCATAAAAGAAATACCCAAGCCTGTTAATCCCATGAAGTGATATCCAAGTATATTTAGAAATAACGTATAAATGTTTGCAATTAACTCGTTCCAAAAGAAAAGTTTTGAAGTTCCTTTCGCTAATAAAATAAAGGAAATTGCCCAACTGGTAGCTTTTAAAAGCATACCTAATGCCGCCCAGTGTATCATTGAATCAATGGCGACAAATTTATTAGAATATAGAATGATTACCACCCATTGGATAAAGACCAGAAATAGCATAACAATAGGGGCCAAAATCAACAATGCAATTTCTGCCTGCTGGTTGATGGTTTGTGTACACAGCTCGTTGCTATGTGCTACTTCCGAAAGGCGCGGGTAATAATCGGTTCCCATCGCAATAAAAATCAAACCAACATAAGTGTTGATAATGGCAAAACCGGCAGCGTACAAACCAACTTGTGAAACTCCTCCTGTATTGCTGATAAAAATACTTACTAAATATGACGCTCCTATAGAAATTAGTCCACTCATGCTAATCATAAACCCCATGGTAAGCATGTCTTTACCTTCAGCAAGCATTTTGACTCGCGATACTTTTACAGGTTCTATCTTGACCTTTTTTGCAAAATACCAAGAAAGCAATAAGGATATTACAGATACAATTATGATGGCTGGAACAATGCCATCAATACCAAACCTGTAATAAAATGGAACAGTAATAATTAGACCCAACGTGCTTCCGGTTAAACTTGCTTTTGCCAGATACTGCAATTTGCGCATTCCTTGAAGAAGCACTAATTGCCCTTTACTCAGTTGGTTAAACAAAAGTGTAATAGAAATCCAAATAAATGCCAACGTATAATCACGATTACCGAAGGTGAGTTGGCTTAACCAGGGAGAAAGTGCCAACATAACCAACGTGCCAAAAGTACCCGTAATCCAAACCCAACGTCTTAATACGGTTACAACTGTTGCAATCCTTGTTTCATTGCCTGTGCCATTGGCAGCAGCTACATCTCTTACAGCACTGATTCCCAATCCGAAATTCGTTAATCCACCGATTAAGCCTGTGGTTGAGGTAAGTAAACCGGCGATTCCCATCCCGGCGGGACCAAGCAATACGGCAACAAATTTAGACCGTATAATTAAAATAATGATTGCAAAAACCTGAACACCTCCAAAGATGGAAGTGGCTTTAACTATCTGACGGTAGGAGGATTGTTGCTCAGTCAATTTTTTAATTTGTGGTTAATAGGTTCTGGTTTCTGTTTCCTGATTGGCGAAATAGACCAAGCAACTAATGCTCAGCAATCTGAAACCTATTAATGATTTGAACTACACTTTCAACTTCTGAATCAGTCATGACAGGACTTATTGGCAGGCTCAGCACTTCATTATGAATCTTCTCAGTAATCGGAAAACAATATCCATTCCATTCTTTATATGCCAATTGTTTGTGTGGAGGTATGGGGTAGTGGATCAATGTTTGTACGCCGTTTTCGGTGAGATATTGCTGAAGTAGGTCACGGTAGGAAGTGCGAATGACAAAGAGGTGCCAAACCGCAGATTGATCATTGATGATTGATGATTGATGACTAAATTTATGCAAAATGATATCAGGATGGTTAATGTTGTCAAGATAGTATTGTGCGATTTTACGACGGCGCTGGTTTTCAGCATCAATATAGCGAAGTTTTATGTTGAGTATGGCAGCTTGCATCTCATCCAATCGGCTATTCAGACCTTGATATTCGTTCACATACTTGCGGTTGCTGCCGTAATTTGCCAATGCACGCAGCATAGCAGCCAGTTTTTCATCGTTAGTGGTTACAGCACCAGCATCACCCATTGCGCCGAGGTTTTTAACAGGGTAGAAACTAAATCCGGCGGCGTGGCCGAGAGAGCCAGTTCTTTTTCCTTTCCAGATAGCACCGATGGCTTGCGCATTATCCTCAATGACTTTGAGGTTATGACGGTGTGCGATCACTTGAATTTCTTCACTCCAGCATGCCTGTCCGTAAAGATGCACCACCATGATGGCTCGGGTACGCGGTGTGATGTGCTTTTCAACCAGAGAAATATCAAGGTTATAATTACTGATTTCCGGTTCAACCAGAACCGGTTTCAGCCGGTTATCGGTAATGGCAAGTATGGAGGCGATATAGGTATTAGCCGGGACTATCACTTCATCGCCTTCCTGCATCACACCCATTCCGATATAGGCTTTCAGGATCAGGCGCAGGGCATCCAATCCATTGGCCACACCAATAGCATGCTTTACACCGATATAATTTGCCAGGTTAGCTTCAAACAGCCTCACCCTTTCACCGAGCAGATACCAGCCGGAATCAATAACTTCAGCAACAGCCTGCTTGAGTTCAGCAGCGTATTGAGCGTTTATTTTTTGTAGGTCAAGGAATTTAATCATCTTGTAATAGTTCTACTTTTTCGTTATCTGACTTTTTTACAAGAGCAAGAGTAATTTAAAAACATCGGTGTGCCCTTGCTTAATGAAATTCAAACTTGCTCATATAAAAAATAAATTAGCATCCGATTTTTCTTGAAATAATAAGTTTTTGGATCTCAAAAGTGCTTTCTCCTATTTGCAGAAGTCGTTGATCGCGATAAAATCGTTCAATATGATAGTCATTCATCAATCCGTATCCACCATGTATCTGAACGGCTTCATCTGCAATCTCCTTAGCTATTTCGGAACAGTAAAGTTTAGAAATCGTGCCTTCATATGAAAAGTGTTGATCATGATCTTTGAGCCAGCAAGCTTTATAAAGGGTATTTCTGGCAAGTTCGAGTTTCATTGCCATTTCAGCCAGTTTAAATGAAATAGCTTGAAACTGCGAAATAGGTTGACCAAACTGTTTCCTTTCTTTCGCATAATTCAATGCCATTTCATAAGCTCCCTGTGCCAAACCAAGGCCCATAGCGGCAATGGCAAGTTTACCTACATCGAGAGCACTAAGCATAATTTTTGAACCTTCTCCAATTTTCCCTTCATTGTTTTTGCTGAAAAACCAAGTGTATCTTGGTCGACAAGGATACAAGTGAACATTCGTTCTTCATTATCGCCCTTAACAACAGTTTGAACTGTTACTCCTAAGGTTAACGGTGTACTTCCATTGGTTATAAAGGTTTTGCTTCCATTAATGTTCCAATAGTCATCAATTAAAACTGCCTTTATTTTAGTCCCCCGTGAATCAGAACCAGCATCGGGTTCGGTCAATCCAAACGCCCAAAGGCCATTCCCGGTACATAACCTTGGTAAATAACAGTTTTTTTGTTCTTCTGTTCCATACTTTAGGATCGGACAGATACCCAATGTCTCATGTGCGGCTACTGTCGCTGCTTGTGAGCTGTCAACTCGTGCCAATTCTTCTATCGCAATGACAAAGGAAAGCATATCCATTCCCTTTCCCCCGTATGGCTCCGGTACTGTCATTCCAAATAGGCCTAGTTTGCCCATCTCACAAGTCAATTCTTCTGAAAAAGCCTCTTCTTCATCTAATTTGAGTACAAGTGGTTTAATTTTTGTCTCAGCAAAGCGCCTGACAGTCGCTCTTATTGATTCATGTTCCTCTGAGCAAAATAGATTCATGTTTTTCAGGCTCATCGCGTAAGAGTGTGGGTAAATTGATGTGTAAAGAGCAGTGTAGAAAGGCTTCAGATAAGGGGAAAAAGGCTTTTCTGTAACTGAAAAAAACTGTATGATTACTGAATAGGCAAAAAGAGACGATTACTGGACGAATATCAGTCCCCTGGATCTCGGACAATGTCTAAAATACAAGGAATATGAGGAATATCTCCGATTTAAATCCTTACCTGTATGCTCAAGGAGATATAAAATGACCCACACGATTACGCGAAGACCCGTTTTTCATTCTATTTAAAATATTCTCCTTTATAAATAACTACTGATTCGCCTGTTAATGCAATTTCGCCATTGTCTTTGACGCAAGTGACTTCAAAAGTAATTACAGGTTTATCCGAACGTATTGAAACTATTTTGATTGTTGCCTTAACTTCTTCATTTATATAAACAGGTTTTAAAAACTGCAATGTCTGGGCGAGATGTATTGTACCTTTTCCAGGAAGTTTGGATCCGAGCAACCCACCAAAAAGACTTGCAACCTGCAATCCGGGGACAATGGGTTTATTGAAAGGTGTCATTTTTGCATACTCTAAGTCATAATGAATAGGATTGCTATCCCCTGAGGTTTTCGTATATAAGTTCACCTCTTCTTGTGTGAATACTTTTTTTGTAGATTCATGGTTGCCAACTGAAAGATTCATTCGTATCTCCTATTCAATTAAAGTTAAAATCGGGAAATATTGTCAATTAGTTTTGATTATATCAAATTTCTAATCTTTTTTGCTGGAATTCCCATCACTAAGACATTTTCTTCAACATTTTTTGTAACAACTGAGCCTGCACCAACCATTGATCCTTTAGAAATTGTTACTCCAGGTAAAATGATCGCACCTGCTCCAATAGTACAATTATCTTGAAAAATGGGTCCTGTAATTTTATCTTCCTCGTATTCTCTATTGACAACAACATTGTCATTAACCGTTGACACATGTATACTAATAAACACATGGTCTCCCACAAAGCAATTTCCTGTAATGTGAGTTAAGTCCATTATTTTTGTATTGTTTCCTATTGATGAATTGTAGTTTATTGTCACATATCGACTAATAATGCAATAATTTCCGATCTTCACTTTTTCTCTTAAAGAAGCACCATCACCGATTAACGTATTATTCCCTATCTCAACATCATAATAAATCACCGCATTCGGTCCAATGGAGCAATTCTCCCCTATTACGATGTTTTTATTAAATGTTATTGGCCTGGCAGTAGCTCCCGCGCCCTTTGGAATTTTACCAATATGGGTTCCCGGAAATATTTCGGTGCCTTCACAAATTTGACATCCGCTTTCAATAATAACATTAGGATGTATAATTACCTTATTACCTATAGTTACACCTTTACGAATAATCACATTTTCCATGATGGTAACATCATTACCGATTTGATCGGATTCAACAATAGCTTTTTTACTTATCATTTTTTAAGCTCCAAAAAAACACTATATTCTCTTATATAATCATTATTGTCATATGTTTGCGAAGCAAGCACCAAGCAAATAGCACCTGAAGAAAACTCCATCAATTCACGCCATATTCCGGGTACTATCATCAAACCGTAATCAGACCGGTTAAGGGTTACAATCTTTTTGTTTTGTCCATCATCAAGCAACACATCAAATGAGCCACTGGCGGCAATGATCAACTGGTACAATTCCTTATGGGCATGTCCGCCCCGCGCTGCACCTCCAGGTATGTCGTAGAGGTAGTAGATACGCCGCACATCGAAAGGAACATTTTTTTGCCCTTCAACTATAGTTATATTTCCAGCACTGTTGTGGATCTTATTCAGGGGCAATATCACACAATCGTACACACTATTTTTCATTTCTTTTCCGGTATTCTAAAAATTCCTGGTAATCACGGATATAATCATTCTCGTCAAAATGCGTAGAACTCAGTACAAGCGCCAACGAGTTGGTGGAGAAATTCTGCATCTCCCGCCATAGGCCTACTGATATGAATAAACCGTAGTAAGAGCGATTCAAAGAAAAGATCTGTTTTTCTTTACCATCATCCACCAACACATCGAAACTACCTGAGAGAGCAACGATCAGTTCCTGTTGTTCTTTAAAGGCATGTCCGCAACGGTTTTCACCGCCGGGCACATCATAAATCCAATAGGCGCGTTTGATTTTGAAATGGATATGGTCATCCTCTTCGATAAATGACAGATTTCCGCGGGAATCGAGGATTTTTGGAAGGTTTATTATCTTTACGTCAGATAAAGTTGAATTCATTGGGAAAAGTTTAATGGTTCAATGTTAAAGTCTTGCATCTAACAACTCCATGCTAAGAATTCCTTTTACATCATAAATGATACATCCATGATCCTTGTGTTCCTGCAAATTGATGTCAGAAAACTTGTTATGTGCTACAGTCATGATAATTGAGGTGGTCTTGCTTGTCAAGACCATTTGACGCAAAAAATTAAGTGTACTCATTCTTATCCAACCTTCAATGCTACCCGGCCGCAGTAAACCTCGGCCGGCGTCGCATAACCCAGAGCCTGATGAACCCGTTCTTGGTTGTAAAACTCAAAATAGGTCCCCAGGCTTGACCGACATTCATTCACGCTCTCGTATGACTTGATGTACACCTCCTCGTATTTTACCGTACGCCACAAACGCTCCACAAAAATGTTGTCAAACGCCCGACCCCGACCGTCCATGCTGATGCGGATCGACCGGGCCAGAAGCTTCTCCGTAAAATCCCTTGATGTGAACTGACAGCCCTGGTCGCTATTGAATATCTCGGGCTCGCCGTATGCCGCCAGCGCCTCATTTATGGCCTCAACGCAAAAATCGGCATCCAGCGTCGTCGACAGCCGCCAAGAAAGCACACAGCGGCTGTACCAGTCCATGATCACCACCAGATAGGCAAAACCATGAGTCATCGGGATGAAGGTAATATCGGTGCCCCAAACCTGGTTCACGTGATCCACTTTTACCCCGCGCAAAAGATAGGGATATACCTTGTGCTCCTTGTTTGGCCGACTCAGGCTCATTCTGGGATAGATCGCCTGGTAGCCCATCAGTCTCATGTAGCGCCGTATCCGGCCCCGGCCAATGACATATCCCATGCGCCTCATATCCTCACGAATGCGCCTGCTCCCGTAATACGGCCGTTTCGTGTATATCCGGTCGATCTCGTCCGCGATCTTCATGTCCAGCATGATCGGCTGCGGTTTGTAGTAATACCGGGAACGCGGCAGCGCGACGATCCGGCATTGCTCGCGGATGCTCAGCTCCTTGTGCATTGCTTCCAGCATCTCTTGCTTCACTTCGACAGCATTTGCGCGTACTTTTTTTTTAGAAACTCCAACTCGATATCCTGCTTGCCAATCTTTTTGTACAGGTCCTCCACCAGATTTTCCAGCTCTCGATTTGTGGGTCTTTTTTCCTAGAAAACAGCCCCGCTACGCTCTCTAGCAGATGCTTCTTCCATCCCAATATCTGGTTCGGATGCACTTTGTACTGGCTGGCTATCTCGGCAATCGTCTTTTCGCCCTTGATTGCTTCCAATGCCACCTTCGCCTTGAACTGTTCATCATAAACTTGCCTTGGTCTCAATTGGTCCTCCTTGTTCATTCTAAGGAGTACACTTTATTTTTGCAATTTTTTGGTCTAAAATTCCGGGACCATTATATAATAGCACTATATCCATTTCCTTCCGGATATTCTGATAAGATGGATATTTCATATTCGTGTTTCACCTCTGCAGGATCTGCCCATGTATCGTAAACATCTACGTCAATACCGTATTCAAGCAGTTCGTGATAAATGTCGATGACATTGGTTTTGCGTATTTCAGGGCAGTTTTCTTTAAAGGTAATGCCCAGCATCAGGACTTTTACGCCGTTTACGGGGGGTTCCTTTTTTAATCATCAATTTAATTATTTCGGTAGCCACGTATTTGCCCATGCTGTCGTTAAGGCGGCGTCCGGCCAGGATAATTTCGTGGTTGTAACCATATTCCTGTGCTTTCTATGCCAGGTAAAAGGGGTCAACACCAATGCAGTGGCCACCTATCAACCCGGTGCCACCGGTTACAAAAGTCGGACGATCCTGCAAAAAATTACTCATGCTCACCTCAGCAGATTTCAAAGAATCGCTCATTTTAATTTATACTGAAAAAATTTTGCATCGATTAATTTTTCAAAAAAAGCATGATTGCTGTTTTTTCCTGATAGCTTGATCTGTGATTTATCAAGCAACCAGTCAATTTTTAAAGCCGGATCATCATATCTTAACCCTGATTCATGCGCCGGAGAATAATAATTGTCACATTTGTAAGAAAAGATCGCTTCTTCACTCAAAACAATATAGCCATGCGCATAACCCTGAGGGATCCACAATTGCATTTTATTTTCACTGTTTAATTTTCTTGCCACATGCTTCCCATACCAGGGTGAGCCCAAGCGAATATCAACGGCAATGTCCAATACTTCGCCTTTAATCACCCTAACTAGTTTCCCCTGACTCATTGGCGGTTTTTGAAAATGAAGCCCTCTCAGAACTCCATAGGTTGAGAATGATTCATTTTCCTGGACAAATCGTACAGCCCCGATCTCTTTTTCAAAAACTTCATGTCGATAAGATTCAAAAAAATATCCTCTGTTATCTCCGAATATCTATGGTTCAATAATTTTCACATCAGGGATCTCGGTGGATGCGATTTTCATAATTCTAACACTATTCAATCATGGCTGAAATTATGGTTCAGGCTGGAAATATTCTAATCCATTATCGAAATGATCAAAATGATGGATTTAATCAACATGGTCAGTGCTTACATCATCCGTAAATTCATTATATGATTTTGTCTTTGCAGATTTTATTTTATATATCCTAATGATCTTAATGAGCGGAGAATATTTTTGTCAATCGAGGTTTTTCTGTGCAGAAGTTTTTTTTGTTCTTCATCTAATATTCTCCTTAGACTTTCATAGATTTCATTTTTATTATCAAGCTGATTGATTTCATTCGGATCATTTATGGCATCAAAGAGGAAGTACTCACCATTTCCCTTTATCAATTTATAGCTCTCACTCAATACTTTTATCAATTTATAGCTCTCATTAAATACTTTTATAGTATCAAATCCAGCTCTATTATTAAAAGAAAATAAATTTGGAGTATCCCTGCGTTTTCTTTCTCCCTTGATCAATTTCAGTAATGATTCACCATCAATATTTTTTAATTTATCATAACCCAAATCTTCAAAAAGAGTTGGCATTATATCAATTGTGCTTACTGGAGTTGATATTTTTTTCCCAGAGTATTTGTTGTTTGGAAACTTAATAAGTAAAGGTACCCTGATAAATTCTTCATATAACACTTCCCCATGCCGCACATGACCATGTTCTAAAAAGCCTTCTCCATGATCAGCCAAACAAATTATATATGAATTATCATAAAGGCCTGCGCCTTTGATAATATTTAAAAATGAGGCAAAATTATTCAACGTGTATCTAATTGCACCATTATATAAATTGTGTTCCCTTATCATTTTTTCTGATATTTGCTTGCCGTTAACAATATTCAATTCTGGTGAATTGTATCCATACGGATCTAATGGAGAATACGGATCATGAGGATCAACAACAAAAAGTAATGCAAATAAAGGAAAACCTTTAATAATGGGCAAGTCCTGGATAAAAACATTTATCACATCTTCAGCCCGGTGATAATGAGGCTGAAGAGGGATGAATGCCGGGAATTGATACAAATAATCAAATCCTTTATATATCCCGGACGGCCATTCGCCAATAAATCCGTTTGCAGAAACACAATAAGTCAAGTAACCATTATTTCTCAAGATTTCGGGCAATTGGATGCAATCATTAGAAATCCTATCTGTATTTTCCAACAAACCATGTGAGGGAGGGTATAATGCTGTCAGATTGGAAGCCATGCTGGCGCCAGTCCAAGGAGCAGCCGAATATGCTTTTTCAAAAATTACAGAATCTTTTACGAAATCTTCAAGCTGCTTATTGTGATTACCCCCAAATCCATAGATGCCTAAATGATCTGCTCTTAACGCATCCATAACAAAGATAAAAACATTTGGCTTATTACTTTCATTTTTTTCAGGAATAATAAGGGGGTTTGTTATGATTATTGAATCTGCATTGGTCAGATTCGCCGTAAATTTTAATTTTCCTTTTATTTTATTTGGCAGGAATATTTTATAAATTGCCGGGCTATTATTAAATTCATTGGCCAGATGTTTTAAAAGAATTGTATGTTTTGTTTTGCCAATTTCCATTGATAATTTTCCAGAAAATTCTTCATCTATTTTATACAAAGACTTTGTTACATTTGCATAAAACAATATAAAACTTGCGCTTTTCGTGACTATTTTTTTTTCAAATATTTCATTTTCTGATAAAATAAGTTCATCCCCACAAACGTATCCTCTTTTATTATAAATATTCCTTTTATCTTGAAGAAAACTGATTTTATCGGGAATTATTTTCGATATGTCGCCTTGTAAATTAATAATTATTTTTTTTGCGAAGTTTGAAATTGGATAAAAATTGTTAATTTGAAAAGCTGAACATTTCTCACTTTCTTTTTCTCCGTTTAAAGAAAAAGTGTATGACATTCCATAGGGAAAAACTATTTCGAGCTGTATATTGGTGTCATATTTTCCGGCTCCAGATGTTTCAAGAATAATCAAATCAACAGTATCGACATTCAAGCAAAAAAGCGACTCTAAGGTAATAGTACTATTTGTTTCCGATATCCGAAAATTATCTGAAGTAATCGGAATAGATTTGATTAAGCCAAATTTCTGCTTTTTAGTATTTAATGCCAATTCCGAAATTATCCTAATTTTTTCAGCTTTCCCACTGTCTTTTTTATTACAATAGGTAATAAAAAAAATGAAAATTAAAACAGTTAAACTCACACACCCTTTAAATAAATATTTTTTCATTTTCTCACCAATGCTTCTTAACATCAACTCATCGTTTCCTGCAATCATTGTTTTTAGTATAATAATTCATCTTGTTTCATAATTCTTTTCCAGCCATTTTCTGTACTCCCCGCTCTTTACATGGTCGATCCATTCGGGATGGGCCAGGTACCCAGAGACCGTTCGGTCTAAACCCTCTTCAAAAGTGACCGCCTGCTTCCAGTCCAATTCGTTTTCAATTTTATCGCAGTTGATGGCATACCTGTGATCATGGCCGGGACCGTCAATAATATTAGGTAATTTATTTTTAAAGTCATTTAACAGCAATAACTCGGAATTCTCTACTCTTTATCAACTCATCTGCCCTTCAAATCATCAACCCATCTACCTGATAACCCAATATGATCTTTAGCACTATCTCGGATATATTTTTTCCTAAGTACTCCTGCGGCGGGATCCAGTCCGGAGGAGAGGACAGGACGGTTTGGACACAACTCAAAACCGCTTCCGGATCAGCTCCAGACAAAATGTTACTGCCGCATTCGATGGTCTCCGGGCGTTCCGTGACATCGCGAAGCGTGACATTGGGCACCTTGAAAATGCAGCACTCCTCCTGGACCGTGCCGCTGTCGGAAAGGACACAGAAAGCGTGGCGCTCGAGGGCGATAAAGGAAAAGAAGCCTGGGGATCGATC
>Ga0268280_1000900_pt1 | contig 21754 bp, 40 predicted proteins | sample saktaG_9_FD_190139 | JGI IMG/M metagenome (GOLD analysis project Ga0268280, IMG submission 190139) | Saline water microbial communities from Sakinaw Lake, British Columbia, Canada - sak_2011_5_24_40m | ecosystem: Environmental > Aquatic > Non-marine Saline and Alkaline > Saline ... | reverse complement strand
CTATGGGGTATGATTCCCTCTACGCCAACACCACAGGAAACAATAACTCCGCTATGGGGTATGATTCCCTCTACGCCAACACCACAGGATACCGTAACTCCGCTATGGGGTATGATTCCCTCTACGACCTCACCGAAGGTATTCAAAACACTGCTATTGGCTACAATACAGGAAGAGGAATAACTACAGGAGATTACAATACTATTATTGGGGCTAATGTAACAGGACTAGATGCTGATTTAAGCAATAATATTATCATCGCAGACGGAGAGGGAAACCAGAGAATAAATGTTGATGAGAACGGCAACGTCGGCATCGGGACGACGGCACCAGAAACAAATCTGCATATCGCAGGCACAACAGGCGTAACTATAGGCAAAGACGCAACTGATGGTACGGTTAATAATGAGGGGATTTTAAAGATGTGGAGTGATGGCGACAACGCCTATTCTACTACTATTAAGACGGGGACGCAGACACAGAACGTAACATACACCTTACCTTTAAATGATGGTGACGCAGGGCAGGTATTAACCACAGATGGAAATGGAGTATTATCTTGGACTACTCCATAACAAAAGGAGAAACAAATGAAAACAGCTTACTCTTACACCAAAGAGGATAATCGGGTTGTAATTATTTCCACTGAGGTAAAAACAGCAGAGGAGAAAGTAAATATTGAAGAACTGGAAGCGAAGATAGCGGCTCTTGAAGTAAGCAAGACCAACACCCTTGTTTATTATAATGATAACATCGCAAGGTTAAACGCAGAAATAGCGGTCATCAAAGGACACATCGCAGAAGCTAACCTTTAAAGACGGGTTGCTTGTAAGCGAAACATAATTGGGGGAAATATGGTAAATATTAAGGAGTTGAGAGAGGCGATTTGTGAGGGGTGTTTTGGCAGGCAAAGTTTGCTCAATGTTACACCGCAGTTACTGGAGGAAGTAGCTCTTATGTCGGACGAAGTAATAAACGAGAAGATAGCGTCGTGGAAAGCGGAAAGACTAGAGAGATTGGATAAGCAGATTGCCGATTTGCAGGCTAAAAAAGCCTTACTGGAGGGATAAATGTCGCCTGAAGAAAGAAACGGATATGTAGTTAAGACCGTATTTTGGACACTAATACTTTGTTCATTTGCTTTTACAGCAGGAAGTTACGCCTTTACCTGTGCCGCAGGAGTAAAGATTGCTGACGGGATAGTGGACAATGACCGCATAAGGCAATCAGATAAAGATGCGATACAGATTAAACTTGATAGGATGCAATCAGATATTACGGATATAAAGGTATCTATTGCGAAGATAAAATGATAGACAAACTCGCATACATCATATACGAAGATAGGATCGCTGAAGAAGAGCGTATCGGATTTTCTCTTGGAAATCAGGACTCCGACTGGCGCCGGGCCGAGAAGATAGTCTCATTTTGCGAAAGCCCACGCAAGGATACTTGGAAATGGCATTCGGAACTTGATGACAATATGAAATACATAGCGGTATACGAAAGGTTGAAGAGTGGACTCCCGGCTACATAATCTTATACACCTGCTTTTAGAGACACAGAAACTTCTGGATAAGATAGGTAAGGTTATTGAAAAAATGGTAAAGGAGGATAAGGATGAGTAAACCTTTATGGATGCCAGACGGTTCAGTAAGGGCGCTAGTATTTTTGATGATAACTCTTACCGTATGCATTCTCGCGTTTGAGGAGAAAGCTAATGTAATGAAAGAAGCGCTGAAGCTCGCTTTTGGAATTGTTATAGGTTTTTACTATGGGTCAAAATATCATGAGGGGCAGAATGGCGAACCTAAGTAAGACGATGGCGGCGTTCATAGCCCCGAAGATAATTTCGGACGTGCTCGACAACCAGGACCCCGTAGAGGCCGGGAAGATAGCGGGCCTCTACGTCCGGCGGCTTGTCACGAACCAAATAGGCGAGGGGGCGTACCGGAAGTTCCTGCCAAAGCTTGTGGGGTGGATAGATGGATGTTATGAGGCTTTTAAGAGGGCTTTATGAGCATAATGAAATTTTTGGTGTTCTCGTTCATTTGCAAACAGCATAAGATTCTCAATTCTGTTGTCATCTTTAATGCCGTTAATGTGATGAACTCTCTCTTCGGGTTTAAGGTATCGCCCAAGATACCTTTCCATCACAAGTCGATGCTCCAATACGTACCCTTGTTTATTACAAAAAGGATGAGAATGACAAAGAATGAAAATATATCCTGTTTTCGTTTTGTATTTTCCACCCTTCCAATTAGGATGATTTTCTCCTACGTGATCACCCTTTTTGAACCACCCCTTTTCTCCACCCTTACAAAATGTATGATTTTTTTGAAAACCGAATTTAGATCCAAAACCCTTAAGTCCTTTATTCCAAGCAATCTTACCTATCTTAGAAATATTATGACATTTTTTAGAGCAATATTTGCCTCTACCTATTTTAATTCTTCCCAAAGGAACAAGAATTTGATTTCCACAAATTTTACATATATTAGTTACGCTTTTAGAACAACTTTTTCCGAAGCATTTTTTAGAACAATATATTTGACTTGGTCTACAATAAAATTCTTTTTTACACATGGGACAAATTTTTTTAATGGATTTAAACATATATCCTCCATAATCAAAAAGGCCGTTTTCAGCGACTTGAAAGAAACGGTTAGGTTTCTACGCCTACTCACGGCCAAAGTTTCGGACACAATAAATCCGTTTCTCTCAAGTAATAATAGTATAGCATATTTAACAGAATTGTCAATATGAATCTAAAAGATTTACTAAAGCGCGGTTTCAGGTTCAAGATATTCTCGGATGGCCCGGCTTTTGATCCGGCAGAGCAAGAGCGTAAAGACGGTTTTAGGGACATATCAGAGAAAAAACAAAAGGAGGCGGAAAATGTGGTTGATAGATAAGTGGGAAAATTGGAGCAGACAGGCGTACGACGTGTGGGGATCAAAACTCCAAAAGGAGTACGACTTCTGGAAGGACTACGACGATCCGGAGATCCGGAAGAAGTGCCAAGATGCGTGGGCCAAGCTATCGCCGGGCATGCAGAAAAGTATTTATAATCTGCTCGTGGAGACGCTGAAGAAGTACGGACCGGAGTTTGCCAAAAAGCTGATGGTGAAGTTATCGGAGATATTCGTCCAGAAGAGTAATAGCTGAAGCAGCATCAAAACACACGGCTGTACCATAGCCCCTAGAACGCGCGAGAGCCAGGAACAAATCCTGGCTTTCGGACGTTTTGTCCCCCGGGCACTTAAACTCGATGAAAAAACCGTGCAAGGATCCCCTAGGTTCGAAGATCATAACATCGGGTGTGCCCTTTCTATACCCCATTCTCATCATCTTCATCGCCATGCCGGCGGACATGATGAAGCCGGCGGGAGAGATGGTGTAGAGCAAATCCGGGTACATGAGATCCAGATAGCGGATAAACGCTGATTGGATTTGGTATTCGGTCATGGAAGTATTCCCCACAAGAATACCAATCCCAAAATCATAAGGGCAACAGCCATACACCAAGAACCCCAGTCAAATTTGATGTCTTCGGTGTCCCAGTTCATAGTGGTGGTAACGCTCGAGCGTCTCCTCTGGCGACTTGGTAAGGCCGGTGGGATTTATCTCGGCATTGCATTATCACCAGTGCGTCCTTCCTCACAAAAACTTTCATTGGCTTGTTGCAGAACTGACACTTAGGCGCCTGGTCGGCGCTGTTCAGCATGCTCCACTTCTTTATACATGGGTCGTTCTTATTCACTGAAATCATGCACATCTCTCGGGTGCAGGTGTAGAACGTATGGCGTCCGGTAATGACTTCACGCATCTTGTTACCGCACAACGGACAATCTGGTGGTCCCCCAGCAATTCTGATTATCATTTCTCATATCTCCTTGTCTCTTTGCACTCCGCATTTATAGGGCAGCCAGCGGCCCACGCCGGAATAACCCGGACGATCTTTAATATCTCTTCCACTGACCCAGTTTTGCTCTCCAGCACAAGCTCATCGTGGATAGTGAAGAGAATCCGGTATGTCTTGATCAGACGAAACATCGCCTCTACCATAATGTCGCGCGCGACTGCCTGAGTGGCGTTCTCGACTAACTTTCCACCCCAAGTTTCTTCACGCTCCCACTTGTGGGTGACAGGATTCTGGGCCATGAATGTGAGTTTGTTTTCGGCGTTGACTTGTGGACGATGGTAGGCCAAGGTCCTGCCGGACGGCAGAACCATCCTCAAGAACTCCCCGTCCATAGTCCAGAACTTACTTGGCTTTCCAGACAATACACACTTCTTGGCAGCATCTTCCATCATGTACCAGAAGGCAGGGACTTTGGCAAACGTCTTCCGATACATTGTCACTGCGCGTTCGGCCAGAGCGGGCGTCACCGCCACTCCGTACTTGGCGCACGTGTCGGTAAATTTAGCAACCCCCATACCGTATGAGCAACCTAAAATTGCCTGTTTACCGAGCTGGCGTGTGGCACCGCCCCCAATCATTTTGGACATGTGGACATATATGTCGTCTACTTCTGGGTGCGCGTCTTTATTGGAGAATAGCCGAAGACCTCGTTCTTCTTCGGCGAGCCACATGACAACCCTTGCTTCAATAGCAGCGAAGTCAGTGATGAACATACGGTACCCTGGAGACGGTATGAACATCCCCCGGATGCACGACGACAGTGTCGGCAGTACCTCATAACAGAGGCTAAACCCATCTGGCGACCTTTTAAGAAGATCGATTGCCTCGTTGATTTTTCCGGCGGCGATGAGCGCTTTAACAAGGTTTTGTATTTGGACGAGCTTCCCCGCCCACCTACCGGTCGATGCGCCGTGATAGATAAGGAGATCCCTAACCCGGTTGTCCGACGAGAGAGCGTCAAGCAACGCAGAAAACTTTGCATTACTGGTGAGTGAAAGCTGTTGCCGCAACTGGAGTATACGCAGATTGTCGCCACCAGTTTCGGTGACGGCTTTCTTGACTGTCGCCTTCTGTAGATTCGGGAGCGCAACACCTTTGCTTTCGAGATACTTTTTGATGGCCGCTGTCTTTGTTCCAGCATTTATTAACCCTCCTGTGAGATCAAAGAGTTCTTTATTGAGAACCTCTGTCTCAGTTTTTATTAAGGCCGCAGCCTTTTTGACCGCGTCCACGTCTACACATACCCCAGTATCATTGATGTATTGATCCATAAACCACACGCGTTGTTCTTGTGGCGACAAGTCTGGCAACGCGCGATCAATATCCCGTTCGGCCTCCACATCACGTTTACAGTACAGCAAGAGGCGCTCAAGTCTTGCCAGCTCTATAGGGCCGGTTGTAGCGGATAGAGCACGCATAAGGTAGGAGCCTTCCTTATCCTTCTGGTGCGTCACTCCCAAAGCTGCTGCCGCCAGCTCAAGCCGGCGCGGGAGTGCGTGAGCGCTCACCTTGGCCGCGGTACATCGCCATTGTTTTATTGGGATGGGCAATGCACCGTACAAGGGAGTGAGCTTCTTTGCCCATATCCATCTCTCAAAATACGCATTGTGAGCGTGGAACTCCGCACCTTCTTGAACGAGTTTGTTTAGGTCGGTTACGGCGTCCATCAATTCGATGCCTTTGAGGGCGCCTTGGACCGGACCATCATCAACTCCCCAGGCGAGACAGAGGATTTCTGTGGTCGGGTCTTCGGCGTACCGATACGCCCCGCTATCCCAGATATTACATTGACTACGACTCTCAAAATCTATGTAGACGTGTTTCATAGAGTAACCGTTAAAGTTAATACTGCGGCCGCGCACCAATATACCATTCGTCGTATATCACCATTGCATAGGTATACTATAGCGGCGCACAGGTCTAACACAATTAAAACTATTGGGAATAGTTTAGTCATCGAGAATACCTCCAAAGACGACTATCATACTCGGGAACGGTGCCGAGTTCTTAGCGTCGCCAAATTTTAGCCGCCCTTTTACCCATCGGATTTCATCCGCTTTCATGCAGTAATCATGGAACCATTTGGTATCTGTACGAGCTGGGAGTAACATGACGCACAAAGATCCGGATTCAAAAGCCTTTTTAATCCACAAGCCGATAGTTCGTCCGTACGGTGGGTTGATATAGCTTCGCTTCCCCCACTGAACAGACAAACCATCAGCTTTTGAATTGAGCGGGCAAGGATCAAAGTCAAAATGAAATTCTTTATCCAATTCGGCGTACAACCATTTAGGCGTAGCCCAATGTGGAGAGAGAGAGATGTCATCATGCCTTTAAACTTATCCATGTTTTCCTTTAGAACGGAAGATCATCCGTCTGTACCCCACCCGCACCCGTCGGGTCCACCGCTTCCACCGCGATCTCATCGAACGAATCCTCAGCTCTGGGCCTTGAAGAGAACGTGGCGTCGTCCGCCAGTTTCTGTATGCCAGCCAAGTACACTGTCACACCGCGTGTGGGCTTCACGAATGGCGCTATCGTCAACACCGCTCTTACCCAGCAGCCTGGGTACAACTCTCCAGCGTCAGTGATAGGCTTCTTGGACTGATCCAGGCACTGAGGCTTGTTCTTCTCGTTGGAGGATGTCCTCACGACGATATGACCTTTCTCGTTATCGTCTATCTTGCCTGAGTCCTTGGCCTTATCACCATCACGGAACTTGGTGAGTTTGAGGCTCTTCAAATCCACATCCGGGCCAAAGTTGGCACGCGCCACCTTACACACCGCCTGGTAAAAAGCGGCGCAATTGTCCGCTGCCGTGTACTTCACCGCCGGATGGTTGGCGGTTTGCATGGTTGCTATCAACGACTTCTTGGGGAACAGCATCGTCGCCCCGTATTTCTTTTTCGTCTCATCACCCATCACGGCCACAGCCTCAAACAACGCTGGGTACGACAGTCTGAACGCCGACGTCACGTATGTTTCTCTTACTTGTTTGTTCATGTCAGTAACTCCTTTACCTTTTTGTCTATTGTTACTCTTTTTAGTGTCACTCCGTTATCCGGGACTTCCGTCAACGGTGCTACTCGCTCCTTACCTGCTATCTTCTCCATCTGGGCCGGGGACAACAACTTCACCTTGTAGGCTTTCTCTTCCAGATCAGAAAATGCCGCCAACGCCGCGGCTTCGTCAATCCATCGACGATTCGCCCGCTTCTTGGCCAACTCCCAACCGGGGATCTCACCGCCGGCTTCGACTACTTCCTGGGCGTAGGCTGCTACAGCCCCCAACCATTCCTCTATCAAATCCCGATACTCCAGGATCTTTTGAATGGTCGGAACCGCCAACCCTTTGACATCAGGAAACAGAGACTGCTTCTCTGGTATCGCCGGTAGCGCGTCACTGATTTTCTGGCGCAACGCCGGGCAGATTGGTTTTGCCCAGCAGAACTTACACCAGGAACCAGAAGATGTCAGTGCCTTCGGCTCTTTAGTCAAGGCTATCTTTCTTTCCACCTCCGCAGCAAAAGTAGTCATATAATCCATGTCACAACTCCACGAAGACATCATGCCTTCGGTTCTGGGTTGGATGACAATGAGATTTACGTCCTTAACTTCTGCCTGTAAAGCCAATGGTAGACCATATAGAAGAAGCTGAACATTATCAACTGCTGACACTACAATGCCCTTGCCATATTTAAAATCAATAATGTCAAGACTATCGTAGGGTCGGATAATCCCCACATCGAGATACCCCGATATCCCCGGAGCAATCTCGACTTTCTTCTCTATAAGCACTTCACCACCTTTGGCTATTCTTGCGCGTATTGCTTCGAGCGCGAAGCTCACCGCCTCCGCCATCTCGTCGTCGACTTCAAAATCCCCAATCTGGGTTCCTACCATGTCGTACGGTAGGATCTTGGGGTTCTTGAGACAGCGCTCGAGTAGCGTGTGGGCAGCCTCGCCCTCTCCAGCGTACGCCGACTGTTCCGGCTTTGGCATCTGAGCGCATAGCGCCACTGACCCCGGACAGTGCATCCATCTATCAGCGTTTGAAGGTGATAGAGACGTGTGAGTCTTTTTGATGGGCTCAGTCATGTTACACCTCCTTAAGTTGCTGTAGAAGGTCAGTCACCTTGGCTTCAGAGTCGTTAGCTTTTGTCTGAAGCTCACAAACAGGACACATCTTTGTATCATGAACGACAATGCAATCGTCGTGATTATCGCAGGTGTTTAACATATTACACCTCAATGGGTAGCGTTATCCCATTCTTCTTGGCGAACGTCTCGATCGCCTTAGCGGCCTGTTCTATCTTATCCGCCGGTATCTTGAGGAGCTTTGGCTCTTTCGGGTTGAGCTTCTTGCACACTTCATCTTTGATAAAGCTGACAAGCGCCCCCGTCTTCTCTCCGGCTACCTGGATATACTTCTGAGCCAGATCTCTCAGCGCGGCATTGTCCATGCCCGCATCCGCCGGCGCTTCGTCCCCTACTCCGGGGATAGCATCGTCGGGTATTAACTTCGGCGCAACATGCTTCTGCACTGCTGCTGGTGCGGGTGGGACTCCCATCTTACTCGTTATTACTTCCAGCGCATCCGCTATTCTCTCTAACGACTTTTCTATACTCATGCTACACACTCCATTTCTTTTTTGCAGTCTTGACAGACTGGTATCTTTGCTACTCTTTTCAACTCTTTCATCTCTGTTACTTTGCCGCACACGCGGCACCGCGTCTCTACAAACTGTGCTCCATTCGCCCCCCTTTCTTCCCCCATTATGATGTTGATGTTCTTGGCTTTACTTGATAGCGTATCGATAAGGTCTTCGTCTACGCTTTTTTCCGCAACAAGGAATTGGATTTGGACTGAACTCTTCTGACCGATACGATTAAGTCGATCAATCGCCTGTTTAATTTCATTAGGCACGTATGACATTTCGACGAATATGGCTGTGTCACAAATATCTTGGAGACCATCCACGCCAAAACCCGCAGATTGGATATTTCCGATAAACAATTGCGTTTCTGTATTTGTTTGGAAACGTCGGATTGCCTCTTCTTTCTCTTTCGCACTTTCTCCTCCTGTATACCGAACGGCTTTTGGCCCGAACTCCTGCATGAGTCTGTCGGCTACAGACTTATGCCAAATAAATACAACAACCTTTTTCTTTTCTTCCAACACATTGTAAAGATGTTTGATAGCGGCGTCGCACTTTATAACCCCCAACGCTTGCCTGAGCGAAGAGTTCTCCCCAATGATCTTCCCGGCGTTGAATTCTTTACGCTCCATTTGAGTGAGCTTTATCAGTTTGTCAGACGGGTCCAGATATATCTTATCGTATGTCACAGCGGGGAGATCGCGCATCACCTCACTCTTCAGCCGGCGGATCATCAATGGTGCCAGGAGCTTGGCCAATTCTCCCATATTACTCGCCCCGGTAGCGTCAAACCCAAATTGCCCTTGGTATGCGGCGCAAAAGCGGTAAGCGTAGTCATAGTACGAGACATACTTCTCTCCAAGGGCATGTGGAAACAGTGCTCGAAGTACCGAATACAATTCTATGGGTCGGTTCAAGATCGGGGTTCCTGTGGCCATCCAACGACGTTCGCAGCGATTATAAAGACCTTTCTTGCCCAAAATACGCTTTGTGCGCTTGGCGTCGATGTTTTTGAGATAGTGGCTTTCGTCACACACCAGCACCGGCCAGGTCTGTTCATGCAAGAGAGTGATCAATGGTTCTTTCCATACGATATCATAATTGACGATGTTGAAGGCGTTAGGCTCAGGTACTATTTTGGATGTGGTTATCTCCTTAATAAATGCCAACGGGATCTGTTCGCGTGTGCGTTTTACCCAGGACCTTCGGATCGACTGAGGGCAGATAATGATGCCAGAGGCTATGCCCAGCTTCTTTATCGCCTCAAGTATTTCGTACGTTTTCCCCAAACCCATGTCGTCAGCCAGTATGGCGTTGGCGCGAAGGACAAGAAAGTCACGTCCGGTCTCCTGGAAGGGCATGAGTTTGATCATAATGTCTCCATCAACATAGCGAGTTTTAATCCTCTAAAAAGCTGTATAGCGACTTGAGGGACGATAGCGTTGCCAAGGGCTTTGAGTCGTTCGACGCGGTGGCCTGCTTTGGTGAGGGTAAAGTCGTCCACCCTTGCGGGTAGCCCATCATCCACTCCACAAAGCTCGGTTGCAACTTCAAGCCAGTTTTTGAGCCATGAGGGATTTCCACTGCGTTCGGTAGTTGCCCCATGTGCGCTCTCGCACCCGGCTTGAAGTGTTCTGGACCGTTCGCCCCTTTGTAGTCCCTCGTTGCCGGTGTCGGGAGCATCATCGGTTGTGTCTTCCCGTCCACGCACTCCTTCAAGCCTTGCGTTTGTGGTGTCGGGAGCATTGCTAATCCCACTTGCTCCCGCAGGTTGCAACATCCGCCCTTCTTCGCTTTGTCGCTCTTCTCCTCCGGGCGCCGAATATCGCTCCTTACGTCCATTAGACTTGGCGTTCCCAATAATCCAGATGCGGTCCCTTCTGTGCGGAGCGTTGACGGCGACAGCTGGAATAATAAACGTTTGGACTTCGTAACCTTCTCTTTCCATGTCAAGGCACACTTGCTCGAATACCATGCCTTGCTCAATAGTAAGGATTCCACGCACGTTTTCAGCGACGACATATGTTGGTTTGAAATCGTGTATAACTCGTAACATCTCTGGCCACAAGTAGCGGTCATCATCGGTTCCTTTCCGTTTTCCGGCTTGGCTGAATGGTTGGCAGGGAAAGCCGCCGGTGAGCAAGTCGATATAACTTCTCCCAATATCTTCCCTCCTGTTCCCGGTTTGCGACTGCCCGGATTGCCTGCCCTCGGTGTTGGTAGAAGTTTCAGAAAATTGTCTATCCCCACTTGTTTGCTGTTCGGCCCCCTTGACTTGTAATCTGTCCCTGTGGGCGTCGGCAGTAAGCTGTCTGATGTCGTCATAGATTATTATATCCTTTCCAAAGTTTTTACGAAGCACTTGTTTGCAAAAATTATTGTTATCACAAAATAATACATTCTCGTATTCATCGCCCCATACTTCACGGGCTGCAAGAGCGAACCCTCCAATACCGCTGAACAAATCAATGTGTCTCATTTCTCCAACTCCTTACCGATATCTTTTGCTAAACGTTTTATCAATTCAGTCTTAAACATCTGTCTCCCCGGAAGCATAATCTTCCGACGTCGTTTATCATTCAAGGCTTTTAATGCTCGATTTACTATCTCTGTCTGGTTCATTCTTCAGCCATCGCTTTCTCCAGCTTTGCTTTATCAATTTCGTATTGGTGGTGGAGGTAGTGGGTCACTACCATCTCCCCATAAGACTGTTCTTCCTGGCCATACACCCACTTGTAGTTCTCGTCAAAGAGTCTCTTGCCATTAACCCAATGACGGTGTTCTATGACGACATCTTTCGTGCCATGTAAAATCCCAAGGTTGCCAAACAATCGTCCCACAATGACATCATTACCTATATGCCGTAGCTTTGGGTAAAACATATATCCGAGCGCTTTTATGGTCTTCTTGGATATCACACACCCGGACGGGTGTGGGTGCGTATTCCAGTTAGTGAGATTATCTTCCGCCATGGCACACCCCCAGCCCCGCGAGAACCGGTCCAACAAATTGATAAGTTTCTTGTCCCACCCCGGAGTGATACAGTAGTGGTCGTCATTCAGGGGAGAGTAGTGAGTAAAGCCAGGATTTTCCGCTACGATAGCGTTGTATGAGTGTGTGATGTACCGCCGAGGGCCTTGGATAAGGTAGCACTCTTCCGGCAATGGGCAAATGCGCACGTAGTCGTCAAACTTAGGATCATCCGGGCTTATGTAGGCAATCAACATGCCCTCAACTTCACGGGTTCGGGCCCATGAGTCCATCATCTCGAGAAGCAACTCTGGGCGTCCTCTACTCGGTACTATCGTCAATAGTCTTGGGTTCACGGCCGGTTCCTTTCAGTATGTATAGGTCTTTTAGTCCATCCTTACCAAACCATTCAGTAAATACGCTGTGCCTTGGATCTGAAGGATCCATCTTCCCGTTCATCAACAACCGCCGGGCTTCGGAATTAAACAGGAATAGCCGGTTCCATGGCGTGACATCCTGATGATTGATTTGTATATCCATGTGTACATACGGCTGCACACCCATGGCTTTACATTTATCACAGAATTGAGCGTCAGGAGAACCTTTTATTGTGTCGTCAAAGTAGGGGTATTTCATTTTGTAGAACAACTCTATCTTGAAGAGGGTGAATGGAAAAGCCGTCAGGTCCACCGGTTGTACGCCATCGCCATCGACTTCATGCAATGTATCACGGCCCCGGGCTTCACATTCAGCCAGCGATAACTCCGGAAACGCTTTTGTGAACGCGCAACGGGAAAAAGGAAATCCACGTATGAACATGACAGCGCTTATAAATTCTTTGTCAGCGTCAATTAACTTTAAAACGTCGCCTGGCTGTATACCCCAGATATCGTCGTCAAGCCTGAGTATGTGCGTGTACCCGCCAGTCAGAGCTTGCATTATTATCTGGTTTTCAGCCTTGTATATTGACTTCCGGTACGGGAAAAGAAACCCATGCTCTATGTTCGCGCGTTTAAGATCCTGGCAGATGGTGAGCAGCGATATCAACCACTTTGTTGGGTTGGGATCCAGGGCGAATGTGGGGCAAGCTATCAAAACTTTTTTGTCCATTATCTACTCCTGTGTTGAATTTTAAACTCACGAAACCCCATCTCGGTGAGACGGTTGATTTCGTTTTTGTTTTCGAGCCTTTTGGAGTTACAGTCCCGGACTTCTATCATCATCTTCTTGACAGCCTCCGGCGACATCTCTTCTCCCCGGCGAAAGGTGTTCTCCCGGATCCATATCTCAAAATTCATTTGTGAGATACGGATGATGGCTGCCAATAGCGCTCCCGTCAATGGCAAACCCAGTTTGTCTATCGCCTCAGTCAAATAAACAAATTCTTTGTACGCGCCTTCCTCGCCAAAGTATATCTTACGGGTGAGTATGCTTATACGGTCAATAGCGTCGCCAAGACTCATGTTTATGCCTGTTGGGCGGGTCATACGAAATTCCGATGTTGGGGTCCGTTCATAAAATTGTGCATAAATAAGTTACTGCTGTCATGGCGACAACATCCTTCGCATTGCGTGTGTACATTAAATCCTGTCTGCATATGATTCACGATGCGCCAGTATCTCTCCGACGCCAGGATCTCCCCAAGCCCCTGCTTTGCCAAATCCCCGTAGCAATAGGCTTCATTACCAAACAAAAACCCGCACGGGTATGCCTTTCCGTCTCCAGATATCTGGAAAAGTAACGGCACGTCAAGACAATGATCATAGGGCCGTTTCATCCCATATTCCATGGCGTTGAACTTGGCCACAACAGCTGTCTTTTCTGTTGACATGGCCATGGCTTTCCTCAATATCCTTTGTACTTCTGGGTCGTTCTGTTCTTCCGGAGACATACCTATCATACCTTCACCCTTAGGCTCCGAATACTGTTTGATCACAAAATAGTCTACTCCGGCGTCGATAGCGAATTGGGCCTCCCTGAGTACATAAGGTAAGGCGTTCTTGGTGAGCACCATCTGGAGGCCGATGGTGACGGGCACCCCGGCCAGTTTTTTATATTTAGTAGCTGCATAGATGTTTGCTGCTACCTTATCCCAATACGGACGGCCATGGACTACTTCGTACCCTTCTTCAATAGCTGAAAGATTAAAACGGAACCATACCATTCTGTTGAGCAATTCGAGAAGGGAGGGTATTTTTACCCCATTCGTTGCTATCGCCATATCCAGGCCGCCTTCCGCCCCGGCTCTAACAGCCTCTATCAACGCCGGGTGTAGTGTAGGCTCCCCATCCCCGACGATGGCCAGAGCTTTGACGCCCACCTTTGGCGCGTCAGAAAATAGCTTTACAAGCGCTTTCTCCGGTATCATCTCGCCTGTCATCTTCTGGAAAATTCCGTAACAAAATTCGCATTTAACATTACAGAACTTTGTTATGCCGGCGTCGATCATTATTGGGGCGATGCGCTTGCCACGGACAAAATGTTTGTGTACCCGGTCCATGTGCCAGAGGAGTTTCGAACCATCAAGTAGCCAGGGATCTTTTCTATCCACGTTTTAGTTCCTCCATTTTTAATTTGTACGCCTCTCTTACAGCTATTTCTTTCACTGTTAGTGTCCGACCTTTAGTTCTTATATATCCGTTCATGTGCTCTCGAAATTCTAGCCCTAAGACGGCTTCTTCTTTTTTAACTATTAGATAGGGCAGTATACGCCGTAAAAATCGTTCCGCCTCCACAGAAGAAAGCTCCCATCGATGTATAGGTTTATATTGGCGGTTATTTCGTTCTCTCAATGCTCCGCCAAAGTGGTGTTGTATTTTTTTAACCGCCGTAGCAACAGACATTCCGACGGCTACTTTTAAAGTGTATTGGCTGTTTAAACGCGCCCCTCGAGGCTTGCCTTTTGATATGTAGATACAACCCTCTCCGTCGATTAACCCCGCGGTATAGGCCAATATGTCTGTGGGTTGTTTTTTAATGGTTGACATTTTTTGTTGGTATTTTTGTATCCAGATAACTCGTCTTTTCTCTTGTCTTTTCTGATTGTATTTTTGTTTATCCATATGATACCCCCTTTTGTTTTCGTTGTTTAACTATACCATATGGTTTGCACTTTGTCAAATCTTTTTTATCTCCACACTACAATGACCACCTTGCTGCAGCCGATTTGTCTTCATCTTGACATCACAATTATTGCAACGTGGGGCCACGCACAGTCTAAACCCCTCAATAAACTTATCTTGTGGGTTTACCCCAGCATACAAATCTCTATGACATCTATGTATTTGCCCATCTGGGGCGAATAACATCTCTGACGATTTGCACAGGCAACTCTCTATGTCGCCTTTCATATACTCTGGATATTTGTACGTCCCATGTCTCTCGTCCAAAAACTCTTTCATGCGCCAATCAATTTTGTACCGGCGGCACATGGCGGCCATAAGTACGTTCCGTTCAGCCATCCATGGGTGATCCAACCCCCAGATGCCCACTGAATACCCTTTGTCTTGTAGTTTCTCAACTTTCTGTACCAATTCCGCGCCTATTGAATTGTAGTGATATGAAAAACGTATAGAAGCGTACGGCGCCTTTCTTTCAAACATCGCCGGTGTCGTCAGGAAGATAAACTTGTCAACATCAAAATCACCATTCGTGAGGATATCCATCTTCTTGCCCGCTCTATGTAATTGATACATGAGCTCATAGATAGCTTCGTACTCAAAAGGCTCCCCACCCTGGAGCGTGATAGGCAGATCTTCCCGAGTGGCCACCGGGCCCAAGATTCGCATCCACTCTACAAAGGTTATCTCTTTCCGTGGGGCAAACGCTCCGTGGCGATTTATGCAGTAACTGCATCCCATACGACATTTGAACGTCAAAAACACCCCTATGTAATTAAGTTGTTGTGTCATAAAGGCTCCTATATTCTACAAACATCCACGGCATTGTTATACGGCTTCCGTAAACGTCTCTGATTTTTTGTACCGAATCCAAGTCATCGAGCATAAAATGCCTTCGGAAAAACTCAGAATGATCTCTTGTGTGTTGTGGTCCCGGGTTCAAAGGTTTGTGCGAGCCTACACACACTCTCACGATCATCGGGAGTATGAGCCCATACTGTTGAAGCGCCCCGATGTGATTGACGAGAGCGTCGGCCCCGGCCAGACAAAAATCGAAACGTTCAAAACACAACACCGGAAGATACCCTTTCAACGCCAGTCCCATGGCCACGCCACACATCAGGTTCTCCGCCACCGGCATCTCAATACATTTTTCTTCACACCCGACCAGCGTGCCATTCATCTGTGGACCGTGAGCGGTGTTGTAGCCGACAAAGCGTGTCTTTGAGTATTGCGCCAATTTCAACATCGACTTATGCAGCTGTTCTCTATAGGTTACCATTCTATCGCCCTCCCATCTCCACAATGCGGGTACGTTGCCTTGTATTCATACCGGAAAATATGCGGCCAGGAGTCGATGTTGATCATTTTACCCCAGCGGGTAGCTTTGTCTGTACATACTGATCGGTTGTTGTCCTCTATAATAAAGACGATTGGCAACTCCCATCCGATAGCGTAGCGTATCGCCTCCCAAAACCAACCTTGATCCATAGCGCCGTCACCAACAAAGCAATGCACGCGTTCATTGTCACCGGCTTCATATATTGCTCGGGCGGTGCCTACCGCCGGACCGCAGCCACCCCCGACGATGGCTGTTGATATGAAGCGCCTTTTTAAGTCGATGATGTGCATCGAATTATTTTTGTTTAGGATCTGATCCATCAAAAACTCTGTGTCACCAGTCTTGAGCAGCCAGTGATAGGCGCTCCGGTGGGTAGAAAACACCCAGTCTTTTGGCCCGACATGGTCCTTAAAATACTTGATGAGGACGTCCTCATTCCCACCGCAAAAATGATGGGGGCATTTTATTTTGCCTTCGTGCCAAAGGGTTTTTAACCCCTCCTCAAAAGCTATGAGCTCTTCTTTATTCATAGATTACCTATCTTAGAGTTTACCGCCTTAAATTCACAGTCTTTAGTAAAGTAGCCATCCTCATGCTTTTGAAAGGCTAATAAATTAGCGTCTCTTTTTACTTTATCATGGTAGTCTAACAAAGGACTCCATCGTTTATCTTTCAAAGTCTTGTTTCTTATATAAACCCGATATTTCTTCATAACCCTCCTATCTTAGAGTTTATGCTGTCTATCATCTTACACTCTTGAGTATTCCTTGAGTCTCTTTTTGGTATTGTTCCCCTCACCACTTCAAGGATGGCGAGTTGTAATTCTACTTTGCCAGCTTCAATATTCGGTAGGGGTTCTAACCACATAGCTACCCATTTGTTAATTACATCTTTGAGGCTCTTACATTCCGTATAATGTCTTAGTGGGGCAACTTCCAATTTACTCATAGTGGCTCTCCTTTGTGTGTTTATTCTTTCTTACAAACTTCTGACATCCACATCTATTACATCCATAATAATATCCATGTGCCTTTTTATTGTGTCCGCACTTACATGTCTTACTTTTATAGCTCATATATTCCTTTCTTTGAGGGCGGATTTGCAGTCGTCTATTAACTTTTTATCGCTTGGCTTATGCCCCTTAACAGTCAACCATTCATCGTATTCTTCCCTTATTTTTTGGGCGAAGTCCGACAGTATCTTCTCTATCTGCTCATCTGTTAATGGCTTCATCTTAGATTTAAGATATTTTATCTGTGCGTCAGCCGCATGAAGATTGCATACAGAACAATCTTCTGCAATGGTATCTTCTTTTACATGACGACACTCAAACACCCCCTTACCGAGATACCTGATGTCTGTTAATGGCTTTGATATTTTATTATCTTTCATTCTGCAATCCTCCATTTATACCCACAGGCGGTTTTGGCAAGATAACCATTGTGCATTTTATTGCTAACTACTCTGGCTATGCTTGTTTTATAATTGATGTTTCCCATTGCTCGTGCCGCCGATGATATAGTTTCATGTCGTTTAATAAACTTCCCGTCTTTACTATATTGTTCAATAACCATAGCCCTATCTCTATAAATATTTGCTAAGCGTTCTATAAACCTACAATTATAAAATTCGTAATGTCCTTTGCTATCTTTCCTATCTATACTTGGGCGTTTTAACTTCCAAGCCTCATCTCTAACCCACATAAACTCAACTTCTTCCATTGTAAGTAAGAACCTAACACCCCTTTTTGCATATTTGCCATTTCTGCATCTACTTTTTGCCCCGTGATAATGAACCGCCCACGGATTATGCTTACGCCATCTTCTACAATTTACTACTAACTGTGATTTCTTTTCCACAACACCCCCAATAAAACAGGCAACCCTACGGGGTCAAAGGAAAAACGGTTAAGTCTCTCCACCGCAAGATTGCCTGAACAGTTGACATAAAAATACCGCCTTTCCTTTGACAATATAAGTATATCATTTTTTATCCTGCTTGTCAATATCCGTCGCCATCTTTGGGAGAATGGAGAGGATTGCGGAGGCTATATTCTTTTCTAATTCACCACCGCTTGCTTTAGTGAATAATCCACTTGCGTATTTCGCTAATACTTCATTTATCGCCTTTACCATCTTCTCTCTCACATCGCTCCCTTCTTGGGGTTTGCCACGCCTATAAGCCAACAATTCATCTTCAAGTCGCAACAAAGTATCTACGGCACCCTCATTATTTCCTTTTTCTCCGCAATAAGCCCTTAATATTCCTATTATCTCATCGAGGGTCTTTTCTTCAGGACACTCTTGCTCTGGTGGGGTAGCTCTCGTCTTTCTTTTTATTTCTTCAAGTATGCTTTTCAGATATATTAGCGGTACGTAATCAACGGCTCTGGGCGCTTTTCCTTCAATAGCGTTTTGGACGGCAGATATAGAAACGCTTATCTGTTTTAAGTTATATAGTTCAAGTTCTATCTTCACACACCCTCCATCATTGCTGAGATCTGATCCCTCAGCGGTTTTGTATATGATGTATAATACACCCCATCTACACGCTCAAGTTTCTTTTCCCACCCAAGCTCAGTCAAAGCCTGAGCCACCCGGGACTGATCGGCGCGCGTCATGTTCTTCATGGGTGTACCTATATACTCCAATATTGTATCTGTGCGGACTTCTGTGACGTCCGGGTTCTCTCTTATCCACCTATTGACATTTATACGCATCGGCTCTTCCGGCATACGTTGTTGAGCTTCCATAACCTGCAGCGACTCCGCTTCCCCCTCCAAGTACAAACGTTCATCGGCGTAAATCGCCCTAGCTTCAGCCCACAACTGATCGCTGTTGTTTTCCAGCCCGACGAGATCCACTTGCCCATTGAAGCGTACCACCCAATAACGTCTGTTGCCGGTGATGTCTTTAAGGTAGCCGACATGCTCCGGGTTCACTGTACCTATAAATATGGATTGGCGCGGGAAATCCTTAGCGTGGCGCTCATAGGCAAGCCTCACGGTATCTTTCTCTCGGGTTATGAAGCTCTTCAAAGCGTTCGCATCTGCCCACCTAAGCGCAGTCATCTCTGATAGTTCGATCACCCATTTATTTAACATCATGGCTACAGAATCTTTGCTATGAGGATCCAAGTTCATATCCCCGGACCAATTGCGGCCCAGGATCCGGCAAGCTGTCGACTTGCCAATGCCTTGAGAGCCCTCTATAATAAGTACATGGTCCCACTTGCAGCCGGGCTCCATAACGCGCTTCACCGCGGCGCATAAAGTTTTTCTTCCTATCGCCCGGGTGTATGATGTATCAACCGCGTGGCCGTAGTCTACCAACCATGTGTCTATACGCTTCACACCATCCCACTTCAATGAGTTGAGGTAGTTTCTGATAGGGTGATAATGACGTTTGTGGGCGGCTATAATAATGGCATCCTCGACGGTATTTTTAGCAAATTCAACCGCCACGGCTTTAATCATGTAAAACCGTAACAAGGCGGTATCAGTATCGGTTAAGTTTGCGCCTCTGGATCCACGTTCCTTGTACCACGGCGCGGACGAGGCTATCTCTATCATACCGGAGAAACAGTTATAGCGGAAAGCATCATCAACCAAAGGTAAGGTCATAATGTAGTTCACCGCGTTCTTGAGGGTTTTTAAGGCAATATCGGTGCCGGCTTTATAATCAAAACTCAAATTGGTCAGTTTTTCTTTTTCCCCAACCTCTGTCGTTTTGAATATGGCTTTAACATTAAGGTGTCCGGCCTTCTCGTTCGCGTACTTGTAGGCGGAAGCCACCGTATGCTCAATCTCAGAATCATCAACCGGCGGGGTGAGTTTGATGTTGTTATAGCTTGTATGGATGACTTCCCGGGTCTTTGCCTGGCTCAAGCCCAGGTCCCGGCCGCGGCAAGCTACTATATACAAACTGTTAGTCTGTCCTCCGCCTTTGGGGATAGCCGGCATCTCTGCCAGGGTATCTTTATACCGCTCTACATTGATTGGATCATCATCTATGAAGCCGGCCTCAGCCACGGGGCCCAAAAGCACCCGCTCCACCTTAGTAACCAGCCGTAGGATGGCTTCAGGACAAGCCTGGAGGGCTCCAGGAGCTCCATAAAGCACCTCATACAGCCCATTAGTGTCAGGATGTATACTTTCAGCCCCTACAACGTAAAATGGGCCATATCTGAACTCTATCCCGGGATAGTCAGGGTGAAGCAACCGGATGGGCCCGTGGCCTTTGGGTACGTCCAGGTAAATATGGTAGCCCCCGGTACCGGTCCGGACAAGGAATGTGGCCTTCTCCCACCCCTTTTCGAGCCCGGCGTCCTTTGTGAGTTGCTGGAAGGATTTTTTACCGGGAGCATTTTTCTTTACATCTACGTCTATAATAAGGCGCTCTTCAGCCACCACGCCGTAGTTATCTAGGTAATCAGCCCTACAAGCCTTTGGATCCTTCGGTAATACGCGCCAGTCTGTACCTTTAGGTACGTCCGGCACCTTGCCTACAAGCGGGATAATTCGATATCCGGCCTGGGCGTAAGCAGCTACTATATCAGACATCAATCTCTCCAGGCAACGTTATCTGTTTTTGTATTTCACTTCCGGGTATAAAATATCTGCTGCCGGACCTACCAGCTTTTACTTTACCTTTTTTGATTCTATCCAGCATGCCATTATGCGACATACCTAATAGCCTGGCGGCTTCGCCTACTGAAAATACAGCGTTAGGATCCAGCGTCTTCACTCCGTCCATATCAGGTGCTCTCATATTATATCACCCCCTGTTCCAAAACCCCGCAGCTTTACGGTATATATTTATCACTAGCTTTTCATCAGCCGGCGTAAGCGTTGCGGGTTGTAGTGCCTCAATAACCTCTATCCGGGAGCGCTCGAACATTGTTCCATGGTATTTTAGCGCCCGGGCCTCTTCAATCAGTATCTTCGCATCTTTCCACTCTAACATCAATATGCCCTACATCTGGATTTGCAAGTTTCTTAAACGCCGCCAGAGCCAGGTCAAGCCTCCGGCCTTTGTAGTACCACTCCCAAGCCGGGCCGCGATCGACGACTGTGACAATGACGGATATGTTCGGTGTATTGAGCAATGACACCCGGAGCTTTGTTCCGAGATCATAATCCCAGGAAGCGGCGACATACTCCTTTTGAAGATCATGGCGCCGGTTATCGGCGCATTTTCTGTTTTTTGTTTCATAATTTGAAAACCATGAAGCCTCTGTTGTTTCCGCTTCCGCCATACCCGACAGCACCACTAGTGCCAAAGTGATTAGCATCACTCTTTTCATAGTAAAAGAAGTATACACTATACTCCGTGTTTTGTCAAGGGTCTATTTCTCCGACGGAGAATCAAAAATTTCCGGTGCGGTATACTCTTTCAGCTTCACTTCCCGGGCTCCAGCGCCGGCGTAAAAGCCGGCCTATTTGTTTTTGAGTGCGGCGCAGCCGGGCCAGGTACAGCCCGGACGCCGATACCCATTTCTTTGATTTTTTCATGCGGTACACCCTCCGTCGCTATCCATAGCAAAAAGACAACTATTACACCATAACATGATCTCAGTTTCTCCCACCACTTTATGCAGCCGGCCCTCTTTACAAGCTGGACATTTTGATTTTTGGATCCGGCGCTGTATAGGTGACAACCGGCCGGTATACTGCGTTATAAAGTCAATTTGCTGGCCTTTCTTCATTGCGGCGCATACTTCAGCGCCAATATCTCTTTTTA